>Ga0307375_10003465_pt1 | contig 15522 bp, 11 predicted proteins | sample TR1MG_FD_202531 | JGI IMG/M metagenome (GOLD analysis project Ga0307375, IMG submission 202531) | Soil microbial communities from Risofladan, Vaasa, Finland - TR-1 | ecosystem: Environmental > Terrestrial > Soil > Coastal area > Acid sulfate soil | place: Finland: Risofladan, Vaasa | collected... | reverse complement strand
GTAAACCAGAGACTCCCCCAAAGGGTTCGTTTGTTCAAGTTCCTTGAGGGGGATCTTCTACTCCCCATCACGCTATCTGACCAATTCGGCAGATAACACCATCAAGATTGCTGATCGTACTCACCTGGGCGTCGCGTAGCTGAATCCCACTTCTCGTCTGTGCTTTCTTCGAAGCGGTCTCCAAATTCCGAACCAACTGCACGCTGATGAACTTCGAAAGCGGATCGAGTCTTTCGGCGGGCTTCTCGCCATTGCTCAAGCTCCGACAGCGACATCCAAAGCGATTCCTCATCTCCTCGAATCCGCAGCATCGCTTCGAGCTGAAGTAAACGCCCCTCAACCTCGACCCAAATGTATCGAACACACATATCCAGAATGTATCCTTGTATCTTAGTCCCCGTCTTTCCAGACCGAGCGACCTTGTCCAGAATTCCGCACTCATTGAGCTCAGTGGAGAAATAGCGCCGCTGGTCCAGCCACGCTCCGTCATCGTGCAAAGAAAACTCAAATGGAGTTAAGAACATCCGTACAGCATCTTCAATGCTGATGGGCATGGCGTCATTCCGGAATAATCGGTCATAGTGGTTCCAAAGCCCAATTGGAGACGGAGGCACAAATGCCAGTTCGCTGTCTGGCTCGAATCGCCCCTCCATATCATCCGCCTGGTTGTACTTAAGCAGCCGGATGATCTCCTTTCTGGCTAGCTGTATAGGTGTAAGATTGCTCGCAAGATAGGTCGGTTGCCCCTCGGTATGCATATTGCGCGGATTCGACGTTTCGACGGTCGCCTTCGATTGTCCTGAATACGAAGGAGCCATATCCTTAATCGGGAATCTCTTTTCTATTTCCGCGATTAAGTCCTGTTTGGCACCAGGTCCACGATCTATGCCAAAATTGCTCGACAAGCCAATGTTAGGCCACTCCTGTGGATCAATCTTGAGTCCGAAGAGGCTGCCGAAATAATCCTTCGGCACTGCCATGCAAAATAGCATCATGCGGTACGCAGTATGCTTTTCAGCCCCAAAAGAGAACCCGATTCCGAGCTTGAGCCCACTTAACAGATCGCGCCCTGTCACAGCACATAATGGTGGCAGTACAGAGCCTTCGATGTACCCTTTGGGGCATTCCTTGGTAAAGTAACCGTCAGCTTCAATTCGCTCCATCAGGTTTGCAATCTCCTCCGAAAAGGGCCCCTTCGACGCTGCCTTTCTTGTTCTGAAGCGTACGGCCCCGTAGAGGGTCTTTTGCATCTTCTCAACACCAATTGCCAGTTGGACACGATACTTAAACTGCCAATACGTTGGAAAAGGCTCGCCTCGCGGGTGTACATACAACTTCATTCCACTCGCTCCGACAATAATTTGGCAACCGAAGTCGGCCTTCATCGCATCTTCGTATATTTCAGTGAGAAACTTTCCAAACTCGGCGCGATCCGTGTAGGCCTTGACACAGCGATCAGCCATTTCCCTGCTTGTGCCATTTCCGTAGTCACGACCGTAGGCGATGGATGGCCTTCCAAATTTCGTTTCCGCGTAAGCATAGCGATCCCAATGGCCAATGTGATGGAATGGCGGCAACAGAACCCACATGTTTCTGCCGAAACACATATACGTCAGAAAATGAAGTCGAAATCGAGTTTCATTCTGCGCTGGAATGCAGAGACGGGCGCGCCGATTGAGCTCCACTTCGGGATTTTCCGCCTGCATAACTGCCTCAAAGTCACAAACCGTTGGGGCAATATTTAAAAAACGCATTTCAACCCTATCACTGTGAAGAATCTTTGCGTTTGGCCTATCTAGATCGCTTTGCGACAAATCAACACCCTCCCATTCTTTCAGCCATGGTGGGAGCAATGACTGTTCCACTGTAGGAATGACTTTTTCAAGAGTTATCCCTTCTTCAAACTTCTTTCTCTTAAGAGCCAGAAGTTGAGCCTTGGGCTGGGTATTTGGCCTCCCTTCATCGAAATGGACAAGCAATACGCGACCTCGCTTTGCATCATTTTTCAAAAAATGGAACACGATGTCTTTTGGCATTTGGCCCCAGCCTTCCAGTGCTACGATTTGAGTTCCAATGTGCATATTCATTACCCCTTAAACCATTCAGCATAGACATCAACCACATCCCGCTCCTCAGGGCGCTGTGGCAGATTAATTAGGATCGGATGAAAGAGATCGATGCGCAGTTCTCGATTCCAGATTCCCTGATAGAAGAGGGAACGGCACTGATGAACCGTAAATCTACCCCTGTCGGAATACTGGAGAATTACCTCAACTGGTGGCACACCCGCCCCAAGCGCGGAATGGAATTTGTGGAGAATCTCTGTTCGCTGCTCCACAGAAAGACCGAGTGAGCGGCGATGATGACCAAAGAGCTGCCGCAGGTTTGCGACAACATGCGAGTCGATACCTTCGTCGGCAACCTGCACAGTCTTGATTCTCACGTCATCGTAAAGTGCCTTTTCAATCTCGTGGCGTGCCAGAACCCTTACCATGTCGCTTGCCTTTTTTTTACTTTTGGGCAAAGAACGCTTGAAATCAGCGTAGCTACTTTTCACCGTCCAGTTAATGTTGAAGATTGCACCCGAAGCCGTTCGAATTGCCCACAGCAGATCCCCAACCCACGGGAAAACCAGCGAGGAATTACCGCTTGGATCGTCCTTGTTTTCAACATTTACGCGTGTCAGCAGGTTGAGATATCCGAGCCGATCGGCAACTTCAATAAGGCCCTTGACTGCAGGCAATCCCGTCCTGTCCATGCCGGGAAATGTCCACAGTGGATGCGGACACGGTTCAGGTGACAACATGCGTTGTTCCTGAAGTCCAATCACATCAGGATGGTAAAGCCCAAGCAATGCGGCATTTCGCTCCGGCGTGGATAGCAAGTGGACTTCACGGTTCTGAAGTTTTTCGGGCGTCAGGATGAATGCTCTAGAAATTGAGGGTGCCTCTTGAGGCGTAGCCAAAATTGCAGGTACATAATCTTTGTCCCAGCTTGGCATTGCCTGGCGAGCGTAGATGGTTTTTAGGCGGGGTGCGTTGATCCCCTTGTGTTTCGATGGCATGAGGGCTCCTATGTCTGGAATTCAGTGTTTGTTCTGAATTTGCGGGCAAATGGACTCCCTATAGTCAAGATGAAACTCTTGACTCAAGCATCGTCGGGGAGGAAACTGAAGGTGTCGAAGCTGCAGTAAAAACTCCTCTCTCAACGAGGTGGAAGAACCGATTCACCCGCAAGGTGTATCGGTTTTTTTCATTTAGCTCATCGCAGTCTCCTTTTCACAATTGATTTCATCGATGTTCGAGTAGCGATGCCATTTCCTCGATAACTCGCAGTTGGCTCATAGTCAGTTTGTTAAAACGACACGCCAACGACACCAACGCCTTGCCACGCTGCGGATCGAGCTCGTCGACCACATCAGCCAGCCTAGCGAGCGCACGCGCTTCTCGCAGCTCTTGGATTTCCTCTGGGGTAGCATCTAGTGCGCTAACGAGACGGGCAAGTTGCCTATCGCGAGGCGGGGGACGGCGGCCAGCCTCCAAGCCAGCCAAATAGGACTGATCCATTTCGGCCGAGACGGCGACAGCCTTCTGGGAAAGCTTCCGTCTGTTCCTCAGCCTCAGCAGGCAAGCACCAAACTCTCCGGGTTGGCTATTAGAATTCATTGGTCTTAAGATTTGGATTCAATTGAGTCCAATGAAAACACCCCGCAAGGAAATCTAAAAGGTGCAATTTGCCCCATAATTTGGCGAGTCCTTCAGGAGAAATGAATGCCACAAACAATAAAGCAGCCTACGTTGTTTTTGAGATCCGGCTACTTCATCGACAACCTCAAGTCGTTGGCCGATCTGGAGTTCGAGCAGATCGAAGAAAGGGTGCGTCGTAATCAATATGAGAATCCAGATCGCAACCCGACCTTAACGGCTCCCGATTACGAAACGGTCAGGGACTACTTTCGCCTACACCGATCCGTCGCCTTTGAGCCAAACCAAAAAGCGCTTATCGCTCCTTGGCTACTTGCGGCTGAACTTGAATTTCCCGGCTCTTCGTCAGCATTCTTTCACCCGATATTTGACCTGTTGTTTGGAGAGTTAGAGTCAGCCGTTTTCTGGTCCGCTCGTTTTCGACAGATCCCAGATAGATGGATCGCTGATGCAAAAGCGAGAGGTGATGCGCATATGGCACATGAATGGGAGTTAATTAATCAATCAACCAAAAGCAGAAAGCATCGATCCAAGCCATCAAGCAATCTGGATCGCCTATCCTTCGTCCACTTATCACTGCTTCGACTTCCCCCTCCAATCAGAAATGCACTGTTTGATGGAAATGGATCCAACCCAAATTGGACACGCAAATACTCTTCAGCAGCTATTGAAGTTGAACATCTCCTATCCATTAGCAACATGGAAAGTCTCGCTGCGATGCTGGCTCTAATGATGGAATCCGCCGAAATCGGCGACGTGAATAGATTTGATTTGTTCAAGAAGGCTTTCGGTAAGCATATGTCCCTCATCGACACAGCTCCCGCTTGCTCGCGCATTAAGGATCGTTTGCGAGAACAGCTCATTTACAAATTGGGCGAACTCTATCCTCGCGAATACAACGGATTTGTACACTTTGGTTTTGGGTTACCCGTAAGTTGGCGAGCGATGGAGTTGGAGAATTTCCTGCCTAAGCCGCCCGTTCTCGCGAAGAAATGAGTGATTGAGCGCTCATATGCTCCTGCCCACTTGAGCGAGCTCTTCAGTTCCGACGACTCGCATCTACCACTACCTTTCGCTGGCGAAACACTGTATAGCCGGTGTGTCCGCTTTCATCGCATTAACGGTAATACAAGCGCTCGGCTGACAAGCCGTCAATTATTCGGTGACTCCACAGCTGGGCTTCGGCATGACTTTCCAACACATTTGTTCAATCTCGTGGAGAGGACAAATCAATATTTTGGATCGATTGATGAATTGATATATCAAAGAACTGTATTTGGAATCTTTTCCCCTTTCCTCACTGCACCTGCTATTAGGTCAATCATAGAAAATATGTGCGAAGGTGGTGATGTACATATCAAACATCACCTCGGCGTACTACCCAGCCGCGTCGGAACTGCCGCGCCACTAAAAGCCTGTCCGAGTTGCATACTTAGCGATTCAGGCCCATTTGGTACTTCCTGGTGGCATCTAGAACATCAGTGGCCAACGGTTCGGGTTTGTCCGGCGCATGGCGACTTCCTCCTGATGCCCACCCATGAATTCCATTCAAGGGTATTGAAGGAGTGGTTTCTCCCAACTGACGTCCAATGGCGTACTGATGACATCCCGAATGAACAAGTTCTAAAGAAACTGCATAAGCTAAACGAATGGAGCAGCTATCTGGTTACTCATTCCCAGAATCCGTTTGATAGTGACTTGTTACGACTAACCTACCACATCCGCGCCAAGGCCATGGGTTGGACCACAATGGATGGTTCTTTGAAATTTAGCCAAATTAGAACTGCTTTTCGTGAGAGTTATGCATGCTTGGAGGAATTGCGTGGATTCGAATTTATTGGAGAAACTCGTCAAGACCATGGCGGCTTCCTCGGCTCACTATTGCGCCAGTTCGATGGCAACAGACATCCACTGAAACACGCACTGATGATGGACTTCCTATTTGGCGAACCTATGCACTTCAATTCCGAATATCAGCGGATACTTTCCATATCCATCTGGCTGGACAGGAAAGTTCTTTGGGCTGAGCTAACAGAAGAGAGGAACCAGCTTAAACTGATGGTTGCAGAACTAGGATGCTCAGTTAACGCCGCTGCTAACCAATTAGGGCTTCCCGTAGGACAGGCGGTTCGTTACCTAAAGATGGAGGGGGTTGAATATAAGCGCCGTCCTCGCGTACTTAATCCCGAAAAAGAGGCCTCCCTTCGCCAGCTTCTCGGCTCCGGAGAAGAACGCGAGCACATCGCTTCCACACTTGGCATCAGGAAAACGTTTATCAAAGACTACTTGGCGCAGGATTCCAACCTTCGCGATACTTGGAAGAAAGCCAACCTAGCCAAACAGACCGAAAAATATCGACAAAATCTTATGCAATTGCTTAGTGAACACCAGAATGTTTCGATCAAACGGCTAAAGCAGATTCCAGGGAATGGGATTCAGTGGCTAGCTCGAAATGACAGGCAATGGCTTGAGAATACCCTGCCGAGTCTGTGGAGGGACAGTTCATCCACACCCAATACGACTTGTTGACCTCTAAGAACTGTCCACAACCTGTAATTGCTGCCGACAATTAGTTGTTCGCCCCATCAAGCCGCTAATCGGTCTTCAACTCCCCTAAAAACAGCTTCATGGTACGATTCGTCCCTTGTGAATAAAGGGGAAATGGATGGCGGCCAAAGAAGCTAAAGCCAGAATCAAGCTCAACAAACTGCTTGAAGAAGCAGGTTGGCGCTTTTTCGAGGATAGCCAAGGCAAAGCCAACATCGTGCTTGAGCCCAAGGTCAAGCTGACCAAAGCCAAGATTGATGCACTTGGCGAAAATTTCGAGACAGTTTCCAACGGGTTCATCGACTTTCTACTGCTGGATGAAGCAGGTTTTCCGCTAGTTGTTCTCGAAGCCAAAGCCGAAGACAAAAATCCACTGATCGGCAAAGAGCAGGCGCGCAACTACGCCAAATCGCAGAAATGCCGCTTTGTCATCCTCTCCAACGGCAACCTCCACTATTTCTGGGATTTGGAACAGGGCAACCCGCATATCATCACGCGCTTCCCCGGTCCTGATTCCATCAAGGGATACCACCAGTTCCAGCCCAATCCGCAGCGTCTCATTTCCGAGATGCTCGGCAAGGACTACATTGCACTGACGCAAATGCCGGGCTATGCCAGCGAGGCGGGCTGGAAGAGCGAAACCGAGCGACCTGCATTCCTCGAAAAGAACCGGCTGCGTTTCTTGCGCGATTACCAGAAGCATGCTGTACAAGCGCTTCAAGATGCTGTCGCCGAAGGCCAAAGCCGCTTCTTGTTCGAGATGGCAACCGGCACCGGCAAGACGCTCACTGCCGCCGCAGTCATTAAACTTTTCTTGCGCACTGGCAATGCACGGCGCGTATTGTTCCTGGTGGACAGGCTGGAACTGGAAGATCAAGCCAATAAGGCATTTGTCGCCTACCTGAAAAACGATTACACCTCAGTGATCTACAAGGAACGGCGCGACGAATGGCGCAAGGCCGAAATCGTTGTTACCACGGTGCAATCGTTGTTGTTCAATGACAAGTACAAAAGGCTATTCTCACCCACCGACTTTGACTTGGTGATTTCAGACGAAGCGCACCGCTCTATCGGCGGCAATGCCCGTGCAGTATTCGAGTATTTCGTCGGCTACAAACTCGGTCTCACCGCTACGCCGCGTGATTACCTCAAGAAATTTGACACCAGCAAACCGACTACGCGCGACCCGCGCGAACAAGAGCGCCGCTTGCTGCTGGATACCTACCGCACTTTTGGATGCGAATCCGGTCAGCCCACTTTCCGCTACTCGCTGCTAGATGGCGTACGCGACGGTTTCCTAATCAATCCGGTAGTAGTCGATGCGCGCACCGATATCACTACGCAGTTACTGTCTGACAAAGGCTACGCCGTCGCCGCCCCTAATCCGGAAGGCGAAGCTGCCGAAGAAACCTTCTTCCAGAAGGACTTTGAGAAGAAATTTTTCTCCGACGCCACTAATCGTCTGTTCTGCGAAACCTTCCTGAAGAATTCGTTGCGCGATCCGGTCAGCCATGAGATTGGCAAGTCGATCGTGTTTGCGGTAAGCCAGAATCACGCAGCAAAGCTCACGCAAATGCTCAATGAATTAGCCGATGTGCTGTATCCCGGCAAATACCAGTCCGATTTCGCGGTGCAGGTCACCTCGCTGATCCCGGGAGCTCAGCAATACACCATCAACTTCACCAACAACAACCTGCTTGGCTCGGCCAATTTTCTCGATAGCTATAAAACCAGCAAGGCGCGAATCTGTGTCACCGTCGGCATGATGACCACCGGCTACGATTGCCCGGACATCCTAAACCTCGCGCTGATGCGTCCAGTATTCTCGCCTTCCGATTTCGTGCAGATTAAAGGTCGCGGCACACGCAAACACAACTTCCTCGAACAACTCTTCGATAAGGTGCTCAAGGAGCAAATCGGCAAGCAAGACAAGGACAAATACAAGTTGTTCGACTTCTTCGCCAACTGTGAATATTTCGAAGAAAAGTTCGACTACGACGAAGTGCTCAAACTACCCAGGCCGGGGGCAGAAGGCGGCGATAGCCCACCTCCACCGCCCCCCATCGGCGAATACGAGCATCAAGGTAGCGATGCACTCAAATTGCTCGCCGAGCAAACGGTCGGTGCTCAAGGCATGAAGATCGACCGCATGTTTTTTGAGAGTTTCGAAAATACAGTCAAGGTCGACCCTGTGTTGCAACAGCAAGTGGAAAACGAACAATGGGATCAGGCCATCGACTACGTCATCAACAACCTGTTCGACAAGCCCGCCGAGTACTACAACCTCGACAAGTTGCGCCTTGCCGCCGGAGTGGATCGCCGCCTGACCCTGCGCGAAATACTTGAAAAGATTTTCGGCCTGATACCGTACTTCAAGAGCAAGGATGAGCTACTCGAAGACGAATTCCAGAAATTCATACTGGATGCTGCAACAGAAGACATTGAGCAACAGGCCGATAATATCGTCGTGCTGAAATACTTTTTCAAGGCTTATGCAACCGATAGCCGCTTGCGAGAGATTATCGACAACCCACAACGGTTGGCAGAGCTCAACGTCAACCCGGCTTTTAACATGGCCGACTTCAAGGCTGTGCCCAAAGAATGGCGCAACAAGATCCCTGAATACGTGAAGGACTACGTAGCTCTCAATCAGTTAATGTAACGGAAAGTAGCAACCATAATGCTCGACGCTGAAACCAAACGCCGTATCGACACCTGCCGCGACATCCTGGTCGGCAAAGTGCCAGACCCCAAATCGCAAGTCGAACAGATCACCATCGCGCTGATTTACAAATTCATGGATGACATGGATGCTGAGGCCGAAGAGCTGGGCGGTGCGCGCAGCTTCTTTGCAGGCGAATATGCGAAATACGGCTGGAGCAAGCTTATGGCACACGGTAAGGGGGGCCATGAAACGCTCAGCCTCTATGCCGAAGCCATCGACAAGATGCCGGAAAACCCCGGCATCCCGGTGCTATTCCGGGATATTTTCAAGAACGCCTACCTGCCGTATCGCGACCCGGAAACGCTACGCAGCTTCCTGAAAGAGATCAACGGCTTCACCTACGATCACTCTGAAAAACTCGGCGATGCCTTCGAATACCTGCTCTCTGTGCTTGGCAGCCAGGGGGAGGCAGGACAGTTCCGCACCCCGCGCCACATCATCGACTTCATGGTCGATGTGATAAACCCGCAGAAACACGAAAGCATCCTCGACCCCGCCTGTGGTACGGCTGGGTTTCTGATCTCAGCATGGAAGCACATCCTCAAACAAAATACCTCCCCTCGCCCGCAAGCGGGAGAAGGGCCGGGGGTGAGGGGCGGCGACCTGCTTACGCCAGATGAACGCAAGCACCTTGCCGCCAACATCCAAGGCTACGACATTTCTCCCGACATGGTGCGCCTGTCGCTGGTCAATATGTACCTGCACGGTTTCACCGACCCGCACATCGTCGAATACGACACGTTGACCAGCGAAGAGAAGTGGAACGAAACCGCCGATGTCATCCTCGCCAATCCGCCTTTCATGTCGCCAAAGGGAGGCATCAAGCCTCACAAGCGATTTTCAATCCAAGCGAAGCGCAGCGAAGTTCTGTTCGTGGACTACATGGCCGAGCACCTAGCGCCCACCGGCCGTGCCGCCATCATCGTACCCGAGGGAGTCATCTTTCAGAGCCAGAACTCCTACACAGAGCTGCGCAAAATGCTTGTGTCGAATAGCCTCGTCGCCGTCGTCTCGCTGCCAGCGGGCTGTTTCAACCCCTATTCCGGCGTGAAAACCTCCATCCTCATCCTCGACAAAGCCCTCGCCCGGCGCAGCGACACCATCGCCTTCTTCAAGGTGGAAAACGACGGCTACGGCTTAGGCGCCCAGCGCCGCGCTTTAGACAAAAACGATTTGCCGCAGGTCAAGGCCGAAATCGCAGAATACCTCCAAGCATTGCGTAGTCAGCAACCCACCGCTGACCTGCAGCCCACTTGCGGATTGATTGTGTCAAAAGAGAAGATCGCCGCGAATGCCGAATACAACCTCAGCGGTGAACGATATCGTGAGGGGGCAGCACAGTCCACACACTTTCCTTGGCGGACGGTAGAATCACTTGTCGAGACAATCACCCCTCCATTCAAGATTCAGAAAACTGCTTTCGGAGTCGCTGGTCGATTTCCAATCATCGATCAATCGCAGGACGCCATCGCAGGCTGGACCGACGATGAGTCCACATTGATTCATCCCAGCAAACCCCTAGTGATTTTTGGCGACCACACTTGTGCCGTTAAGCTCGTTGAAACCCCCTTTGCTCAAGGGGCGGATGGCATCAAGATTCTACGAACCATAGACCTACTCGACCCACGATTCCTGTTCCACGTCCTCCGCGCCAGGCCGTTAGAGACAGACGGCTATCAAAGACACTATTCGAAACTCAAAGAGCACCAAATCCCCCTGCCGCCGCTGAACGTGCAGAAGGAGGTCGTGGCGGTGATCGAGGGGTACCAGAAAGTCATCGACGGTGCCCGCGTCGTCCTCGACAGCTACCACCCCCACATCCCCATCCACCCCGACTGGCCGATGGTGAATATCGGAACAATCAGCACCATCGTTCGCGGGAGTTCGCCTCGACCACAGGGCGATCCAAAGTTCTTTGGCGGCTCAGTGCCCCGATTAATGGTCGCAGACATCACACGCGACGGGATGTACGCGACTCCTCGAATTGACTCACTCACTGAGGAAGGCGCGACAAAGAGTCGCCCCATGAAGAAGGGCGAGGTGATCATTACGGTGAGTGGCAATCCGGGCTTGCCGACTATCTTAGCTATTGACGCGTGCATTCATGACGGATTCGTTGGGCTACGAGAATTAAGCAGAGACGTTCTTCCTGAGTATCTCTACTTCGCGCTCCTAGCTCTCCACGCCAGCCATGGATCTCAATCAGTCGGGGCCGTATTCAAGAACCTAACAACAGACCAGATTCGCGAGTTCAAGATAGCCCTGCCACCTCTCACCACCCAGCAAGCCATCGTCACTGAAATCGAAACCGAACAAGCGCTGGTTAACGCCAATCGCGAACTGATTGCCCGCTTTGAGAAGAAAATTCAGGACACCCTTACCCGCGTCTGGGGTGAAGACATATCGTTAGGCGAAGCTATCGAGGGTAGGACGTAATGAACACGACACCAGCAGCAACACTAACAAAGCTTACGGCCGAACTGCCGAAGGATGGGCTATGCCGCATACTGAGCCTGGATGGTGGCGGTGCGAAGGGGTTCTACACTCTCGGTGTACTGAAAGAGATTGAGGGCATGATGAAATGCCCTCTCTACAAGCGGTTCGATCTGGTCTTCGGTACGAGCACAGGGGCGATCATCGCCGCATTGATTGCCCTCGGCTACGAGGTAGATGATATCCACACACTCTACAAAGAGCATGTACCCAGGATCATGCGAGTTCGCAGTCCGAAAGGAAAATCGAAGGCGCTCGAAGAGCTAGCAACAACTGTTTTTGCAGACAAGAAGTTCGATGCGGTGAAAACAGGCGTCGGGATCGTAACAACGAAATGGATCATCGAGAAGCCAATGATCTTCAAGGGCAATGTCGCACAGGCCCACGGTCGTGTCGGAACCTTTGCTCCCGGATTCGGATGCACTATTTCTGATGCCGTACAAGCATCATGTTCTGCGTTTCCGTTCTTTGAACGAAAGATGGTCACGACCGCGGCAGGAGATCACGTAGAGCTGATCGATGGAGGCTACTGTGCAAACAACCCAACGCTATACGCAATTGCAGACGCCGTTATTGCTTTGAAGATGGCTCATGCCGATCTTCGAGTAGTCAGCGTGGGTGTTGGCGTGTACCCAGAGCCACCAGCGTCTTTCAAGATGTGGTTGGCGAAGAAATTGCTGCTGAGTGTGCGGTTGTTGCAAAAGACGCTGGAGATCAACACGCAGTCGATGGATCAACTACGTGTGATCTTATTCAAGGACATCCCAACTATACGCATTAGCGACACATTCGAGAAGCCAGACATGGCAACCGATTTGTTCGAACACAACCTCGACAAGCTCAACATTCTGCGTCAGCGTGGAAGCGAGTCGTTCGCTAGTCGAGAGGCGCAACTCCAAGAATTTCTGCTGTGAGTCTACAAATGGAGAGAGAGCATGGCTATTCCTGAATCGCAACTCGATACGTGGTCGCATCAAGGGTCGATTACGCAGTCGAGTACGACCTACAACACGATCAAAAAGGCACTTGAGTCCACTGGTTCAGGCTATGCAGACAAGAACTACACGGTCTTTCTGCAAGGCTCTTACGGCAACGACACGAACATCTACGCTGAGAGCGACGTAGATATCGTTATCAAGCTCAACGACTGCTTCCGTCACGATCTCAATGAACTGCCTGAAGACCAGAAGGCGGCATTCAAGGCCGCGCATTCGGACGCCACGTACAACCACGTCGATTTCAAAAGGGATGTGCTGAGTGTTCTTGTAGCCGGATACGGCGACGATGTCATTCCAGGTGATAAAGCGATCAACATCGCGACCAACGGAAGTCGCCGTAAGGTCGACGTGATCGCGGCTATCCAATATCGGCGCTATCACAAGTTTTTGAATAACTCAGACCAAGTCTATGACGAAGGTATCTGCTTCTACAGCGGTGCTGGCGAGTGCATCGCAAACTACCCGAAACAGCATTCAGAAAATTGCACGGCGAAGCATCAAGCGACCAATGAGTGGTTCAAACCCATGGTGCGTGTCCTCAAGAATCTGCGTGGTAAGTTAGTCGAAGAAAAAATGATAGAAGCAGGCGTTGCTCCCTCGTACTACATTGAGGGGCTGCTGTACAACGTACCCAATGAAAAGTTCGGAAACAACTACGACAACTCATTCGTCAACTGCATAAACTGGATACTCGAAGCAGATCGCAGTAAGTTCGTGTGTGCCAATGAGCAATACTATTTGCTGCGTGAGGGCTCGCCCGTCACTTGGCAAGACGCCAAATGCACTGAGTTCCTGATAGCTGCCTGTGATTTGTGGAAGCAGTGGTGATGACCCACGTATAGCCATGGAAGAAGCCGCCGAACTCACCGACTATCTGCCGCTTTCCTACACGAGTCCGAAAGAGCAGGAGTACATCTCCTTCCTGTGGGATGCTTTCGAGACCAACTACACGCACAAAAAATACCAATTTGCCTTTCTCGCCTACCACATGCTCACGATGAGCTTTGTGTACTTCAACATCTGGCAGATCAAGCAGACGCGACCGGATGACTTCGAGAAAGCGATGATCGGTTTCAACAAAGAGTTGGAGAAAGAGCTACTTGCCGCCACTTCGCCATTCACCTTTTGGCGCATAAACGAGAGCAGTGTAATGCGTTTCTTCAAGCTGATTGGCTGCGATAACAGCAAGATTGGAAGCTACGCCGCGCTTGTGAAAGAACGCAATGACACCGCCCACACGAACGGCAATATCTTTTTCAGCACGCAAGCCGCACTCGACGACAAGATCGTCGAAGTGCTACGCGTGGTGGCAGAAATTCAGGCTCACTCCAAGCCTGTCATCGAACACTGCTTTCGGGAGTTCCTGATTCATAACTTCGATCCAGATGATCGCGAATATTCCGACGATGCCGACCAAATTCGCGAGGTGTTGATTCACGCGAACTATCTATCGCAGAAGGATGTGGAAATCTGTTTGGGCTTTGATATTAATACTCTTGCTGGCGAAATAGAGTTCCCATCCATCAAGTCTTTGTTCGATGCATTTGTTAAAGGGTACCCACCAGAAGGAACATAGGCTTACCCTACACATCATTCGTTTGATGGGGACTTCCCCTTATGCGGACTGGATTGTGACATTTCATTTATGGCAGTCGAAAGCTTAGATATTCCAACTCGAATCAGTTTTTCCACTTCATCCCGAGAAGCTCCATTGGATGCGCATGCTGCTTCGAGGGACATACCGGCCTGAAAGTCCAAGACAGCCCTCGCGGTGGTATTCATATTCACCAATCCAAGACCTGGGAGACCTGCAGCAATTAGTTGGGGACGCAGATAAGAAGGACTGATCGTTAACGCTTGGCTAAGGCTTTTGTAGTTTCCTCTATGTTCAACATATAACTTAAACATTTCGGTACTGCTCCAATAGTCTTTGCCAAAACTTCGCTGCACTTTACGCTCAGTTGGCAGCCCCTCAATATCGCCTCGCCAGTAATTCAATGCCTCCTCGGTTGAATCGAAAAGCGTAGCGAGTGCCAGCACATAACTTGTGCCCGCAGTCATTCCTACAGTTACGTTATCAATGGGAAAGAAAAACTCCGTTGACGAGTGCTTATCGATATCGGGATAGAGAGTTCTCAGCCAATATTTTGGCACCTGCTCCAGCAGTCTGTCGGTCAGCGTTGGCCGCTTTCCTTGTTTACAAACACGCAAATTATGCTTCTTTGCCTGTTCGGCAATACGAAACTGTGCATGAATATCTGACGTGGTCACTTCTGCGTTCAGAAACGCGATGGCAATGCTTGCGTAGCGCTGGACTATAGGATTTGTAGAGACTTCGATAAATTCCGGTTCAGAATATTCAAAGATCGCATCCATCTCAGGAAAAGGCATTAAGTCGAACGCCTTCGTTCCTTCAGGACTGTTAGCTAGCTGGCAACCGTGTTTTACGCACCAGGGAATTCCAGGTAATTGATGAGATCGACGCCAGTAGGCGAAACCTCGAGGAGAGGCTTCATCTTCCTTGATGCACTCAGGGCAAAAGATCGCCATAGATTGGCGCCAGCTCCTGGTCCCGAAATAGCCTATGGTCTCAACGCTGTAAGTGTCACGCTGACCAGCGTCACCCGCACGCGAAACTGTTCGATAGAAAGGGAGCAAACTGTGTTTCCGGGCAAAGTGCTCAAGCGAAACACCTGCAGCAAGCGCCAGAGTGGCTGAATCAGAATATGCATCCGGAGCCGTTCCTGGAGGATGCACAGATGTGCGCAATGCCCCCATGAACTTCAGCACTGAAGAATATTGATTCAAAGCCCGAAGTCGCCCCCTATAGCCCCGAGAAAACTCATCATCCAGAATTTTAGATGTCAGCAATCGTCTCTCACCCCGACAGACTTTATTCTCGTCCGACAGACTTTATTCCTCGCCATCAATACTCACCAACCCGACTCGCGTTCCGGTGTCGCCGTGATCTTGTGTACACTCAGGTCGGTACCGTTGAATTCTTCTTCCGCAGTCAGGCGTATGCCAACAACCTTTTTCAGCACGCCGTACACCA
>Ga0307375_10003461_pt1 | contig 15533 bp, 14 predicted proteins | sample TR1MG_FD_202531 | JGI IMG/M metagenome (GOLD analysis project Ga0307375, IMG submission 202531) | Soil microbial communities from Risofladan, Vaasa, Finland - TR-1 | ecosystem: Environmental > Terrestrial > Soil > Coastal area > Acid sulfate soil | place: Finland: Risofladan, Vaasa | collected... | reverse complement strand
CAAGATCAAGGCCAACGCCCAAGGCGGCCTGTTGGCCGCCCCGGCCTGGACGGCGTTCATGAACGAGGTGTATCGTCGGAAGCCGGCGCCGCCCGATTGGCCGCGGCCGGAGGGAATCGTGTCGCGCGACATCGACTTCACCACGAACATGCTGCGCACCCAGTACTGCCCATCCGCCGACCTCATGACCGAGGTGTACATTGCCGGCACCGAGCCCACGCGGCCGTGCGACGTGCATACAGCGCACGGCATCGTGCTCAAGCCCGACACGACGCCGGCGGTGCTGATCCCCCGCAAGCCGATGCCGCCCGACACGACGAATCCGTTCTACATCCCGCCGCCGAAGAAGCCGGGCGGCGGGGGCGGCCCCGCGTGATCCGGTACCACGCGGCGTGGGTGCTCCCCATCGCGACGCCGCCCATCCGCCAGGGCACGGTGGCCGTGGCCGACGGCCGCATCACCTACGTCGGGTCGCGCCACGGCGCGCCGCCCGGCGCCGATGTGGATCTGGGCGACGCGGTGCTCATGCCGGGATTAGTAAACGCTCATACACACCTCGAGCTGACCAGCATGCGGGGGTTCCTCGAGGATCTCGACTTCCGGTCGTGGATCCTGCGCCTCACGCGAGCCCGCCAGGAGGTGCTGACGCCCGACATGCTGGTGGACGCGGCCCGGTACGGAATCGCCGAAGGGCTGGCCGCCGGCATCACCACGTACGCCGACACCTGCGAGTCGGGGGCGGCGTTCGACGCCATGCTCGCGTGCGGCGTGCGCGGCATCGTGTATCAGGAAGTGTTCGGGCCGGCGCCGGTGGCCTGCGACGAGGCGCTGGCCGGTCTCAAGCTCCGGGTGCAGGCCCTGCAGGCGCGGCAGACGCCGCTGGTGCGCGTCGGCGTGTCGCCCCACGCCCCGTATACGGTGAGCGACCGCCTGTTCGCGGCCACCGCGCGCTACGCCATCCAGGCCCAGCTGCCGATCGCCATCCACATCGCCGAGAGCGACGCCGAGCAGCGGCTGGTGGCCGCCGCCCAGGGCGAATTCGCCGACGCGCTGATCAAGCGCGGCATTCGCGTGGAGCCGCGCGCCCGCAGTCCCATCCAGCTGCTGCGCGGTCTGCGCGTGCTCGACGCGCAGCCCCTGCTCATCCACTGCGTGCACGCCGACGCCACCGACGTCCACGCCATCGCGGCCTCGGGTTGTTCGGTAGCGCACTGCCCGGCGTCGAACGCCAAGCTCGGCCATGGCGTGGCCCCGCTCACCGATTTCCTCAACGCCGGCATCGCCGTGGGACTGGGCTCCGATTCGGTGGCCAGCAACAACCGGATGAGTATTCTCAGCGAGGCCTGGCTGGCCACGCTGCAGCAGCGCGCGCGCAACCGGCGGCCGGACGCCGTCACGGCTGCGCGGGCGTTGCGGCTGGCGACGATCGACGGCGCCCGGGCGCTGCGCATGGACGATGAGGTGGGATCGCTGGAGCGGGGCAAGGCCGCCGATCTCGCCGCCTTCCCCATCGACCAGCGGCTCGGCCCCATGCACGACGTCGAGACCAAGGTCGTGTTCGCCCTCAACGGCGTGCCGGCGTCGTTCGTCATGGTCGCCGGTCAGGTGCTGGTTCGTGACGGCGCCGTGCTGAACGCTGATCCGGGGCTGGCCGGACGCGTGCAGCATGCCGCCGACCTGCTCCAGCAGTGGCTGGCGGGGCGCGAATAGCGGCGGTTCTCCGCTGGCGGGGGGCGCGGTCCCGTGCTTAAGATTGAAGGGAACCCCGCCTCACAGGAGCATGCTCATGGCGCAGCCGGCGACCGGGCGCACGCAGAAGATCTGGCGTGACGGTCAACTCGTGAACTGGGACGACGCGACGATCCACGTGATCAGTCACGTCGTGCATTACGGATCGAGCGTGTTCGAAGGCATGCGCAGCTACGAGACCCCCGCCGGGGGCGCGGTGTTCCGCGCCGCCGAGCACATGCGGCGGCTGCTCGACTCCTGCAAGATCTACCGGATTCCCATCAAGTACTCCCGGGACCAGTTGGTGCAGGCGTGCGTGGACACGGTGGCCGCCAACGACCTCCGGGAGTGCTACATTCGCCCCGTGGTCATCCGCACCGGCGAGCAGATGGGCGTGCTCGGCCACTCGGCACCCACCGAGGTGTTCATCATCGCCTGGAAGTGGGGCACGTATCTGGGCGAGGACGGACTGGCGAACGGCGTGGACGTGCGCGTGTCGAGCTGGCGCCGGGCCGGCCCCGACACGTTCCCCTCGATGGCCAAGGCCGGCGGCAATTATCTGAATTCGCAGCTGTCCAAGATGGAAGCCAAGGCCGATGGCTACGCCGAGGGCATCATGCTCGACAGCTTCGGCTTCGTGTCCGAGGGCAGCGGCGAGAACCTGTTCGCCGTGCGCGACGGCGCGCTGTACACGGCCCCGCTGGGCTCGGGCATCCTGCCGGGCATCACCCGCGACGCCATCATGAAGCTGGCGCACGACCGCGGCATCGAGGTGCGCGAGCAGCTCATGCCGCGCGAATTCCTGTACGTGGCCGACGAACTCTTCTTCTGCGGCACGGCCGTGGAGGTCACGCCCATCCGCAGCGTGGACCGCGTGCCGGTGGCCGATGGCAAGCGGGGGCCGATCACGGCCCTGCTGCAGGACGAGTACCTCGGCATCGCGCGCGGACGGATTCCCGACCGGCACGGGTGGCTGACCCTGGTGCCCGAGCCGGCGACGGCGGGCGCGGCCCATGAGTAGTCGACGGCGCCAGGCAGCGCGCGCCTCCGGCGGGAGGCGCGTGTGATCGTCGGCTGCCTGGCGCTCAACGCTTCGTTCGAACCGCTCACCATGGTGCCGCTCAAGCGAGCGCTTCGCCTCGTGATCGACGGCAAGGCCGAGATCGTCGAGGCCGAGCAGGGCCGCGTCGTGCGGTCCGAACGGTTGACGATGCCGCGCCCGGTGGTCATCCGCCTCACCAAGTTCATCCACGTGCCGCGCCGGTTCCGCCGCCAGGTGACCAATACCTTCCTGTTCGCCCGCGACCACTACAAGTGCCAGTACTGCGGGCGCCACGTCACCGAGCTCAAGCCCCGCGAGTCGCTCACCCGCGACCACCTCATTCCGCTGTCGCGCGGCGGCACCAACGAGTGGACCAACGTCGTGGCGGCCTGCAGCCCGTGCAACACGCGCAAGGGCAATCGCATGCCCGACGAGATCGGCATGCACCCGCACACCCATCCGGTGGAGCCGCACTTCGTGCATCTGAGCTGGGCGGTGCGGCGGCTCACGCCCATCCAGGCCCACTACATCCGCACGTTCTACGGCGACGCGGTGCTCCACCAACTCGAACGGCTCGAACACCGCGTCGTGCAGGCCGGCGCCTGAATCCCGGCGGCGCGGGCGCTCTTACCGCGCCGGCGCCACGAACGTGGCCGACGTGGCCTCGTAGTTCCGTTTGGCGCCGCCCAGCACCCGCGACAGCAGGCGGCCGACCCCGTTCTTCAGCGCCGAGAACAGGTTGCCCCGGCCGCGCACTGCGGGCTGCACGTCGCCGTTCAGCCAGCGCTGCAGTTCGCTGAGGTCGCTGGCGCTCAGCGACTCGACGTCGAGCACCACGTTGTAGTAGTAGTGGGCGCCGGCGTGCGCCGGGGCGAGCGCCACGCGGTACGGGCGGGCGAGCACCGCCTCGGCCGAGTCGAGCGACGGGAGCGCGCCGAAGTCCTCGGTCTGCTTGCCGTTGTGCCGGACGATGTGATATGCCTTTTGGTATGGATCGGGGTCGTAGACCACGCCCACGTTCCACGTCGTGGTTCGCTCGAGTTCGTTGAACACGCCCCCGGTCCGCCAGAGTTCGAGGCGGAAGTTCAGCGCCACGGCGAACCCGTTCTTCATCAGCTCCCGCAGCTGTGGATCCTCGAGCACGTGCGACACGGTGATCACCGGGCCGCCCGCGGCACCCGGACCGTCGAGGTCCACGTGGACGCCCACGCGCTGCTGCGCCGCCGCGGGCGCGGCGAGCAGCATCAACGCGAGCATCCAGCGAGCCGCCGTGCGCATGGATCAGAACCGGTGCTGGAGACGGATGAACACGCGCGCCGGCTGTCCCGCCTGCGACAGCGCCTTGGCCACGTACACCCCGAAGGTGTCGAAATCCAGCCCCGCCCCGAGGTCGGTGCGGAACGACGAGAACGGCGGCAGCGCGGTCGAGCGGTACGTCATCGGCGCCGCCGCGTCGCCCACCAGCCAGCCGCGTCCCGCATCCAGGAACAGCACCCAGGCGCCGTCGGCGCGGAAGTGCGGCCGCACCCAGCTGTCGTCGTCCCAATCGAACAGGTGCACGTGCAGGTCGCTGCGGTACTCGGCCTGGGCCAGCGCGATCCGGTCGCACTGCGCCGGATACCCGGTGGGGACGGCCCCCACCGCGCACGTGGCGACGTCGTCGCCGGCGCGCGCGCTGCGGAATTCGAATCCCGGCAGCGTCGCGTAACCGTCCACCGACAGCCGGCGCTCGAGCGGCAACGGGTCGCCGCTCAGCCAGCCGCCGGCCACGAGGCGCAGGTTCAGCTGGGTACGGCGCGACACGCGGTTGTAGCGGCGCACGTCCACGAACCCGCGGGTGTACTCCACCGCGCGGCCGGTCGGATAGACGCGGGCGAATCCGGTGGGGCCCGGCGCGTCGATGCGGCCCGTGCCCCGCTCCACGTCGGCCAGCAGATACCAGCCCGCCCACGGGTTCATCTCGTCGCTGCGCGTGTCCACCTTGAGCGTGGCGTCCAGCAGGTGCAGGTGGGCGTTGTCCATCACGGGATTGGGGCGCCACGCCGCGCCCGACCGGAACAGCGTCCACGCGTTGTTGGCGGCGCGCGGCGTCCAGTGCTCGTCGGCATACGACACCTTCAGCGTGGTGTTGTCCCGCGCGAACAGCCCCGCCTCCACGCTTCCGCCGTGCCGCTGGTAGTAGTCCTGGTAGTCGCGCCGGAACAGCGCCGCCGCCAACCCGGACTCGAGACTGGACAGCCCCCACGACTCCACCGGCGCCACGATGTCGTAGGCGCCGGCGCCCACCAGGACGCCGCGCGTCGATCCGAACCGCACTTCCCCGTGCAGGTTGTGGCCGACGTCGTTGTCGGCGGCCCGGAAGCTGCTGGCCGTACGCACCACGGCGTAGGCGTCGAGCTGGGCGCTGCCATCGGGAAAGTTGCGATAGATCTGCGGGCCGAGGTTGATGGCCAACCCCTCCACCCGGTTGTACGAGCCGGCGCTCGCCGCCTGGAACTTGCTGCCCCCCGCGTTGCGCCGCGGTTCGAATCGCCGCCACCACGTATCGGAGTCGCCGGTCGAGTCGGTCACGACAATGCGGTCGCCGTCGTGCGTGTACCGCATGCGGTCGCGGTAAATGCGGATCTCCCCGCCCACATACCCGCGGCTGCGGCCCGCCACCTCGCCGCCCACCACCAGCACGTCGCCGTCGATGCGCGCCGTCGGGGCCAGGGTCACGTCGCCGTTGATCGCCAGCACACCGCCGGTCACGTGCCCGGCAATGGTCACCGGCCCGTGGAGCACCGCCACGTTGCCGTCCACGGTGCGACCTGCCTCCACAGCGAACGCCCCGGTGGCGCGCACGGTGCCGCTGGCGTTGTACAGCCGCACGGCCTCCCGTTCCACGTCCCGCGGCAGCGTCCCGCGGTCCAGGGTGGTGTCGCGCCGCTGGGCGTGCAGCAGCAGGGGTGTGAGCGTGAGGGCCAGCGAGACCGCGATGCGTCGCATGTGCATGCTCCAATGTCGTGAGTCGGCCCCGTGAAACGCACCCCCCGTGCCGCGATCGCCGAGTCCCCCCAACCGGCGTCCGGCACACCACTTACGGCCCATGCGCCGGCCGGCGCGGGCGCCGAGGTGTCCTCCACGCGACGCACCGGGGTGTGTCGCGGCCGTCCTATTCGTCCGCATTCCCGATGCCCAGCCGGCGCATGCGGCGGTACAGATTGGGCCGGTCGGTCTGCAACCGGCGCGCCGCCTCGGCGACGTTGCCCCCCGCCATGGAGAGCGCGCGCGAGATGAGTGTACGCTCGTACTCGTCGAGCGTGTCGCTCAGCGGCTGCGCGAGCCGCGCCGGGTCGGGCAGGGGCGGCGCGTCGCCGGCGCCCTCGCCGCGCCCGATCGCCACCACGCCGCGCACGTCGCCGGCGGTCACCTCGCGGCCCGAGTGGAGGATGGCCAGCCGCTCCACCACGTTGGCCAGCTCGCGCACGTTGCCCGGCCACCGGTACCGCGTGAGCAGCGTCGTCGCGTCGTCGGTCCAGCGCGGCGCCGGGTGTCCCGTGCGGGCGCGGTGCAGCGCCGAGAAGTGCGCCACGAGCGCCGGGATGTCGTCGGGGCGCTCGCGCAGCGGCGGCACATGCAGCGGAATCACGTTCAGGCGGAACAGCAGATCCTCGCGAAACGCGCCCTCGGCCACGGCGCGCGCGAGATCCTTGTTGGTGGCCGCGAGAATGCGCACGTCCACGCGAATCGGCTTGCCGCCGCCCACGCGCTCGATCTCCCCGGCCTCGATGGCGCGCAGGAGTTTGGCCTGCGCTTCCTGGCCCAGGTCGCCCACCTCGTCAAGGAGCAGCGTGCCGCCATGGGCCAGCTCGAACCGGCCGATGCGGCGTTCCGACGCGCCGGTGAACGCGCCCTTCTCGTGGCCGAACATCTCGCTCTCCAGCAGATCGCGAGGGATGGCGGCGCAGTTCACGCGCACGAACGGCTTGTCGCGCCGCGGGCTCGCCTCATGGATGGCCGCCGCCACCAGCTCCTTGCCGGTGCCCGATTCTCCGGTGATCAGCACCCGGGCGTCGGTGGCCGCCACCCGCTCGATCATCTCGCGCACCCGATGCAGGGCGGGGCTCGTGCCCACCATCTGCCCGCCCAGGCCCACTTCGGCGCGCAACACCTTGGCCTCGCGCCGGGCGCGGCGCAGCTCGATGGCCGACGACAGCGCCAGCAGCACGCCCTCGGGGCTCAGCGGCTTCTCGAGAAAGTTGAACGCCCCGAGCTTGGTGGCCTTCACGGCGTCGGTGAGCCCCGCCTTGCCGCTCATCATCACGACCGGCGTGTCGGGCGTCATCTCGCGCAGCTTGCCCAATACCGCCATGCCGTCCAGTTCACCGGGGATCATCAGGTCGAGCAACACCGCGTCGGGTTCCGACTCGGCGGCGCGGGCCACGCCGCTCGCGCCGTCGGCCGCGTCCCGCACCTCGAAGCCCTCGGCCGCCAGCAGCGCGCCCACCATCCGCCGGATGTTGGGCTCGTCATCGATGATGAGGACGCTGGACATGGCGGCGGCGCTCAGCGCGGCGGCTGCTGCGTGGCCCCGATGGCGCGCTGCTCGGTCTGGATCCTGGTGAGGAACCGCTGGCCCTCGGCCACCCGCTCGATCTCCACGGCAATGGACTCCACCGTCTGTTCGATGCGGTCCAGTCGCGCGCCGAGGTCCGCCGGCAGCGCCGGCGTGGCCGGCGGCGTGTGCCGCCGTTCCACGGCCCGGATCACCGCCCGGATGATCGGCGTCATGATGACCATGATCATGATCGTGCCGAACACGATGCCGACGATGGGCACCGCGCCGTCGGGGATGCCTGGAGGCATGATGATCTGTTGAGGGACCAATGACGCCGTCATGATTGCACCGGTGGTTTGGAGGAAGGTAGCGCGTTGCCCGGGGCGCGGTCGGCGAGCAGGCGGGTGGTGAACCGCTGGCCTTCGGAGATCCGCTCGATCTCCACGGCGATCGAATCCACGGCCTGCTCGATGCGCGCGATGCGCTGGTCGGTTTCGGAATTCAATCCGGGACGCGACTTTCGATCGATGTAGTGGCTGATCAGGCTGAAGACTCCCCGAAATATGTAGGCCGTGAGCGCCACGCCGGCGATGGCCACGATCATCTCTTCTGGTCTCATCCCTCGTCCCCCGCGGTCTCCGCGTCATCGTGTTCGGTGATCGTCGAATTGCTCGCGCCCACCGGAATCACGAACCGAATGGTCGTGCCTGCGCCCGGCGTACTCTCCGCGAACACCGCCCCATCGTCGGCCAGCACCGTCTGGCGGGCGATCGCCATGCCCAGGCCGGTGCCCCCCGCTTTGTACGTCACGTACGGTTCCCACATGCGCGCCAGCCGGTCGGGGGGCAGCCCCGGTCCCGTGTCGTGCACCTCCAACGCCACCGCGTCGCGTCCCCCATGCGCCGCGCGCCGCACGCGCACCGTGATCGAGCCCCGGTGCGCTTCGCGGCAGGCGTCCACCGCGTTCAATACGACGTTGCTCAAGGCCCGCTGCAACGCGTCGTGGTGGGCCCACACCATCGGAACGTCCGCGTCCACTTCCACCGCGAACGGAATGCCCTCGGGCACCGACGCCCGCACCGTATAGCCCGCCATCTCGGCCAGATCCACCGGCGCCCGGGGACCTTCGGGCAGCTTGCCGAACTGCGAGAAGTTGCGGGCCAGCGTCTCCAGCCGCGCCGTCTCCGTGGCCAGCACCTCCACCGTCTCTCCCAGTTCCGGCGGCGCGTCGCGCAGCAGCCGGGCGACCGCGAACCGGATGGGGGTCAACGGATTCTTCAACTCGTGCGCCGCCTGGCGCGCCGCATCGCGCAATGCCGATGCTCGCTCCGCTTCGAGGGCCCGGGCCCTGGCCAGCCCCAGTTCATCGGCCATCGTGCGCATGCGCGTGCGCAGGACCTCGAATTCCGGCGCCCCGCGCGTGGACGATGCGGCAGGCAGCGGCTCGCCGCGGCCGATGCGTTCCGTCCACCCCACGATCTCGAGCAACGGCCGGCTCAACTGGCGGCTCAGGTGGCCCGCCACCCGCGAGGCGCCCAGCCCTACCACGCCGAGCGCGAACACGAGGATCACCGCCGCCGCCACGTAAACGGCGCGCTGGAACACGAACCCCGCACGCTTGGACTGCACCAGACTCTCGTGCAGCCGCCGCTCGTGGGCGTCGATCGCCCGGCGCTGCGCGTCGGTGAGCGGCGCCGCGCGCATGGCCTGGATGGCCCGGGCGCCGGTGGCGGCCGTGCTGTCCCAGGCCGCCGTGGCGCCCACCAGCGAGAACGCATATTGACTCGTCGCGAACCAGCCGATCGCCAACACGGCGGACGGCACGAGGGCGAACGACAGGAGGATGACAAACAGCCGGTTGCGAAACCCAAAACGCTTCACAAACCCTCCCTCCGTACGCGAGTCAGCCACGGCAGTTTCGATCCAAACATACAGGCGCGTGCCCCCCCCAACCACCCGGGCTCACTGTCCCCCCGCGCGGTTCCGCGATACATTTAAAGGCTGGCGCTCGGCCCTCCGTGCGCGTCGCGATCCATGCAAGGCGACGCCGCGGTTCGCGGATCGGGCGGCACCACGGCAGCCGTACGCCTGCCGGGAGAGCGCTGCCTCCGGGCGCGCCCTCCAAATCGAGACTCTCCGCAGCGCCGCTTCGCAGGTGGGCGCCCGGCGGGTCGCGTGCCGATCGGCGGGCGCTGCCCGGTGACGATCGTCCGCGTTCCACTTTCGCAGACGATCTGCCCCGCGCGCCTGGCGGTCGAACCGACCACCGCTACGAGTCCTTCGGACTCGACTCAGGAAAGGGCATGAACCCTCGTAATCAGCGCCGCGAGCCCACGCGCTCGCACGGCGCCCTCATCCACCGCGGCCCGCAGGCCACGGTCGCCTCCGCGCATCCCATGGCCGCCGTGCCCCTGCACGCGCCCAACGCGGCCCTTCTCATCGACTTCGACAACGTCACGATGGGAATCCGCTCCGACCTCGGCAACGAGCTCCGCAACCTGCTCGGGTCGGACATCATCAAGGGCAAGGTCGCCGTCCAGCGCGCCTACGCCGACTGGCGCCGGTACCCGCAGTACATCGTGCCGCTCACCGAAGCGTCCATCGATCTCATCTTCGCGCCGGCCTACGGCTCGGCCAAGAAGAACGCCACCGACATCCGGCTGGCCATCGACGCCCTCGAACTCGTGTTCACGCGTCCCGAGATCGGCACCTTCATTCTCCTCTCCGGCGACTCCGACTTCTCGAGCCTCGTCATCAAGCTCAAGGAATACGGCAAGTACGTGATCGGCGTCGGCATCCGGGAGTCGTCGAGCGACCTGCTCGTCATGAACTGCGACGAGTACTACAGCTACAACGCGCTCGCTGGCCTCGTGAAGGCCAGCGAGGAAGAATCGTCCCGCACGTACGATCCGTGGGAGCTGGTCACCGAGGCCATCGGCCGCATGAAGCGCAACGGCGACGTCATGCGCTCCGACCGCCTCAAGCAGGTGATGCAGGACATCGACAGCAACTTCGACGAGAAGAACACCGGCCACTCCAAGTTCTCGCGCTTCGTGCAGGATGCCGCCGCCCGCGGATTGCTGACGCTCACCAAACTCGAGAACGGGCAGCTCGAAGTCGGCATGCCCACCGACGGCGCCAAGGCATCGGCGCCCGCCGCGCAGGCCGCCCCCGCCGCCTTGCCGCCCAAGGCGGCGCCGGCCGCCGAGGGCTCGGCCGAGGAGCGCGCCGGACGCCGTGGACGCCGCGGCGGCCGTGGACGCGGACGCGGAGGACGCCCCGAGGGACCGCCGCAGCTCGAACTGAGCGGCGCCCCCGACGGAGCGGCCCCGGCAGCAGAGAAGCCGGCGCCCGCCAAGGCGCCGAGCGCGCCCAGGGCGACCGACGCCGTGGGTTCCAGCGGCGAACGGCTCACCCGCAACGAGGCCTTCGACCTCATGCGCCGCGCCGTGGAAACGCTCACGACCGGCGATCAGATGGTGCAGGCCAGCGCCGTGCGCAAGCGCGCGCACGAACTGCTGGGCCGCGACAGCGAGAGCCTGAGCGAGCGCAACTTCGCGCGGATTCTTCAGGACGCGCACGACGCCGACGTCATCGACCTGCGGCGCCGCGGCGACGACTACGAGATCTCGCGCGCCGTGGCGGCCGCGTCGGTGGCCGATCAGTTGGCCGCTGCCGCAGAGGAAGCCAAGCCGGCGCCCACGCCGGCGCCGTCGGGTCCGCGCCTCGGCATGGGACCGCGCGGGGGTGGAGGACGGGGCCGCGGCGGCAAGGCCGCCGCTCCGCCGCCGGAACTGCTCGCCATCGGCGTCGTCAATGCCGCCGCGCCGGCCGTCAGGGAAGCGCCGCCGGCCGCCGAAGAGGCGAAGCCTGCCGCCAAGAAGCCTGCCGGACGCAAGCGCGCGGCCGGCAAGCCGGCCACGAAGACGGCCGGTGCCCCCGCGGGCGATGCCGCCGACGCACCGGCCAAGCAGCCGCGCAAGCCACGGGCCAAGAAGACGGCCGCCAAGGCATGACCCCGAGCGCCGCGCCTTCCGCGCGGCGCTCGCGCCGTGGGGCCGTGCTCCCGGCCCGCTTCTTCGCGCGCGACACCGAACGGGTCGCGCGCGAGTTGCTCGGGGCCGTGCTCGAGTGCCGCACGGCGCAGGGCCTGGCCAGCGGGCGGATCGTGGAAACCGAGGCGTATCTGGGCGAACACGACGCCGCGTGCCACGCCGCGGCCGGCCTCACGCCGCGCACGGCGCCGCTGTACGGGGCGCCGGGCACGGCGTACGTGTACTTCATCTACGGCATGCACTGGTGCGTGAACGCCGTCACGCGGGCACGCGGGCTGCCCAGCGCCGTGCTCATCCGCGCGCTGTCGCCGCTGGACGGCGTCGCGCTCATGCGCGCCCGGCGCCTCCATGCGCGCCGCGACGTGGATCTCACCAACGGGCCCGCCAAACTGTGCGAGGCCCTGGGCATCGACGGTCGCTACAACACCCTCGCGCTCCAGCGCCCGCCGCTCGTCGTGCGCGCCGGCGTCGCCGTGCCCGACCGGGACGTCGTCGTCACGCCGCGCATCGGCATCCGCCACGCCGCCGACTGGCCCTTGCGCTTCGCCATCGCCGGCGATCCCTTCGTGTCGCGGACCCCCGCTCACTTTCCGCGGCGGAGCTACTCTCGATGAAGCCGCCGCCCCTGCCCGCCGCCATGCGACATCCCAGCACACCGGCCCTCTCCGGCCACGCCGCCGACGTCTACGACGACGCCATCGTGGTCGACGCGCACAACGATCTGCCCAGCCGCATGCTCGACGAAGGCTACGATGCCGACGTCCGCCACCAGCCGGGTTACGGAAAAATGTATGGCGAGTCCGACCTGCCGCGGTTCGTGGAATCGGGCATCACCGCGCAGTTCCTGGCGGCGTACGTCAACGCCACGTACGCGCGAGCGAAGCCCGACCAGTCGTGGACGCGCGTGGAAGCGTACATGGACACCATCCACGCCTTCGTGAACCGCCATCCCGACTCGCTGATCTTCGCCACCACCTCGGCCGACATCCGGCGCGCCAAGAAGGAACACAAGGTGGCCATCTTCATCGGCGTCGAGGGCGGCCATGCGATCGAGAACTCGCTCGACAAGCTGCGCCAACTCTATGCCCAGGGCGCGCGGTACATGACCCTGACCTGGAACAACGGCAACGACTGGGCCGGGTCGTCCATCGGCGTGGACGGCACGCGCACCGGCGGGCTCACCGATTTCGGCAAGGACGTGGTGCGGGAGATGAACCGGTTGGGCATGCTCGTGGACGTCTCGCACGTGTCCGATTCCACGTTCTTCGACGTGATCGCCACCACCGAGGATCCGGTCATCGCCTCGCACTCCAGTGCGCGCGCCCTGGGCCGCCACCCGCGCGACATGACCGACGACATGCTCCGCGCCGTGGGCCAGAGGGGCGGCGTGGTGAACGTGAATTTCTTCGCGCTCTTCCTCGATCCGCGCTTTGCCGCCGCCTACGACAGCGTGCGGGCGGCGGCGCGGGCCGACGCCGACGCTGCGGCGCGGGAACCGGGCGCCGACACCGCCGCCATCCGCGCCCGGTACGATTCGGTGGTGGAGGCCGGCACCCGCGCCCTGCCGCGTCCCCCGCTGTCCATGCTCCTCGACCACATTGACCATGTGGCCAGGGTGGCGGGCGTGGACCACGTGGGGTTGGGCAGCGACTTCGACGGCGTGGACGGCATGCTCCCGGCCGACATGCTCGACGTCACCTACCTGCCGAACATCGCCCAAGGCCTCCTCGACCGCGGCTATTCCGACGCCGACGTGACCAAGATCCTCGGCGGCAATATGCTGCGCGTGGTGGAGATGGTGCTGGATCGCAAGCCGTCCGCCGCGCCCTGACGCCGGCCGGTGTCCCAACGACAGAGCGGGCGCGGATCGGGAAAATCCGCGCCCGCTCGATCATCGTGGCCCGCGTTCAGCGATCGTCGTCGATGGACGAGCCGAAGTTGTAGCGCAATCCGACGGCGGCCGAGGCGTTGAAGCCGCGGCTGTTGTACAGGAAGAAGTTCTGGTTCGACGGCCACGCCATGCCCTGCACGAAGAGGCCCATGTTGCGGCGCTGCATCTGGATGCCGAGCATGGCTGCCGGCGCGAACACCGACTTGTACTGCTGGATGATGGACGCGGCCAGCGACGCCTGATCGTTGGACCCGTAGGCGGTCGTCGGGTTCGCCCCCACCTGCGTGTACGTCAGGCCCAGACCGGCGTACGGATGGAAGCGCTCGCTCGTGCCCGGATACCCCATGAGCAGGAACGTTATCTGGCGCATGTTCTTCAGGTTCACGCGGCTCGGGGTGTCGGTGGGGTTCACCGAATCGGCGAGCGTGGCGTACTGCGACAGGAAGGACTGGTCGAACGACACGTACAGGCCGCCCCGGTTCCGGGTGATGAGCCAGTCAATGCCGCCCATGGCGGACGTGACGTTGGACTTGCTGGGGGCCGACATGAGCGTCGCCCCGCCTTTGAGCCCCCAGAACCAGGAGTTCTGGAACGGGCGCGCGGCCTGTGCCCTTCCGGCTGCGGGGACGAGGACGAGCAATGCCACGGCAGCCGCCAGCGAACGGATCGCTTTCATACGATTCCCCGAGGTGAAGTTCGAGTGCCGCGCATGGCGGTCTCCCGTCACATGGACGAGGGCGGGGGGGGCGGGGTCACAGACCACCTCCCACCCCCCCCCGGCCCCCCCCCAAACCCCCCCCCCCCGGGGACGTAGGACGGTAGGACGGTCAACTGCGTTCCGCAGTCATCGGTCCTACCGTCCTACCGTCCTACGGTCCTACCGCAGTTTGAGCTTCCGCCCCACCGTCTTGAACGCGTCGATGGCGGCGTCCAGGTCGGCCCGCGTGTGCGCGGCCGAGATCTGGCACCGCACCCGAGCCTGGCCCTGGGGCACCACGGGGAAGCCGAACCCGGTCACGAACACGCCGGCGTCCAGGAGCATGTCCGACATCTGGATGGCCGCCGCCGTCTCGCCCACGATGATCGGGACGATCGGCGTCTCGCCGGCCAGCGGCTTGAACCCCGCCTCGATGATCTGCTCGCGGAAGTACCGGGCATTGTCGCGCAGGGTCTGCACGCGCTCCGGGTGCTGTTCGATGAACTCCACCGACGCCAGCGCGCTGGCCGCCACGGTGGGGGGCAGGGCGTTGGAGAACAGCTGCGGACGAGACCGCTGGATGAGATAGTCGGTGAGCGCCGCCGGACCGGCGGTGAAGCCGCCCGCCGCGCCGCCCAGCGCCTTGCCGAGCGTGGACGTGATGATGTCGATCTCGCCCAGCAGCCCGAAGTGCTCGGCGGTGCCGCGGCCGTTCTGGCCGAGCACGCCGGTGGCATGCGAGTCGTCCACGATGAGCACCGCGTCGTAGTCGCGGGCGATCTGCACGAGGTCGGGAAGCTTGGCGATCGAGCCCTCCATGGAGAACACGCCGTCGGTCCAGATCAGGCGCCGCTTGGCCGACTTGGCGCCCTCGAGCTTGGCCCGCAGATCGTCCAGATCGCCGTGCTTGTACACGCCGGTGGTGCACTTGGTGATCGCCTTGGCCAGCCGGATGGAGTCGATGATCGACGCATGGTTGAGGGCGTCGCTCACGACGAAGTCGCCCTCCTCCGCGATGGTCGCGGTGAGCCCCTCGTTGGCGTTCCATGCGCTCACGTAGCTCATGGACGACTCACAGCCCACGAACCGGGCGAGCGCCGCTTCGAGGTCGCGGTGCACCGTGAACGTGCCGCAGATGAACCGCACGCTGCCGGTGCCGGCGCCGAACTTCCGGAGCCCGTCGATGCCGGCCTGCACCACCGCCGGCTCGTTGCACAGGCCGAGGTAGTTGTTGGAGGACAGGATGATCACCTCGCCGCGCCCTTCCATCCGGACGCGGGCCGCCTGCGGCGACTCGAGGTGGTTGAGTTTCTTATGGACGCGGTCGGCCTTGAGCTGGTGGATCGTCGCGTCGAGTTCGTTCACGAATCGCTGGTTCACGGAATCGGTCTCCCTCTGGTCATGCGATTTCGAAGATCACCTTGCCGGCCGCGCCCGTCTTGATGGCGTGGATGGCCTCGTCGTACGCCTCCAGCGGGAAGCGGTGCGTGATCACGGGGGTCGGGTCGAACATGCCGGACCGCAGGAAGCGCGTCACCTGGTGCCAGGTGTCGTACATCCGGCGTCCGACCACGCCGTAG
>Ga0307375_10003460_pt1 | contig 15534 bp, 14 predicted proteins | sample TR1MG_FD_202531 | JGI IMG/M metagenome (GOLD analysis project Ga0307375, IMG submission 202531) | Soil microbial communities from Risofladan, Vaasa, Finland - TR-1 | ecosystem: Environmental > Terrestrial > Soil > Coastal area > Acid sulfate soil | place: Finland: Risofladan, Vaasa | collected... | reverse complement strand
GCCCTCGAAATCAATCCAGATTATGCCGAGGTACATTGCAGTCTCGGTGTCGCGCTGAAAGAACTCGGCCAGATGGATAGCGCGGTAACCAGTTTCCGCCGCGCTTTGGAAATCGAGCCCGGGTTGGTCGAGGCGCACTTGAATCTGGGTTCGCTATTTCTATCCCGGGGCCGCTACGCCGAAGGCTGGCCGGAATATGAAGCACGCTATGATCCGGGCTATTCGGGGCGCAGATCCATCCCGCCCAACCTGCACTTTCCCCGCTGGCAAGGACAGCCGCTGGTCGGCAAGTCCATCCTGATTTGGCCCGAACAGGGTTTTGGCGACGAAATTCAGTTCGCCCGTTATATCTCGTTACTCAAGGCCCGGGGTGTCTCCCGCATCACGCTGGTGTGCAAGCCGCCGCTCAAAACCCTGCTGGAAACGCTGGCAGGCGTTGATACGGTCGTCACACAACCCGAAGCAGTTTCATTACCGTTACACGACTACTGGACCTTCCTGTTGAGTCTGCCGCTGCACTTCGCCACCACGGCCGAGACCATCCCTGCCGAGTTGCCTTATCTGGGCGTTCCGCCAGGAATGCTGAGCCGCTGGCAACAGCGACTTCCCGCGAGCGGATTAAAGGTGGGGCTGGTCTGGAAGGGTAGCGCCTTGCATAGCAACGATCTCAACCGCTCTTTACCCAGCCTGTCCCTGCTGGCGCCGCTGTGGTCCGTGCCGGGCGTGAACTTCATCAGCCTGCAGAAAGGGCAAGGCGAGGAAGAGGCCGCATCACCGCCAGCGGGTCAACCCATTCTCCATCTTGGCTCGGATATCACGGACTTTGCCGATACCGCCGCGATCGTGGCACAACTGGATCTGGTGATCTGTATCGATACGGCCATCGCCCATCTGGCGGGCGCACTGAACAAACCTTGCTGGGTGTTGCTACCCGACTCCGGCACCGACTGGCGATGGCTCCGGGATCGATCTGACTCACCCTGGTATCCTGATGTGGTACGTTTATTCAGGAAAACGAAAGGGCATGACTGGGCCGTAACCATCGACGAGGTAGCTCAAAATCTGGCCGCCCAGGCTACCGGTCGCTCGGGCGAAATCCAGGCACGATGAACGATGGCCGCCATCCATTTTGCGATGAAACATGACTTGGTCTGCGGCCCTGATATTGTGTGGAGTCGGCAGTTTCCCCGCTTGCCTATACAATACCGCTTTATGTTGAACAGGCTCTGAGATGGGAATATTCGACCGATTTCGCAGCGCGGCACCGTCCCGTCCCGGCGACGGCAAACCGGACACTTCCGAACAGGGCGCGACTCACCTGATCGACCAGGGTCATGCGCTGGAAGCGCAGGGCAAGCCGGACGAGGCGATGCAGTGTTATCTGGAGGCGATCCGGCTGGCACCCAATCCGGCCCGCGGCCATCTCAATCGCGGCAATGTGCTGTTGCTGCAGGGTGACCTGCAAGGTGCGCTGGATGCGTTCCGCACCGCGCTTGAACACCGGCCCGATTATGCCGGGGCCTATTACAACATCGGTAATGCGCTGCTCGGCAACCGGCAGTTCGACGAAGCGGTGGCAAGCTATCGCAGTGCCCTCGAAATCAATCCAGATTATGCCGAGGTACATTGCAGTCTCGGTGTCGCGCTGAAAGAACTCGGCCAGATGGATAGCGCGGTAACCAGTTTCCGCCGCGCTTTGGAAATCGAGCCCGGACTGGTCGAGGCGCAGACCAATCTGGGCAAAATTATAGGCGACCTCTACACTGCTGGAATTGTTGATCTGAACAACGGGAAGCCCGACAAGGCGATGATAAATTTCTGCCGGGTGCTGGAGATCGAACCCAATTTATTGGAAGCGCATTACAACCTGGGCAATGCGCTAAATCAATATGGGCAATTCGAAAGCGCACTGGCGAGTTACGGCCGGGCGCTGAAGATCAGACCCGACTTCGCCGAGGCGCATGGCAATCTGGGCGTCGCATTGCATAAACTTGGAAAAGTTATGGAAGCTGTAGCGAGTTACCGCCGGGCGATCGAGATCAAGCCCGATTATGCCGAGGCCCATTACAATTTGGGCAACGCCCTGAAAGACATCGGGCAACTCGATAAAGCCGTGCCCAGTTATCGCCGGGCAATTGAAATAAACCCCGATCTGTTTCAGGCGCATAACAATCTGGGACTTGCCCTGCAGGAACTTGGCCAACTCGACAGTGCGACAGCGAGTTATCGACAGGCGCTTGAGATCAAGCCCGATTTCATCGATGCGATTGATAATCTGCTGCTCGCACTAAACTACAGTGCAACCCAGAGCCCTGCCCATTATCTCGAACAGGCGAACCAGTTTGGCCGGGTTGTTGCGGCAAAGGTCGGGGCACGATTTACCTCCTGGCAAGGCTCCCGCCAGTCTGAACGTCTCAGGGTCGGATTGGTGTCGGGTGATTTGCGCGGGCATTCCGTGGGTCATTTTCTGGAGGAGTTGCTGGCCCATATTGATCCCTCCCGCATCGAACTGATCGCTTACCCTACCCATAATCATGAAGACGAGCTCACCGCACGCATCCGCCCGTATTTCTCCGCGTGGCGTTCCCTGCTCGGCAAGAACGATGAAGCTGCCGCGCGTTTGATCCACACCGATGGCGTGCATATCCTGATCGATGTCTCCGGACACACTGACCACAATCGCCTGCCGATGTTCGCCTGGAAGCCTGCACCGGTTCAGGTAAGCTGGCTGGGTTTGCCGGCCACTACCGGGGTGGCAGAAATGGATTATGTGCTGGGCGACCCCCATGCCATTCCGGCGGGATCCGAAAACCAGTTCTCGGAAACAGTATGGCGCATGCCGGAAAGTTATATATGTCTTACCGTTCCCGATTCTTCTGTAAAGGTCGCTTCGCTTCCGGCACGATCGACCGGGCAGGTGACCTTCGGCAGTTTTAACAATCTGACCAAGATGACCGATGCGGTGGTAGCGGTGTGGGCACGCATACTCCAGTCTGTGCCAGGCTCACGCTTGGTGCTGAAATCTAAACAGTTGAACAACCCGGCAAGTTGCGAGCAGACCCGCCAGCGCTTTGCGGCCTGCGGCATTGCGCCCGACCGGCTGATACTGGGCGGTACGCTTGCCTCCCGTGACGATCATCTGGCGGCCTACAACCAGGTTGATATTGGTTTGGATACTTTTCCCTATCCCGGGGTCACCACCAGCGTCGAAGCATTATGGATGGGGGTGCCGGTCCTAAGCCTGCAGGGCAACAGCTTCCTCTCATGCACGGCAGAAAGTATTGCACACAACGCCGGGCTGCCCGACTGGGTTGCGACTGATGAAGCCGACTATGTAGCCAAGGCCGTGGCCTATGCATCCGATCTTGAACGCCTGGCCGCGCTGCGCGCCGGCTTGCGTGAACAGGTGCTGGCTTCCCCGCTGTTCGATGCACCGCGCTTCGCCCGGAATTTCGAGGATGCAGTGTGGGGGATGTGGCAAAAATATCTGGATCCACAACATCTTTCGAAGTAAGACAGTTTTTCCGTAGCGAAGCCTCCCTGAAAGATTTTCAGCAATCATGGGTGCATCCTCGCCGTGATTGTCACTTTATCCTATCGTTCGCCTGATACAGCGCAATTCCTCAAGTCAGAATTAAGCTCAATCCGGCACTTTTCTCACCAGGGTGAATCAGGCTTGCCCTATGAAATAAAATTCCAAAATCGGCATTTGCTGCAGTATTTGTTAAAAAGCCGGCGTAGCACCGGCTTTCACTATTCTGGCGACTTGCCTTTGCCTAGAAACCTCCGCCAGTTATAGAGGCCCAATAACCAATCGCCAAGGGAATAATCGCAATAATTGCTACGGCAACCACCAACAACGTACCCTTTGCATCATCAGAACTGTTATCCAAGGTATTGCTCACTGTTAATCTCCTTTAAAAATTAATCGTTATCCCAACGATCAGGGTGCATTCCAGACAGAAAGTTAGTTCCATATGCAGTTCATGAGCAGGCGTAAAAAGGTGCGAATAAACCACAGCCAATTTTATATCATCTTGTCAGTAAGGTTAAACGTTTTTTATCCGGATGGGCCGGGATGAAAGCGCAATTCCTCCAGTAGTCCCAGCTTAAATATTTTATTTAAAAGCCGGATAGTCCATTGAGCGGGATACAACTGCTAACACTTCGATTTACAGGCTATTAAAGCTGAGGAAGTGTTACATTTGAAATGCGCGCCGCAAAGTGCTTTGTTGCAAATTTTGTTACGGCATGTAAGTGCTGAATTTGACTACATCTGGTTCACGTTTTTTGACCATCTGGCAAATGCAGTTTCCAGATTGGATTGTGTGATGGTTCGCTGCGGCGCCAAAATATAAACAGGACCTGCATAGCTGCAAGTCCTATAAATCTTGGTGCCGATTATCGGATTCGAACTGATGACCTACCGCTTACAAGGCGGTTGCTCTACCAACTGAGCTAAATCGGCATGAAACACAGGAAAAATACAGGCTCTTTTGCAAGATGGTGGGTCGGGCGAGATTCGAACTCGCGACCAACGGATTAAAAGTCCGCTGCTCTACCGGCTGAGCTACCGACCCATCGCAAAGGAGCGCGAATTATACGGATATCGCTCACACTGTCAACGCAAAATACCTTGTGATGAATATTAAATTTTATGTTAGCGGTACATTGTTGGGTCATCGGCCCCGGCAGCAGCAAAACCAGCACGCCGCAATCGACAAGCATCGCATACTCCACATGCACGCCCCGATTCATCGGCCTGGTAACATGAAACGGTCTTTGCGAAGTCAACCCCCAGTGCGATTCCCTGGCGCACAATTTCGGCTTTGCTCATATTCATTAGCGGAGCATGAACGGCAAGCCTGTGACCTTCCACTGCTGCTTTGGTGGCAAGATTCGCCATGCGTTCGAAAGCCTCCACGTAGGCCGGTCGGCAGTCCGGATAGCCTGAATAATCTACCGCATTCACGCCAATAAAAATGTCCTGCGCGTGCAGCACTTCCGCCCAAGCCAGGGCCAGCGACAGCATGATGGTGTTGCGCGCCGGCACATAGGTCAGCGGAATGCCCTCGGTGGGCTGTTGCGATACTGCAATCTTGTTGTCTGTCAGGGAGGAGCCACCGAAGCCGGTGAGGTCAATGTTCACCACCCGGTGTTCAACTGCCCCCAGCAATTGCGCTACGCGCTGCGCTGCAGCCAGCTCTGCGTGGTGGCGTTGCCCGTAATCCACGCTCAATGCATAACACACGTAGCCCTGCGCGCGCGCCATCGCCAGCACGGTAGCGGAATCCATCCCGCCTGATAAAAGGACTACGGCATTTTTCTCCATCAGTGCCCCGGGGTGTTGTCCCATAAAAACTTGTGCAATTGCAATTGCATCCTCACCGGCAGTCGGTCGCGCAATATCCAGTCGGCAAGTTGGGTCGCATCCATTTGATCATGAACCGGCGAAAACAGCACAGCGCATTTCCGGTCAAGTTGGTGTTGCTGCAGGATTTGCTTTGCCCATATGTAATCTTCTTCGTCGCAAAGCACGAATTTTATTTCGTCGTTCCGGGTCAACAATGACAAATTTTCCCAGCGGTTCTTTTCCACTTCACCGGATGCCGGGGTTTTGATGTCCACCACGCGCATTACGCGCGCATCAATTCCGGAGATATCCAGCGCCCCGCCGGTTTCCAGCGACACTTGATAGCCCTCATCACACAAGGCGCCCAGCAAGTGCAAGCATCTTTTCTGTGCAAGCGGCTCCCCTCCGGTAACGGTCACGTAAACCGGGCCGTATTCAGCAACTTGCTGGAGAATGTTTGCCAGACTCATGTTTTTTCCGCCGGTAAAAGCGTAAGCGGTGTCGCAGTAAACACAGCGCAACGGACAACCGGTCAGGCGAATGAATACCGTGGGGAAACCGACGCGGCTGGTTTCTCCCTGCAAGGAATAAAATATTTCGCTGACTCTGAGCTGCGAGTCTGAATGGGCTTGGGGCATATTAACTACTTGGTTTTTGCGAGCAGTTTCCTGGCTTTGGCGGCTGCCTTGCTGGAAGGGAATTTGCCGATGATATCCCTGAGCACTTTGTGCGCCCCAACATCGTGTTTCAGTCCATGCAGGCACTCGGCGATTTTGAACAACACATCGGGTGTTATGGGAGTATCGGGATAGGCTTTGAGCAGGCGCTGGTAGGTGTCCAGAGCAGCGCGGTAATTTTTGGCGGCGAACTGGGCATTGCCCAGATAATAATTCGCATTCGGCACATGGATCGAATCGGGATATTTTTTCAGAAAGCTCTGAAATGACTTTATTGCGTCTTCATGTTTGCCCGCCTGGAATAATCCATAGGCAACGGCAAATGCATGATCTTCTGATACCGGGCTGGATTTTTCCGCAACAGGAACCGTCGCGCTTGCAGCGGAGGCAGCTGCTATTTTGGCAGCCTGTTCTTCGGATTCGAAATGCCGCACGCGCGTATCCAAATCCACATAAAAATCCTTCTGGCGCTTTTCGGCTTCTTGCAGGCCGTGGGCGGTTACTTCATCCTGTCCGCGCAGTTTGCGGACTTGAGAATTCAACGCGTCGATCTGGCTTTGCAGATCGAGCATGGACCGGGCCTGTTGCTGGACCGTGTCCTTAAGCTTCAGCACGCGCGCCTCCTGTTCCTTGATCTGGTGACGAGCTTCATCGTCCTCCAGTATTCCCGCTCTCGCGGGAATGGCGAGGCACAGACCCAGCAACAGGAGCGCGCGGTGCATCAGCATGCCTACTTTACTCTGCTACTTTATTGGTACTTGATATCGCTGCGGCGGTTTAGCTTCCAGCATGCTTCATTGTGCTCGGCGCAGACCGGCTTTTCTTTGCCATAGCTGATGGTCTCAATCTGGCTTTCCTTCGCACCGCCCAAGATCAACATTTTCTTCACGCTATCGGCGCGGCGCTGGCCAAGTGCCAGGTTGTACTCACTGCTGCCGCGCTCGTCACAATTGCCTTCCACACGAACTTTGCGATCGGGATGCTCGCTCAGGTATTTCGCATGCGCTTCAACCAGCGTTTTGTCATCTTCCTGTACCGCGGAAACGTCGAATGGGAAATAGACGCTGCGCTTGGCCAGAATACTGGCCGGGTCATTCAGCGGATCAACGGCCACTACCGGTGCCGGTGCGGGTGCGGGTGCGGCACTTTCAACTACCGGAGCAGGTGCAGCTTCGGGTTCTTTCGGCTTTTCGCTGGCACAGGCAACCAGCAAATTTGCCAGAACAATACTGATCAGGATTTTCTTCATTGGTTATTCTCCTTGGTAAGTTAAAAAATTAAAGATGCGGACCCCAAACTGGTTCGCGGGCATCTCCGCTTTGCGTGAACATGTGTTCCTGGACACGGCCATCGCTTGATACAGTCGCTAATATACCACGACCGCGAGCTTCACTGGAAAAGAGGATAAGTTTGCCATTGGGTGCAAAACTGGGGTTTCTCTCCCAGCCGCCCTGGGTGAGAATTTCCATTTGGCCGCTCTGGAAATCTTGTGTTGCAATAAAAAATTTGCCGTCAACAAAATGCGTGAAAACAAAACTTTTTCCATCGGGACTATAGTGCGGCGAGAAGTTGTTGCCATCGCCAAAGGTCAGGCGCTGTGCCGGTCCACCCGCCACCGGCTTGGTAAAGATTTGCGGACTGCCCCCGCGATCCGAGGTGAACAGCAATGTTTGTCCGTCAGGAGAAAAGTTAGGCTCGGTATCGATAGCCCCGCTGAAAGTGATGCGGCGTAACCCGCTGCCATTAGGGTTTATCAGGTAAATTTGCGTAATTCCGTCGCGGGCCAATGCGATGACCAGATGCTTGCCGTCCGGCGACCAGGCCGGCGCGCTATTGCTGCCGGGAAAATCAGCCAGCACCATACGCTGCCGGGTATACAGCGATTGCACATACACCACCGCATGCCCGGTTTCAAAACTCACATAAGCAAGATGACTGCCGTCCGGCGACCAGGCTGGCGACATAATCGGCTCGCTTTGATCGAGTACGGTTTGTTCGTTGTAGCCGTCGCTATCCGCGACAATCAGCTTGTAATGTTTTTTCCCTTCCATGTTTACATAGGCGATGCGCGTGCTGAACACTCCCTGGTCGCCGGTCAGTTTTTCATAGATCAGGTCCGCAATGCGATGGCCCACCGCGCGCATCTGATCAGCATTCGCCGAGACCGACTGGCCGACCAATTGAATCTGCTTGACCACATCCATCAATCTGAAATTGGCCTCGATACGGTTATTGGGTTTCACTGCAACCGTTCCGATGACCAATGCGTCGGCGCCGCGCACCTGCCAATCAGGATAACTGACATCGGCTATTTCATGCGGGGACTTGCCGACCGGGTCAATCAGCCGGAACAATCCGGTGCGTTGCAGGTCACCCACAATCACCGCATTGATCGATTGCGACAAATTTAAATCCCCGCCAAATGGCACGATTGCCACCGGGATCTGGTGTTCGCCCGCACCGATTATTTCGATACTCATGGCAGCACCGGCGATTGATGCCTGCACCAGCAACAGCAACCCGACCAGCCCTCTAAGTACATATATCGCCATAATTACCCCAGTTGTTATTCGTCCGGCCTGAAAACCAGATCCAATTTTCGAAAACGATCGAACAAAGTCACATCCGGCGGAACCGGTAACGGATCGGATTTAAGAATCGCCCGCTCCACGGCATTGTCGTAGAACGTATTGCCGCTGGATTTTACCAGTTCCGCATTCAGCACCGTGCCGCCCGGCAACAACGTGACCATGAATTCGGCACGCGCATCTTTTGCCACATCCAACGGCATCACGATGTTGCCGCGTATCTTGGCCTTGATTTTAGCCTGGTACTTGTCCACCACCTGTCCGATGGCTGCGGCCTGCTCAGCCTGCCTCGCCTGTTCTGCCTTCTGCGCTGCAGCCTGTTGCTCGGCCATGCGTACGGCTTCCGGGTTTTGTTTAACGACTTTTGGTTTTTCAGGTTTGGCCTTGGCTACCTTTGCGGCTTTCGGCACCGGCTTCTTTTGTTCAGGCTGGGGTTTCGGCACTTCAGGCGGAACCGGAACGGGTTTCTTTTTCTCGGGAATCACGATATCGGGCCGGGCAATTTTTTCCGGTTGCGGGGGCGGCGGTACCACTTCTTCGACTTTTGGACTAACCGGTGGGACAACTGCCTGATCCGGCAAACTCGCCCACAACTCCACGCTCATGGTTGCCGGCATATAAGCCTGCCGGTTCCAGTTCAGGCCAAAATACAGCAGCGCAAACAGCATACCGTGCACCAGCAGTGCAAGTATGCCTGCCGGTACCCGGTGAGGTTCATGATAAACCGCTGAGCTCATTTTCTGACTTGCGTCAACAAACCGACTTTCTGGATATGCTGCTGCTGCAGCACATCCATCACTTTGATGACCTCTTCGTAGCGCACGTTCTTGTCCGCGGAAATCACCACTGCCTGATCCGCTTTGTTTTCCTGCCTGGCTTTCAATATCGCGATCAGCTCATCCCGCGACACGCGGCTTTCCAGTCCACCACGGGCGTGATCCCGCAACGTAAGGGTATTATCCTTCTTGATGATCACTTCCAGCGGGGCAAGCGATGGGGCAAGCGACTTCGACACGCTGGGCAAATCGATCTGGCCGGGATTCATCAGCGGCGCGGTCACCATAAAAATCACCAGCAGCACCAGCATCACGTCGATATATGGCACGACGTTTATCTCGTTCATCAGGCGGTTATCGGTTCGGCGATTGGATCTCACACACACCTCTCAAACTGCTTGGCAGATTTGGTGTTCATGGCTGGCGCTGCAATACGTTGGAAAACTCTTCGGTAAAGCTGTCGAAGCGTGTGGCAAGCCGATTGATCTCGTGTGCATAGCGGTTGTATGCCACCACGGCGGGAATCGCCGCAAACAAACCCATCGCAGTCGCCACCAGCGCTTCGGCAATGCCGGGCGCAACGCGCGCCAGCGTTGCCTGGCCCACGTTGGCCAGACCGCGAAATGCATTCATGATGCCCCACACCGTACCGAACAGCCCCACATAAGGACTTACCGAACCGACCGAGGCGAGAAACGCCAGATGCGACTCCAGCCTGTCCATCTCGCGCTGGTAGGTCGCACGCATGGCGCGGCGCGTGCCGTCCATCACCGCACTGGCCTCGACTCCGTGCTGCTTTTTCAACTTCACAAATTCGACAAAACCGGCGACAAATATGCGCTCCAATGCGCCATGTTTGCGCACCGAGCTGCTGTTCGCATACTTGTAGAGTTCATTCAGATTCTGGTTGTGCCAAAAGGCATCCTCGAACTCCCGGGTCAGTCTGACCTCGTCGCGGATGGCGAACATCTTGAGAAAGATATACCACCACGACATCAACGAAACCAGCAGCAGCAAGCCCAAAACCAGTTGCACCAGCACACTTGCGTTGCTGATGATATGCACAAACGACACGTCCTGCGTCACTTCCATTTCAGATATTCCCCCTCAAAACTGCAATTTTTTGCGCAACAATTCCGGCACGCTGACCGGCTTGAAACTTTCCAGCGACACACAGACCAGATGAACTTCTGCCTCGGTCAACAACTCATCACCTCGCCGCACCGTTTGCAACAGCGTCAGGCGGCTCCGCCCGATATCCTTTATCTGCGCCGTCACATCCAGCGCATCATCCAGCAGCGCCGGCTTGAGATAATCCAGCTTGACCGAGCGCATCACGAACACCATGCCGAACTCCTCCATCAATCCGGTGTTGCTATGGCCATAAGTGCGCAGCCACTCAGTCCGCGCACGCTCCATAAAGTTCAAATAGTTGGCGTGATAGACCACCCCGCCCGCATCGGTGTCCTGGAAATAAACCCGGACCGGCAGTGAAAAGACTTTGCTTTTGGTCATGTCAGTTATTGTCACCCAGCGGAAGTTCGGCATTTACCGGGAGCGTACCCGCCGGATTGTTCGAGACCGCCAGCCCGAAATGGCGGTAGGCGGTCGCGGTGGCCATGCGGCCGCGCGGCGTGCGTTGCAGATAGCCCTGCTGGATCAAATAGGGTTCCAGCACATCCTCGATGGTGTCGCTCTCCTCGCCGATCGCCGCGGCAAGGTTGTCCAGGCCGACCGGGCCGCCGAGAAATTTTTCGATCACGGCCAGCAACAATTTCCTGTCCATCACATCCAGGCCGTGTGAGTCCACATCCAGCATGGTCAACGCGGCATCGGCCACCGCGCGGGTCGCATCGCCGTCCGCCCGCACATCGGAGTAGTCGCGCACACGGCGCAACAAGCGGTTTGCAATACGCGGCGTGCCGCGCGAACGCCTGGCAATCTCCAGCGCGCCGTCATCGGTCAGGTTCATTTTCAGCAGGCTGGCCGAGCGCATCACGATGCGCTGCAGTTCTTCAGGCGTGTAAAACTCCAGCCGCGCGACGATGCCGAAGCGGTCGCGCAACGGGTTGGTCAGCATGCCGGCGCGGGTCGTTGCGCCGACCAGCGTGAACGGCGGCAGGTCTAGCTTCACCGAACGGGCCGCGGGACCCTCGCCGATCATGATGTCGATCTGGTAATCTTCCAGCGCCGGATACAGGATTTCCTCCACCACCGGGGACAGGCGGTGGATCTCGTCGATGAACAGCACATCGTTGGGTTCAAGATTGGTCAGCAATGCGGCAAGATCGCCGGCGCGTTCCAGTACCGGACCGGAAGTGTGGCGCAGATTAACGCCCATCTCGCGCGCGATGATCTGCGCCAGCGTGGTCTTGCCCAGACCGGGCGGACCGAACAACAGCACATGGTCGAGCGGCTCTGTGCGGCGCTTCGCCGCTTCGATGAAGATCTCCAGCTGCCCGCGAATTTTTTCCTGGCCGACATACTCATCGAGTTGCTTGGGGCGCAACGCGCGTTCCAGCACCTCTTCATGCTGGGAAGCGGCAGTAGGCGCAATTATCCGACCAGAATCGTGGCGCGGCTCTGCGGAGAGGTCATCGTTGTGGATCATTTGACTGGTTGCTTTGAATGCGCCGGATAGTTTCTATTCTGAAAAGTCTTTCATTCAAAAAATCACGCGGGATCATCACCTGCCCGCACAAACTGGCCGGGATTTTCCCGGCAGGTGCATGGGACTGAATTCCGGCACGACTGCGCGCAATTGCCTGTCCATTTCTTCCTGAAAATAACAGGTCGCATGCGATTATAGCGCAGCGATGATGAATTTCTTCCGGCGTTTGACCACACTGGTCCAATAATTGATCCGGCCATCATACATTTCGCAAAGAATCACGGCCGCAGGTGCAATGGCCTTGCCGCTCCATCGCTTGGCGCCAGTCACAGGGTAAATTAATGCACGGGCTCTGGGTAGCGCGATTACCGCACAACGGATTCCGTGATTGTTGCACCCAATACCCATGGCCTGACTTATACTTTGCCGTTTTCAATCAACGGAAACTGCACCCATGACCAGCCCGCTTTTTTCACCACTCAAGCTGCGCCAGCTCAGCCTGACGAACCGTATCGTGATCGCCCCGATGTGCCAGTATTCCGCACGGGACGGCAATGTCGGTGACTGGCATCTGATGCATCTGGGACATTTGTCGCACAGCGGCGCCGCCATGCTGATCATCGAAGCGACCGCAGTCGAGAAACAAGGACGCATCACGCCCGGCTGCACCGGATTATGGAACGACGCGAACGAGGCTGCATTTGCCCGGGTGCTGAAAGCGCTAAGACAATATTCATCCATGCAGGTCGGAATCCAGCTGTCTCATGCCGGGCGCAAGGCTTCCTGTGAGGTGCCGTGGCGCGGCGGCGGGCAATTTCCCGAACAGGCCGGGGGCTGGTCAACTGAGGCGCCGTCCGCGATTCCGTTCAGCGAGTCCGATGCCGCCCCGTTTGCACTGGACAAGGCCGGTCTGCGGCGGATACGCGACGCCTTCGTGCAGGCCGCGCGCCGTGCCGACCGGCTTGGCATCGACGCAATCGAGATCCATGCCGCCCACGGTTACCTGCTGCACCAGTTCCTCTCGCCGCTTGCCAATTTGCGCACCGATGAATATGGCGGGACGCCGGAAAACCGCATGCGTTTTCCGCTGGAAGTATTTGCCGCAGTTCGTGCCGTATGGCCGGAACACAAGCCTCTCGGGGTTCGCGTTTCGGCCACCGACTGGGTGGAAGGCGGATGGGATATCGAACAGACCGTGGCATTGGCAACCGAACTGAAAACACTGGGTTGCGACTATATTCATGTTTCCAGCGGCGGGTTGTCCCCCAAACAACAGGTGGCGATCGCGCCGGGATACCAGGTAGCGTTTGCCCGGCGTATCAAACAGGAAACCGGGTTGACCACCATTGCGGTCGGCCTGATCACCGAACCGAAGCAGGCCGAAGCCATCGTGGCCGAAGGCAGCGCCGACCTGGTGGCGCTGGCGCGCGGCATACTCTATGACCCGCGCTGGCCGTGGCACGCCGCCGCAGAACTGGGCGCGCAAATATCCGCACCTCCGCAATATTGGCGCAGTGCGCCTGCCAGCCTGTTCAAACCTGAAAACTGATTTTGCTCCCAAGGAAATCCATCCGCCGGTTAGGTCTTGCCGGCACTTTCCAGCAAACCCGCTTCCAGATAGATATCCACCCCGCCCGCCGGCTTGATCGCCGCGGCGGGGATGTTTATTCCATTGCGCCAATCTTGCACGGCCTGGCGCTTGGCCTCGCCCGCTACCAGAAACATGACCTGACGGGTGGCGCCAAGACGGTTTGCGCTGAGCGAGACGCGCTCCGACGGCGGCTTGGGCGCATCGTGAACGGCCAGGACGGCGGGCGCATCCGGTGTATTGCCCGGATCGTGACGCGGAAACAGGCTGGCGGTGTGCCCGTCCTCACCCAGCCCGAGCAAGACCAGATCGAACTGTTCGATGCGGTCCACGGTTTGCGCATAACGTTGCGCAGCCAACTCGGCGCCCCGCTCCGCCTCGATGACATGAATTTGCGCTACAGGAATGCCAACATGGTTTAGCCAGGCCAGCCCGGCCATGCGGCTGTTGCGTTCGGCATGATCGGGCGGCAGACAGCGCTCGTCACCAAAATAGACATGCCATGATGACCAGTCGGTATCCGTCAATCGCAGGGTTTCATAGATTCTTCGCGGGGTGTTGCCGCCGGCCAGCACAATATGAAATCCGCTGCGTTGGCTGATGGCAAGTTGTGCCGCCAGCCGGATCGCCCGCACTGCCGCCGTTTCCAGTTCGGCTATCGTGCTGTAACGGTGCCAGCGGCAAGACACGGCAATTCAGCGCGGCTCGATTTGGGACAGATGCCTTGCCACGGACAACCATGCCCCCAACCAGCCGAGATACATCGAGAACAGCAGCAGCGTCAGACTGTCGCCGAGCGACATCGGGTGCAGCGCGAATTGGCTGGCATAGAGCTGTGCCAGCGCGGCGAGCTGGTGGTTGAGCAGCAACAGGCTGATGCTGATGATGAGCCAGGCCGCGACTCCTCCAAGCAGGCCCTGGATTGCGCCGAAATACAGGAAGGGACGGCGTATAAACCCGTTGGTCGCACCGATCAGTTTCGAGACTTCGATCTCCTCGCGCTGGGTAAGAATTTGCAGGCGGATGGTGTTGAAAGTAATGGCGACCAGCGCAAGGCTGAGCAGGCTGGCCAGTATCAGCACCAGTATTCGCCCGAATTTGAGCAGGGCTTCAAGCTTGTAGGCCCAGGCCGAATCGAGTTGCGCGCTTTCCACGCCGGGTAACTTCGCCAGATCGCCGCGCAGTCCGTCCAGTGCCGCGGCCTGGCTCGGTTTGGGATAAACGACAAAGGCATCCGGCAGGGGGTTCTGATTCAGGCTTCCGATCACGTCGGCCAGACCGGAACTCTGTTTGAGCTGCTCCAGTGCCTGCGCACGGGGGACAAACTCGACCCGCTCGATCGCCGGCAGCTGTTCGAGCTGTTTACGCACCTTGTCAACGTCTGCCGCATTTGTATCCATGCTCATGAACAGGCTGATCTGGGGAGTGCCGGAAAACCGGGTAACCAGGCCCTGTGCGTTCTGCAGCAGCACATACATGCCGGCCGGCAGGCTGAGTGCGATCCCGATTACCAGGATATTGAAGGCACCCGACAGCTTGGAGGCGAACATGCGGCGCAATACGCCGACATTCTGGTCTAATGCGTGCCTCATGACTGAAGCTCGCCATGTTTGAGCATCAGCGCACGCCCGCCGGAATATTGCAGCACGCTCTCGTCATGCGTGGAAATCAGCAGCGTAACGCCGACCTGATGAAAGGATTTGAATATCGCCATGATCTCGTGCGCGTATTCGGTATCCAGATTGCCGGTCGGTTCGTCGGCCAGCATGATGGACGGGCGATTCACGATGGCGCGTGCGATGCACAGGCGCTGCTGTTCCCCGCCGGACAGCGCGATGGGATTGGATTTTTCACGCTTGAGCAAACCGACCTTGTCCAGTGCGGCACGCGCCCGCTTGTGGCTTTCGCGGTAATCGAAGCCGCATATTTGCAGCGGCAGCA
>Ga0307375_10003459_pt1 | contig 15543 bp, 11 predicted proteins | sample TR1MG_FD_202531 | JGI IMG/M metagenome (GOLD analysis project Ga0307375, IMG submission 202531) | Soil microbial communities from Risofladan, Vaasa, Finland - TR-1 | ecosystem: Environmental > Terrestrial > Soil > Coastal area > Acid sulfate soil | place: Finland: Risofladan, Vaasa | collected... | reverse complement strand
GTCTCGCCAGACGCTCTCGGAGTCGGGCTCAATCGCCCTGTAAACCCGGGCGAATGCGGCTCGCGTCGCTGTAGCAACGCGAGTGACGAGATCGCATCAGATGCAACTCGACAGGTTTAAACCTCAAGTGCCAGACGTGTGAGACAACCTGACGAAACCGGCGCAAGGCGGGTGAGGACGTGGCGTAGGGAAGGGGGAACGGAGGAGGGGGGAACAGAGAGGCGAGTCGACGCGGAGGTAGGAGGAACCGAGGAAGCGTCAAACAGAGGGGCTAGTGATGGGGTACGGGGAGCAGGAACGAGGTGGGAAGAGTGATGGCGGGTACGGAAGCGTACGCGAGAGGTGACCCCGGTCGCGCCGACCACTGAGCCCAACGAAAGGGGTCGTGACTCGCCGAGACACGGCGATCCGCACGAGGGCGTACGTGTGACGCGACCACCGGCATGATTCGGGGCGCCTCGAACTGTCCTCTGCCTAGCCTGGTTGTCATGAGCTCAGAACCCATCGCCGCCCATTCTTCGGAGGGCTTCGCCACTGAAGCCGACGCGTTCCTCGAAGCCCTGGAAGTCACCCCACCCGACGCGTTGACCGGGTGCGCGCAGTGGCGAGCGCACGAGGTCGCCGCCCATCTTGGCGCCGGTGCCCTCGAGATCGCCCTCAACCTCGAGGCCCACGCAGAGGGTCGGCCCGTGCCCGCCACGAGAGGATTCGAGGAACGCGAAGCGCCCTTTCGGGCTATGGCGGATTCGGCACTGCGCGCGGCACTGCCTCGCTCCATTGAGCGGGTGGCGACAGCACTCGACGCGGTGTTGACGGTCGAGCCAGGTGCGGTGGTCCCGTGGACGGGCCGCCAAATGGTGGTGGCGAACTTCGTCACTCACCTGCGCAGTGAGTTCGCCCTGCACCGCTTCGATCTGGTCGGCGACGACGAGACCAGTATCGCGCTGCTCGGCCAACCCGAACTCACTGACCACGCCGTGGCGGTGCTCGGCAGAGCGCTCGTTGCAGGTGGTGCTCACTCGGCGACGAACTTCACCGCCGCGGTCGCGGCTCCCGATACCCGAGACGTGGTCGTGGTCGTGGACGGAAAGGGACCCCGTCTGGAGCGAAGTCACGTTCCGCTGGAGCCCACGGTCGTCGGAGACTGCGCGGCTCGCCTGCTACTGCTCTGGGGGCGCCAGCCCGGTGACCCTCGACGCCTCGCCGCTCCCGGCGGTGCCGAGGTGCTCGCGGCCCTCCGGTCACTGCTGGTCGGGTACTGACCCCGGCCCCCCGATCACCGGTGGTGTGAGACAGATTCACGCCCAGGCATCGGGGTCGACTCCGAACTCGCCCTCCAGACCGCTACGTCCGGCCGTGCTCACCCGCACAACTCGCCGCTCGCCTGGTGTCACCCAGCCAAGTTCGACGAAGCGGCTCAACAGGGAGGATCCGAGGGCTCCGGCGAGGTGGGGGCGTTGCTCGCTCCAGTCGAGGCAGTAGCGAGTGAGCGGTCGCCGTCCGGGGACCTCGATCTTTACCCCCAATTTGGCGAGTCGTGAACCGCCTTTCTTAGTGAGCACGTAACGACGGGCGCGTCCCGCGCCGAGGACGGGATCGGGTCGACCCTCGGGATCGTGTTCGACCCGGAGCACCTTGTCGGCCTCCAGTGCGTCGAGTAGGGCGACACCGAGGCGCCCAGCCAAATGGTCGTAGCAGGTTCGCGCCCGACGGATCGCCTCGGCGTGGGTGCCCTGGCGAAGCGATCGGATTGGTCTCGTGGGGGCGAGGCGGGCGAGCGCCTCGAGCGCATCGGCGACCTCGGGCCGGGTGATGCGAAAGTACCGGTGGCGACCCGAGGCCTCGACACTCACCAGCCCGGCGTCGACCAGACGGGCGAGGTGCGAAGAGATAGTGGAGGCGGCGACTCCGGCTTCGGCGGCCAGCGTGCTCGCGGCAAGCGCCCGGCCGTCGAGCAGGGCCATCAGCACTGCCGCGCGAGCCGGCTCGCCCATCAAGGCGGCAATCGGTGCGATGTCGGCGTCCCCGGCAACCACGTCATCTTCGAACACGCCGACCACGCTAGCCCGCACACACTTCGGGATTCAGCGAAGCGTCTCGCAACAAGACTGGCCGGATGAGAACACACGCGGACGAAGAGTCGACCGGTGGCGTAAACCCGCCCCTGGGTCGATCCTCCTCGTGGTCCCTCGTGGCGATCTGCGTCGGGTACTTCATGGTGATCCTCGACACCATGATTGTAAACGTGGCGCTCCCGACACTCTCACGGAGCCTGCACACCACGACGACAGGGTTGCAGTGGATCGTCGACGCCTACAGTCTTACCTTCGCCGTCCTGTTGCTCTCGGCCGGCGCGCTCGGTGACCGCCGTGGAGCGGAAGTTGTATTCCAGAACGGCATGGCTATTTTTGCTCTCGCCTCGCTCGCCTGCGGTCTCGCACCCAGCGCCGACCTGCTCATTACCGCCCGTTGCGTCCAGGGGCTCGGTGCTGCACTGGCGGTTCCGTCCTCCTTGTCGCTGCTGCAGTGCGCGTACCCCGACCGAGCAGCCCGGCGCCGTGCCTTTGGGATTTGGGGTGCGGTGGCTGGTGTCGCCGCCGGTGCGGGCCCGGTAGTGGGTGGGGCGCTGGTGACGAGTCTCGGGTGGCGTTCAGTATTCTTCGTGAACGCACCCGTTGGCGTCGTCGGTCTGTTCCTCGCCGCCCGGTTCCTGCCCTCCCCGCCACGCAGACCCCACGGCACCGACTGGGCGGGGCAGACCACCCTGGCCGTGTGTCTAGCCGGGCTCACCGTTGCCCTCATCGAGGCCGGTCCAGCGGGCTGGACCTCGCCGGTGGTGGCGACGGGTCTGGCCGTGTGCGCTGTGGCCGGCGCCGGGTTCCTTGTCATCGAACAGCGAGTCAGCGATCCAATGCTGCCGATGGGTCTGTTCTCCTCATCCACGTTCTCCTCGGCCACGGCCGTGGGGTTGCTCATCAACCTCGGCTTCTACGGGGAACTGTTCGTCATGAGTCTCTATCTCCAACAACTCCGGGGTTTCACCCCGCTGCGCGCCGGAGTGGCGCTTACGCCCGAGTTGGCCATGGCCGTCGTCGGCTCGACCGTCTCGGGGAAAGTCATGGCCCACTCGGGTCCGCGCCGTCCCATGCTGGTCGGGCTCGTCGTGGGGGGCGCAGGTCTGGCGGGTCTCGCTGCCGCCGGAGACCACAGTTCTTACTGGGTCCTCGTCGTGCCGCTCATGGCGTCGGGGCTCGGCATGTCCCTGGTGATGCCCGCGGCCACCGCCGCAGTCATGGAGGCCGCACCGTTCGAGCGAGGGGGACTCGCCTCGGGCACGCTCAATGCGGCTCGCCAGGTGGGTGGTGCCGTCGGCGTCGCTCTGCTCGGTACCTTCGTCGCCCACCGGGCGAGCTTCGTCGGCGGTCTTCGTATCGCGATGCCGGTCGCCAGTGGGGCGTTCGTCTTCGCAGCGGTTCTCACCGTGATCTTCATCGATCGACCTATCGGGTCACGTCAACGGCAGCGGCACGTCCTGCGCTGAGCAACGGGGGGACGAACCGAACCACCGTGGTATGGCACCAAGGCATCGTCGACTGGGTCACGGCACGTAGCATCGACGAGTGCGGATCTTCCTGGCCGGGGCGAGTGGCGTGATCGGTCAGCACCTCGTTCCGTTACTTGTCGCCGAAGGCCACGACGTGGCGGGAATGACCCGCACTCCGGGCAAGGCCGACTGGTTGCGACGGGTTGGCGCCGAACCGGTCGTCTGTGATGTTTTCGATCGCGACGCGCTGTTCGAGGTTGTGGACCAGTTCGCCCCTGACTTGGTGGTCCACCAATTGACCGATTTGCCGGACGACCCCGCCCAGGTCCTCGCGCACGCCACAGCCAACAACCGAATGCGACGTGAGGGGACGACGAACCTGGTGGACGCGGCGCAAGCCTGCGGTGTACGGGTCATCGCCCAGAGTGTCGCGTGGCTGCTTCCGGGTGACGGTGGAGTCGCGGTTGAGTTCCACGAACGCACGGTCCTCGAGGCGGGGGGCGTTATCGTCCGCTATGGCCAACTCTTCGGCCCCGGCACCTACTTCGAGGGTCAGCCGCCGCCAACTCCGTGCATCCACGTGGCGGATGCCGCCCGCTTGACCCTGGCCGCGCTCGATGCCCCGAGCGGCGCGATCTTGATCATCGAGAAACGGACCAACTGAAGTCGAGTCGCTCCATCTCACAGACCCATTACTTTCCTCGACGTGTCACAGAAGAGTTCTACGATCGAGACGTGATTCGCATTCTGCACACATCCGACCTTCAGCTCGGAATGACTCGTCGATTCTTCGATCACGAGGCGCAGGCCAGGTACACCGACGACCAGTTCGATTCTTTGCGAAGTCTGGCGATGATCGCGAGCGAACACGATTGTGACGCAGTTGTAATCGCGGGTGATGTGTTCGATGCCGTCCTGCCGGACCGCCGAATCGTCGCTCGGGCCATCGACGCCCTCGGAACGTTTGTCGTTCCCGTCTTCCTTCTTCCGGGGAATCATGACGCCGCCAGCCCCGAGTCGATCTGGACGGCTGGAAATCTTGCCTCGCGCTTGCCGTCGAATGTAACGGTGATGCGGGACTCGACGATTCACTCTGTCTGTGGGGGTCGTCTGGAGATCGTCGGGGCACCATGGACGAGTCGTCGTCCGGATCGTGACCTCGTGGCCCTTGCGTTGGAAAGCCTCAAACCACCCCCGCCTGAGGTGACGCGTATTCTCGTCGGTCATGGAGGGGTTGACTCCATAAACCCCGATCCCGGAAACCTGAACTTGATTCGACTTAGTTCTCTTGAGTCTGCACTTGGCGAAGGTCTCATCGACTACGCCGCGCTGGGTGACCGCCATTCAGCTTTGTCAATCGGAGCCACTGGTCGAGTCTGGTACTCGGGCGCACCAGTGATGACGAACTTTCGTGAAGACGTGGCGACCACAAATCGAGCTCTCCTGGTTACCTTTGATGCCGACGTCATGGTTGATCCGGTTGAGGTCGGTCATTGGGAGTTCCGACGATTAGAGTTCGCCGCTTCCGGCGCGGACCTTCTCGCGGCGGTGCGGGCCGAACTGGACCTGCCCGGTGATCGCGCTCGAACGGCGATCCGGTTTGTGCTCGAAGGAACTGTCAACTTAGCCGAACGCGCCGAACTCGATCAGATCCTCGACGAAGCCGGCGATCTCTACGCGTCCGTCCGACTTTCAGAGGATCACTGTGATCTTGCCGTTCTGGTGGACGACGCAGACCTCACCTCCCTGGCGATCGGCGGCTACGGGGATGACGCCGTCGCGGATCTCATCGCCATGGCGACCCAGGGTGGTGAAGAGGGTAATGATGCGGTACTCGCGCTGCGCACCCTCTACCGCCTGCTCGAGGGGGCGCGATGAGGATTCACCGCATCACGATCAGGAACTTCCGTGGCGTCACGGAAAATACCGTTGCGTTCGCCACACAGGGCGTCACCGTGCTCGTGGGGCCCAATGAGATTGGCAAGTCTTCGATACCCGAAGGTCTCGATGTCTTGCTACGCATCTTTCACGACTCGAAACGATCGGAGATTACCGATCTGAAGCCGGTGGGCATTGATGCGGGCCCCGAGGTTGAGGCGGACATCAGCCTTGGGGAGTACCGCTTCGTGTACGCCAAGCGGTGGCTGAAGAACGCGACGACGACGCTGACGATCACTGAGCCCACGCCTCAGCAACTGACGGGCCGTGACGCTCACGACAAGGTGATCGAGCTCTTGGACAGTCATCTTGACCGACCACTCTTCGACGCTCTCCGGTACGTTCAGGGGACGGCGGTCGGTCAACACGGAATTTCCAAGTCGACTTCGCTTATGGCAGCCCTCGATCAGGCGACCAGTTCCCAATCGGCAGAGCCCGATGGTGGTACGGCCCTGATCGATGCCATCGAAGCGGAGTACGAGCGTTACTTCACGCCTGGTGGCAAGGTCAAGGTGGAGCGTGCTCAGGTGGGAGAGCGTCTTGCCGCTGCGCGGGCGAGTCTCGAGTCGTCGCAGCAGTCACTAAGAGGGCTCGAACAACTCGGCGCTGAGTTCGCCTCCGTCGTTGAGCGGATCTCGAAGGCTGAGGGTCGCCTGGCGACGTGTCGAATCGAGCGCGTAGAGATCGACCAGAAGCTCACGGAGATTCACGCTGTAGAGCGAGACTTGGCTGAAGCCGCTGCCAACTGTCGACTCGCCGAAAGTGAGCACGCGGGTGTGTTGCGGGATCAGGAGACCCGTACGGCGTTGATAGATGCCGCGCGTACGGCGAGCGACGACGTCGATCGCCTCCAAGCCCAGCACGCCACCGTGGCCGAGACTCTGTCGGTGGCCGACGAAGCGTTGGCCGGCGTGCTCGAGGAGATTGAACGATGTGAGCGAGCCCACCAGGTGGCACTGGACGCGGAGTCGGTGGCGGAACTGGAACTCCGACGACGCGAAGCGCACGTGGCCGTCGGGCTACTTGGTCGCCGCCTCAACGATTTCAACCAGGCCGAGGAACTTCGCGTGGCGGCCACGCGGATACTTGAGGCGAACGGTGCTATCACGTCCAAGGCCAGAGGCGCACTAGACCAGGCATTGACGAGGGTGACGAAGGCGGAGGCCGTCCGCACCGCGGGACAGCCCACGGTCATCATTGAGCCAGCATCTGACATGACGGTTGAGGTCGATGGGGTGAAGGACACCATCGTGGGAGGAGGGTCCAGGCGCTGGACAGTTGACGGTACGTCCACGGTGGCGCTTGGTGACATCGCAAAGGTCATCGTCACCGCTCCGACTGACGACGACGTCGAGGAGGAATTGGCTGCCGCCCATGTCAATCTCACTCGACTCGTTGAGAAGTACGAACTTGACGTTGGTGATCCACGAGGTGACCTTGAGAGTCGTCTCGCCGGAATTGCCGCGGCGAGACAAGACATAGGTCACGCCGACTCGCGCCGCGATGCAGCACTCTTCGATCTGACGCCAGAGCAATTGAAGGCGAAGCACGAAAACGCCGTAGCGCTCATCGAAGGATTTGAGGATGCTGATGTATCACTCGACGTAGAAACGGCGAGAGCTGCACTGGCTGAGGCCACAGCGTCAAGATCTGCGGCGGCACAAGCACTCGCGAGCTTCGTCGCCGAACGTAGACGTCTCGATGAGCACACGAACGGCCAACGTATCGAACTGAGTCGGCTGAGCGGGGAGCATGCCCACGCTCAGCAAGCTTTCGAGCGCACCACAGAGACCTTGTCTCAGGCCCGCGAGGTGAGGAGTGACACTGACCTGAGTGCCGCCGTGGACTCCTCCAAAGGTGCTCTCGCCGAGGCTCTATCGCGCCAACAGACTGTGCAGATACGCCGTGACGCCGCATCTCCCGATGCGGTGCGTGCGGATGCCGACAATCTTGAGTCGCGTGAACGCCGGGTGCTCAACGAACTCGACACTGATCGGACTCGCCGCGAGCAATTGACGGGCGAACTCCGTGCTCTCGGCTCACAGGATCTCCAGGCGGATCTTGATCGCTCGCAGAGCGAGGTCGACACTCTCACCCGCGAATACGAGGCGCTGGAGCGACGAGCTCGCGCCGCGCAGTTGCTCCTCGACACGTTCCATCGCCATCGCGAGACAGCGAGAGCGAACCGTGCTCGGCCGTACGCCGATGAGGTGAACCGCCTCGGGCGTTTCGTCTTCGGGCCCACTGCCCACTTCACGATCAATTCGTCCGATTTCACGGTCACTTCGAGGACTCTGGATGGCACCACGGTCTCCTTTGACCAGATGTCCACTGGAGCGAAGGAGCAGATGTCGGTCGTTGCCACGCTGGCTTGTGCAATCTTGGTGAATCCCGAAGGGGTAGACGGCGATGCTGGTGCCCCTGTAATTCTGGATGACGTCCTGGGCTTTGCGGACCCAACGCGCCTGCGTCGGCTCGGCCCGGTGTTCGCGGAAGCGGCCAAGTCGGCACAGGTGATCCTTTTGACTGCTTCTCCTGAGCGTTATGAGTCCATCGGTGAGGCAACCTTCATTCACTTCTAGACCTGCTGAATCAGCTGGGTTTCTTGGAGAAACTCACCGAACTTGTTGTGCTGACCAGTTGTGTCCGCCAAATGAGGGGGTTCTCCTGTAATTGACATCCGTCGCGCTCTCAAAGGCCGTTGGAAGCAGCAAGAACGATATTCCTTCAGGGCAGTCACCGTGGAATGCGACGGGACGGCACAGAGGGGGTGCGAGGACCCGACGATTGATTTCATACCAGTTGGAATGCTCGAAGCATCGCTACCTGTCGGTATGCCGAAGTCACAGTTACGTGGCTTGCACTCGAGGGATTCCATCGAACGTTTCACGCGCGACCATCTCATCACTCGCTGGTGCCGCGCCTCTCTCCGCCCAATATGTCATCGCAGTGCGCATTGAATGTCTCCCTGGACGACTTTGCCAGGTCTTCGTGGGAGTACTGCTGCGCTACCGATCTATGAGACACTCGTCTAGTCAGCGATCCTCGCCTCTACAGAGCACTACCCGCAACCAACCCTTCGAGCACGGCTTCCTCAACGGTGCGCGGTGCCATACAGTCACCGACTCCAAGCGCGTGCACACCGAGATCCTGCAGACCCGTGAGCAGATCCGATACCGACTCGTGACCACAAGACAGCACCACTCCTGAGATATTCTCGATCAGGACGGGTTCTTCAGTAAGGACATGTTGGAGGTACGCGGTATCGCTATCGACGCCGAAGAGCCGCAAGAGGGGGACCACCGATATCCGCTCACGCGCCAGCGCGGCGAGTTGGGCGTCGCGTACGTACTGCTGCAAGGATGCCCCCGCGCCGTAACCATTCACGCAGAGGGTGACCTGATGTCCTCTTGCCGCCAATACTCTCGCTGCCCCAATGCCGGTCCAGTCTCCGCGCCAGTCGACGACGACGACGTGGCCCGCGTGCAACGAGTCGCCGCGCAGTACCTGCCAGACGTCGAGCACCACCGGTTCTCCCATCAGCTCGAGCGTCGGACGGTACGGGCGCGCTCCGGTCGCCACTACCACCACGTCGGCGTCGGCGTCGGCCAGCATTGCGAGGTCGACCTCGCTGCGCGTCACAATTCGCGCGCCCGCGCGCACCGCCTCGCGCTGTAGGTTCATGGCTGCTCCACCGAACTCTTCGCGTCCCGGCAACATCTGCGCCAGCAGTATCTGCCCGCCCAGCTGCCCAGTCGCCTCGTGCAGAGTGACGATGTGGCCTCGTTCGGCGGCCACGGCGGCGGCCTTCATTCCCGCGGGGCCCCCGCCCACCACGAGGACGCTGCGGCTCTTCGACGTCCGTACGCGCTGGCCGTAAAGGATCTCTCGACCGGTTTCAGGGTGCTGAATGCAAGAGATCGGATAGCCCGCGTGGAAGTGACCAATGCACGCCTGATTGCAGGCAATGCACGCCCGGATATCCTCGTCCTGACCTGCGGCGGCGAGGCGCGGCAGGTCAGGGTCACAAATGAGCGCGCGAGTCATGATGCAGGCGTCGGCCTGGCCCTCGGACAGAATCCGCTCGGCCTCTTGAGGCTGGTTTATCCTCCCCGCCACCAGCACCGGCACATTCACAAGTGCCTTCACGCGCGCCGACAGTGGCGCGGTGTAACCGTTCGCAAAGTGCATCTCTGGTGCGATGTGATCAGAGCCGGAGAGCGCCGCCGACGTCCCGGTCGTGATGCTGAGGTAGTCCACCAGACCTTGCTCGCACAGTTGCGCTGATGCGCTGAGGGCGATCTCCTCGTCCAAGCCTTGCGGATCATGTTCGTCGATGGAGATTCGCATTCCTACCACGAACTCGGTTCCGACTCTTTCGCGGACCGCGACTAGGACCCGCTGCAAGAAGCGCAGTCGCTTCTGCTCGCTTCCACCGTACTCATCGTTGCGCAGGTTCACGTGAGGATTGAGGAACTGAGCTGGCAGGTAACCATGGCTCGCCACAATTTCCACTCCGTCCAGGCCGGCCCGCTGCAACCGTGACGCCGCTTGCGCGTAGCCTTCGATGATCTCTTCAATCTCGCTCGCTCGCAAGGCACGGGGCATTACGTGAAAGCGTTCGTTAGGGACCGAGGAGGGGGCGAGCGCGACGGGGCTTGATCCGTCCTGGGACTCCATGACTTCGCGACCGGGATGAAATAGTTGGCCGAAGACCGTCGTACCGTTCGCGTGCACTGCGGACGCCAGTCTCCGATATCCGTCAATGCAGGAGTCATCGGTCGCCATGAGGACGTGCGCCGTGTAGCGGGCGCTCTCGTGCACCCCGGCAACCTGAACGACTATGAGACCGACCCCACCTCGAGCGCGCGCCTCGTGATAGGCAATCAACTGATCGGTGATCTGACCGTCGCTCACCATCACCGTGTCGTGGCCCGACGACACGATCCGATTCTTGATGGTGCGAGAACCAACTGCAAACGCGCTGAAGAGATACGGATACCGAGCCACTGCCTTAAACATCTCGCGCTGGCTGCGCCACAGGCTCCAGTTCAACTATCGGCGCGACGAGAGGACTGAGATCGCGCATGGGAAATCCCGCCTTCTCTTGGAATGTCTGGCGCCACACGTACGAGAGGAGGCCGATCACGATCACGCTCAGCGAGATCATCTGCTCGGTCCGACCACCGTAACCAACGAGACCTGGGTTCGAGAAGCCGACCACGATCATGACCGCGTTGAAGATCGCCAGTAGTCCCGCGACGAATAGCCAAGGCCGCTGTAGCTTCAGGGGACGCTCTAGTTCGGGATGCGTGCGGCGAAGCAGCAAGAAACCGGTCAGCGCAAAGAAGACCGACAGCAGGTAGCCCAGATTGCTCGCAAAGATGATCCCTGCGACGTTGCTGACCAAGAAAAGTACGAGAAGATTGAAGACCAGGTCGACCGTCATGCCCCTCGCTGGCTGATTGTGACGGTTCAACTTTTCGAGTTGGCGAATCGTCAGCCCGTGTTCGGCCATGCCGTAAAGAGCCCGCCCGGAGTCACTGGTGGCCGATCCCAGGGCAATGAACTGGGCGGCACAAATGATGGCAATGACCAATCCACCGAGATGGAAGGGGAGCACCTTCGAGACAACCGCCACGAGGTATCCAATCGGACTGCGCTGAATTTCACTAATGCCGACCGTTCCGGTCATCACTGTCGTACTCGCGGCAACGACCACGATCATCAAGAGTGATGAACTCAACATGGCACGAGTGACGTCGCCACGGTGCTTGTACTCGGGGGCAAACATCGCGCAAATTTCCGTGCCGTACGAGGTCCAGGAGGCGACGAATGCCCAAGTGAGCAGTAGTTTCCAGGTCGACCAGTCTCCGTTGCCGGCGGTGAAGGTGAGAAGAGAACTGTGGAATTTTCCTGTCGCCAACGGTCCGATTAGGCAGACGGCCGCGAGAATCGCGAGCGTGACTCCTATCGCAAGGTTCGAATTGATCACCACTCTTAGACCTGAGATATTCATTACGTAGACGAGTATCACCGTCGCTGCGGCGATGAACGTTGGAAGTCCAACGTGATTACCGAGAATCACGAAGGTCCACGTCGAGTGAGAAAACCACTCGGCCTGGACGAGATCCCCAATTACCAATGACACCACGGCGAGTGTCAGTGACCAGCCCGCCCAGTAGCCAATACCGAGAATAGATCCTAAGGGTTTGGCGAATCGCTGCCACGCCTTACTGGCGTACATCGAAATGCCGCCTGAAGCATTGGGAAACATTTCGGCCATCTCGGCATAGATGAAATTCTGAAGGAGTGCAATTATGCTCGTCCCACCCCAAATGAGAAGTGCACCCCACGCTCCAAGCGCCCCGATCTCATAGCCGATGAGCGTGAAACCGCTCATCGGAATGACCAACGCAAGAATCACTCCACCCCGCGCTGTGAGCGTTCGCTCGAAGGCACCTTGATCACGATAGAACGGATCGATAATGCTGGGTTGTATTTCCTCAAACATGTTGGAATGCCTCCTGGATCGGTTGAAGCTGTACTACGAAGTTCTGCACGAGCGCACGAGCAGTGTTCCTCGAAGGCAGATCCTTACGCCGCGCGTCGGACCACAGTGTCGAATGGGACGATAGCGACTCCGCGAACATGCGCCTAGAAACTCGGCGGGCTGGTTGCCCAGAAGATCCGAGCGCCTAGTTTGGGATCGGCCAGTAGACGGTGCGGCGTGCTGCTACGGTAGACGATCGAGTCATCAGGCTTAAGACTCATAAGTTCATCGCCAAGTTGAAATTGCGCGGCGCCCTCAATGACGAGCAGGAACTCCTCGGAGTCGCCATGGGCATATGGTTCATCGCCCGTTGAGCCGCCAGGATCGAATTCGCAGAGAAGACTGTCGAACGCGCGATCGGGAGCCGTATGTAAGTGAAACTTTCGACCGAGTTGTCCGAATTTGAGTGCCGGCCGGCCCTCGGCCAAAAGCACCGAAGGCTGTCGCACTGGTCGGTCCTCAAAGAGATCCGCGATCGTGACGTCCAGTGCCACCGCGATGCGACGCAACGTGGCGACTGAAGCGCTAACTTTCGCCCGTTCAACTTGACTTAGAAAACTCTCACTAACCCCCGCGGTGGCGGCTATTTCCCGTAGGGTTCGATGCTGGCTCCGCCGAGCCTCGCGTAACCGACTGCCAACGTCAGTATTGTCAACTCGCGCCGAAACTGGATTGTTCGATTCTGTAGTCTCGTGCCCCCGCATCGCCCCTCCAGATCGATGTACAACTACTTCAGTGGATGTAGGTATACCACAGTTGTTCAAGTATTTGTGTACTGGTTCACAAAACGAGTTTCGCGTAATCCTAGGTTCGGAGACCCGTAAATATCATCCGCAGGCAAGCGGTCCGCGAACTCGATTTCTTCGTTGGTGAACACAACGTCTAATGGGAGTCCACACAGGAACCTCAGCATCGATATGGGCTTCGTTCAGGAGATACGCAACGGCAACTGGCCAGTTTTGAACGTCAGGCTCAATCTCAGTCATGCCCTACTGTCTATCCTGTGCGGGAGGTTCTCGGACGGACGGTGTCGGGATCCCCGCGAACTTCTTCTTTATGTCCTGACCTTCGATGTGAGCTACCACATCATCTACGTTCTCGAGTGTGACGACCCCCTTGCCGGTGAGCAACTTCGTTGAAATCCCGTCTCCTCCTGGCGCCGCATTCCACACCGATATCTGGGGGGCCAGGAGAGGCAAAGCGGTGAACTGCAACTGATTGGGTGAATCCTGCCGAGCCCCCGGGCAGTGTCTGAGAGAAGCTGGCGCGTTACGGTAAGTTGCCGAGAAATGGGCTTGACGAAACTGAGACAGTGGGCTCAGGAGTAGATCGATGCGTTGACCTGTTTGAAGCTCCGTCGCACACCCTCGAGATCGCCGTCTGCGCGCAACAGGAGACTCAACAGGATTCGAGCCTTCAGTCCATCGAGAACGCCGGCCGATATGAGACCACGCGACAGCAGATCGCGCTCCGATCCCGCGAACCCGTAGGTCTCGCGAAGCACCTCACCGCTGCCGGTGCGCGACGCGAGCACCACCGGCATTCGCGTCGCCAAGTCACCCAGCGACGGCGCCAGGTGAGCTGGAACATGGCCACCACCCAGGCCCTCCAGAACCAAGCCGGCGTACCCCAGGGTCTCGATCTGTTCGATGAGCCTGGGGTCGTCGCCCAGGGTCACCTTGAGTAGCGCCACGGCCGGCACCTCGCCACCAGCGCTCGAGGGAGTCCCCTCCAGCACCGGAAGTCGAAAGGTGATTCGCGGACGTCCTTCGGCGATCCAGCCGAGTGGTCCCGCGCTCGGCGAGTGAAAGGTGGCGGGACTGGAGGTATGGGTCTTTCGCACGAAGCGAGCCGCGTGAATCTCGTCATTGAACGCGACGAGGGTGCCGAGTCCGCCCGCCTCGCGAGACGCGGCCACCTGCACCGCGGCGAGAAGGTTGGCGGGACCGTCGGGACCCGCCAACGTCGGGTTGCGCATGGCGCCGGTGACCACGACGGGACGAGGACCGCGCACGAGAAGGTCCAGCGCGAACGACGTCTCCTCGATGGTGTCCGTACCCTGGGTGACGACGACGCCGGTCGCTCCGGCGTCGAAGCGCTTGGTTATCTCAGCGGCCAGCTCGATCAAATCCGACAGACGCAGGTCACTCGAAGGAATCTGTCGGAACGCCACGGTTTCCAATGTTGCGGTCTCGCGCAACCCGGGAACGCTCTGGACGAGTTCACTCGCGCCCAACTGAGGCGTCACGCCACTGGTCGCTCCCTCGGTGCCGGTGTTCGTCGACGCGATGGTGCCGCCGAGCGAGAACACCGTCACCATGGGTCCTTCGACCTGTTCTGTCATGCTCTGCCTCTCGTGATGACGAGCAACTCGGGGGTACGGTACCCGGGAGTTCCCAGTCGACTTCGCGGACGACGGCGGAGACGTGGCTCCGCAGGATTCTGAAGAGGCAACAGCCCGCCATTACGGTGCGCATCAACAACGCAGTGGCCAATGCTATCGAACGATCCGGCGGTTGATATGACCGACACGAGTGCTCGATTCAGACGAAGAAACTGGCAGTGCCTAAATCGAGCGCTCGTGTCTCGTTTCATTCTTTGTTGAGCGAACTGTCTCCGTCCGCGAGCCAAGTACTCACGGCCTCGGGAGTCTCGATAACAATAGGTACACCGGCACTGTCAACTTGTCGCTGCAACTCTTGTTCGCTCAATTCGATTGCGGGGAGTTCGGCCTGAAGGTTCATTGATCTCGACAGAATCCAATACACAAGGACTGTAACGATCAGGCCAGCGATCCATGAAATGTCAACACCAGACAAGGCATTTGCCGCCGGACCGGTGTAATTGATTGGTGAGGGTAACACCATGAAGGGGATCTCAGCAACGAAGCCGGCGGCAAAAGCGGTCAGCCCTCGCCAGTTCCAAGAGCCGTAGATGCCACTGGGCGTGAACAAATCCATAATGGCGTAGTGGCCTTTTCTGACGAAGAAGAAGTCAATGAGATTGGTTGCGGACCAGGGGATGAGCAAGTACAGCATCAATGTCAATGCAGTGTAGAAGGCGTTTACGGCAGTTCCAGAAATGGCGGCACCAATGATGAACCAGATGAGCACCGACGCCACAACAGCCGCGACCCTCACGAGGAGGGTTGGACGAATCTTCCGGAAGCAGTCAAACCCCGTCAGAATGGTCAACGATGCGCCGTATCCATTCATGCCAGTAACTGCAATCAGGGCGACGACCGAGAACAGACCGGTGACTGTACCAAGGTGCGGCACCATATTGTTCCCTGCATCGATGAGGCCCACGAGTGCGCTGGTCGCTCCCAGATGCACGGCGAGCCACGCACCAAGGGCGATGAGCCAAATGGGCGAGGCCGCGGCCCCAAAGAACACCGAGGAAATGACGGAACCACTCCTCGTCTTTTTTGGAAGGTAGCGGGAATAGTCAGATACATAGACCGCGTAGGAGACGTTGTACGACAGAGCCACTCCCAGCATCACCATGA
>Ga0307375_10003458_pt1 | contig 15543 bp, 13 predicted proteins | sample TR1MG_FD_202531 | JGI IMG/M metagenome (GOLD analysis project Ga0307375, IMG submission 202531) | Soil microbial communities from Risofladan, Vaasa, Finland - TR-1 | ecosystem: Environmental > Terrestrial > Soil > Coastal area > Acid sulfate soil | place: Finland: Risofladan, Vaasa | collected... | reverse complement strand
CATCGCCACATCGAGTGGCTGAAGTTCCTGCGTCAGATCCACCGCGAAACGCCAAAGAAGAAAGATCTTCACCTGATCTGCGACAACTACGCCACGCACAAGCATCCGAAGGTGCAGGAGTGGCTGGGGAAGCATCCGCGTTTCCACATGCACTTCACCCCGACCTCAGCTTCCTGGCTCAACATGGTCGAGCGTTTCTTTCGCAGTATCACGACTGATCGTCTTGAACGTGGTGTTTTCCACAGCGTTCCCGACTTGATCGCCGCCCTTGATGAGTACATCGCCTTGCACAACAGCCATCCCAAGCCATTCGTTTGGACGGCCAAGGCCAATGACATCCTGCAAAAGGTCATTCGCGCCAATCGGCGTCTTAGTTCAAAGAATAACGAAGCACTACACTAGAAGATGCCAGCTCGTCCTCTCCCAACCTATTTTGGCCGAGCGCGGCAATGCCCGACCCCACCGGTTGCAAGCGCCTACAGCACACCGATCCAACCGCTGATATCCGCGACGGCCAAGCTGCGGGAACGTGGCCGCCATGGACGAGCATATCGACATGGATAGCCCACTCTGCCGTGCCTACTGGTGCGGCAACTTCAGCTGCAGCGATGCAGAACTGGCCAACGCAGTGCGCATCATGGACAGCACAGCAGTGGGCCTTGTCGGGCTGTACTTGGCCACGCGTCGATCCGAATCCTGTGTCGTCGATCAGCATGACCTTGCCGTGGACGCTTGACGGATAGGCCAGCAACGAAGCGCTAGCTCCAAAGGCTGATGCGATCTGCAACGGTCCATAACTGTGCCCGCAAGCGGGACTGACGCTACTCTTTTACCACATCGTTCAACAAGGGAACTGTTGCCATGGGGCTTTCAAGGGTTCAAGTGGTGCCGGTGCGGGGATTAAGTACAGCTTTGATGTTGCCGAACCACATGCACGCCTTGCACCGCAGGATCGCCGTTGCGCAGCCACGTGATGGTGCGCACTTTCAAGCCGTATCACTCCGGCAGGGCAAGCGCCCAAAGATGCCAGATGCGAATGGCGCCTGGCTCGCCGCCAGCGGTATAGGTCCACTGGCGCTGGTGGGTACTTTTAGCACTGACAGGGGTGGGCAACCCGGACACCTCGAGGTATGTGCCGTCCTCGTGTGCGGCTAACAATGTGACCTCCTTCTTCAACTTGGCATCCAGGGTCTTCAAAGCCCTATGTGGTGTCTTCTGGTACGCGATCATCAAGCCATCTTGCATCGCCCAGGCATAGTCGCCACGTACGAAACGCGCCACGCCGTCCTTCGTATACAGGGATAGATCCTTCTTCGCCGAAACGATCTTGGCCTCTACAAATATGCCCACGTAGCGCCTTGCATTCACAAGCGGCGCATTGGCTAGGCGAATGACGAGGTCCGGCTGCTTGTTAATCACACTCTGGTTGTAGTTCGACAGGTTGGCCCCGCGGTTAACCTCTTCGAAGACATCGCTGGTGAATCCTTCGACGGGATTATCGGAGCCCTGCAGCCAGAACGTGAGGATCTCGCATAGGGCATCGGTGTATCGGTCTTCTTCCGGATTCGCGGGCGTAACCGGAGCGAGGTGTTTATCAGGGTCGTCGCAGATCAGATCCCACGCCTGGTGCAGCGCCTTGACGACCACCGCCAAAATGTTCGGTGATATCTCCTGAGGGAAGCCCGCTTCCACAGAGACGAGTTTCGCTGGACTTCCATGGGGACCAATCATGTGGCGCGCACCCTCCCGTTGACGCGATTGAGGATAGGGTCGTTTCGTTTGATGAGATCCAAAGCCAGCGTACGCGCTGCAGTGCGTGTCCAGTAGCGGCGCTGGTTGAGCACGCCTAGGAAGGCTGCGTCACCCTGATGGAACTCGACCAAGGTGCAATTCATGTTGTCGGCCATATTCAGCGCACCGAGCAGGTCGGCCACAGGCAGCATCTGGGTATCCGATGGCCCCCCAATGCGCATGAATCGCCACGGCGAAAGTGGACTCTGCGGATACGCCGTCACCTCCAACGATTCTTTGCTCAGGTCGAAAGGCTTCAGGATCTTGGCTAGGGTTTCTTGGTACCGGGCCACCTCGGCGTCCTTGGGTGGCGTGACCGCTGCCCGTCGAACGCGAGTGAACGGCAGCGCCGTGCTCAGCCGATCTTCCACCAGCATGATGTCGGCCGGCGTCAGACCATAGATGATGTTGACTAGGTTGTCGGCGGCGCGATCGTCGAAAATCCCTTCGTCTACCATGCCAATCAGAGTACGGAGCGCGTTGCGGTGCGACGCAGTAAGCGATTCCAGCGGGGCGACGGGGAACTGCTCGATGTCGGACTTCTGCATCGCCTCGCGCTCGCAGCCGAAAATGCTACTGGTCATGAGCGCGTAGTAAAGGAAGAGCTTGCTGTTCATCAGCGCCCAGAGATATACCGCCATCATGCGAGGCTCAGAGACTTGGGCACAGCTGTAACCGATGTAGGACTCGCGATACGCCACGCGCTGCAACGACAGCATCGCCACCGGGGCGTCGCCTTTGCTGCTGGGCGACTTTCGCAGGAGCACCAAGGGCGCGTCATAGATTTCCGTGTCACGCACGCGGTGCACCCGGTCGTACTCGAACGGCGGCAACTCGCCGACCGGGACCAAGTGCCAGAGCGCCTCGCGAGGATCGGGCATCATCGGAAGACTCTTGAGGAACCCCGCGTCTTCCTCCTCGCTGCTGGTCTGGTATCCGTGGCCGTGACGAATGCCGACGCTAACCGCGTAAGCTTTCAGTGTCGGCCGCAGCGCCGCAGCATCACTCTGAGGACGGCGGACGTCTCGCTGGATCTTCTCCAGCAGTTCCACATCAAGGCCGTTGCCCTTGGCCAACGTCTTGAACAGGTGTGGTACCTGGTCGACCATCGCCGAGTCCGAGGCCCACGCATCCTTACTATCGATCCGGACGCGCCCCTCTGCGTTGAGTACGCGGTCGACCGCAGGCGTCACCGCGTAGAACCGGCTGTGCTCGCCCGCCGCACGGTTGTGAGCAAAAAGTAGGCAAAAATATGCATCATTGCCCGGCCACACGGACGTCTTGCGCAACTCCATTCCATTGAGGATATAGGTCACATCGAGGCCATGAAACAAGGCCTTTCGTGCATCCAGTCCAAGGGGGCTGGTCTTGATCAGCAACCGCGCGTGCAGGGCAAAGGCGATGACCGCATCCGGCTTTGCCCATCGGGTGGACTGCCAAACGAACGGCAAGTCAGGCACCCCGTCGGGGTTGGCGACCGGTGAGACGCCGCGCTCGGCCATGGCGGCGCGCGAGATCCGGTCGAAGGCCTTCTGGCGTTTTCGATCGGCCACCGAAGTCCACGGAGGATTGCCTACGATGACGTCGAATTTTCCCACAAGGGCATCCGAGGCGGGCTGGCTCAAGCTGCCCAGGGATAGCGCGCTCGCCTCATCGATCCAGTCTTCCGTGGCAAGCAGCACGCGACCCTGCAGCGCATCGAACTTCAGATGCCGCAGCTTCGCCACATCCGGGTCAAGCTCGAGCGCGGTCAGATAGAGCGCCAACGCGCTCAGTTGCCGGGCGGCTGGATTGATGTCCATGCCGACCAGCTGGGTATTGAGGATCTGACGAATGACTTTCGTTGTGGGCTGCTTGCCGGTGGCCCGCCAACGCCCTTGGACCAGACGGCGCAAGGCCGCCAGGAGAAACACGCCGCCGCCCGCGGCGGGATCAAGGATGCGGGCCTTATGTGCATCCGACCCAAGCATGGCCAACGCATGGTCCACCACATATTCTGCCAAGTGTCGGGGGGTGTAATAGACGCTCTGCTCCTTGGCGTGATGGGCCTCGAAGCGATGGATGTATGCCTCATACACCTGGCTCAAGAGGCCCACTGGGATGTAGGCGAAGTGCAGATCATTCCAGGAGAACTGGGTCTGATAGGCACCATCACCCATGGGCTTGTCGCCACGAATGATGGCGCTCAGATCATCAAGCACAGACGTCCCGTCTGTGATGTGGAGCTGACGGAAGTAGGCAAGGCTTCCGCCGAGGGGAAGCGTCAGCAGATCACCATTGAACGTCTCATCGAGCCAGCGGGAACTGGCGGCCGCCTGCGTCGGCGTCGACAGGCAGTCGACGAACCGCGCAACGCCGGGCATCGGGTTACTGTCGGCGAGGATCCCTCGGTCGTGCAGGAATCGAAGAAAGAGCGCTCGTCCCACCAGGGCAAGCGCCTCGGCCGAGGAGGCGCCGCGTAACTGAATCAGTTCCTCGGTCACCACATTGAGCAGCTCAAGCATCAGATCATGGGTACTGATCCCGTCCTGACGATCGGGAACGTCGCCCAACGCAAGCTTGGCCAGCAAGCCGGGATGCAACTCGGTGTCTTCTAGTACCGGCGCTGTGCCCTCGTCACGCGCTTGACCCAGCGCGTAGATCTGAACGATGCCCGGTCGCAGCAGCGCCACGTACGGGGCGTCCGAACGAAGCGCGAGCTTTTCCATGTCGCGGCGCCACGCTTGGACATCAAGGTTGGGCTGGTGGCGCACATCCCAAAGGTAAAGCAGTGGCTGACCATCGCGCAGGACGACCGCGTCAGGGGTCGGTTCTTGGCGCGAGCGCGCCTGGACCAGCCCAAGGAAATCTAGGTGCGCCGGCGTCAGGGGCGTATTCGCCAACGAAAGCGACACCACATCCTCCGCGCCGGTACCAAGAGCAGCGGCAATAGTCTGGCTAGTCAGTACGATCGGCAACATCGTCAAACCCCTCTTGGGCGCGCAGCCCGGGGCGTGCCAGCCGTTGCGCCGCGGCGGTGACACGGGCGCGTCCGAGTAAGACTTGCCGCTCTCATGAGGCTCTTCCGCGCGAGACGTCTAGAGGTGGGAACGCAATGTCCGTTTGCGCCGGGCGCACCTCTTCGTCGGACAGGCATTGGCGCAGTTGCCCGATCAGCGGCTGGAGCGGGACGGTCATGCGGGAACGCATCGACCACTTTCGATCGTCATGCACGCTGACCAATTCGATCGACTCGCCGTCAAAGATCACTGCCTTGTCGTCCAGGCCGAACCAGGCACTCTGCGAGCAGGTCCGAAACAGGACTTCCGCGTGCGGTGTGAGGTGGCGCACCTGAATACCGAAGGCATGAAGCTGAGCGACGACCTTGAGGGCCAGCAAGTCGCCTGGACTGAAACACGGGCCATAGCCGCGCTTGCCTTTCAGTGGCGGAAGCGCCCGACGCCAATGCCGGAACGTCTCTTCCGAGATTCCGAGAGCTTCTTTGACTTGGGCGGGAAGATACCTCATGTCCGCAATATAGCCCCAATCTGATTCGTTGTTAACAACGAAAAGATTTGGGGAATTTTCCCACCTCTCCTCGGCCAGCAAGGAGTAGCACGATGACCCCTCCCTGTCGCAAATATTCGGACCGGTCAGCAGCATCCATCCATCTGGCAGACTGGTCTGGGAGCCGCTCGCTGCTAAACGCCAACGCTGCTTTCCAAGACATGATGTTTTCCGGAAACGGGGCGAATAGGGACGCCGAGCCCTCACGATACAGGTTCAATCGATCACCATTAGCAGGCTGTTGAAATTCTCCCGCACCAGTAGGCGTTCTTGGTAGCCTTTGCGGACGATATCGAGAACGAGGTTTTTCATGCGCGGTGTGGATGTGATGCAAGAGTCGCTGTTCACGACGGTGCACCTGGAGAGCTTCGTTCCCGCCGACCATCCGATCCGGCCCCTCCGTGAGTTATTCAATACCGCGCTCAAGCGCATCTCGTATCTTCTGGACGCGGCGTACGCCGAGGGTGGTCGCGAGTCGATCGCGCCGGAACGGCTGCTGCGCGCCCAGTTGCTGCAAGTGCTGTACAGCATTCGCAGCGAGCGGCAACTGGTGGAGCAAACGCATTACAACCTGCTGTTCCGGTGGTTCGTGGGCCTGAGTATCGACGACGCGGTGTGGAACCATTCGACCTTCAGTAAGAACCGCGACCGTCTGCTGGAGCACGCGGTGGTGCCGGAGCTGTTCGCCGAAGTGGTGCGCCTGGCCGAACAGCGTGGGCTGCTGTCGAAGGATCACTTCAGTGTGGATGGCACCCTGATTCAGGCGTGGGCCTCGCACAAGAGCTTTCGCCCGAAAGACGAGAGCCCGGGTGGCATCGGCCGCAATCAGGAACACGATTTCCATGGCGAACAGCGCAAGAACGACACGCATGCCTCGACCACCGATCCGGACGCACGGCTGTACCGCAAGTCAGCGAACACAGCCGCGGTGCTTTGCTATCAGGGCCATACGGTGGTGGAGAATCGCCATGGACTGGTGATACGCGCCGAAGTCAGCCACGCCACCGGCACGGCCGAACGGGATGCCGCGCTGAAACTGCTGGAGTCCTTGCCCGGGAAGCGCCGCAAGACGGTGGGTGCGGACAAGGGCTACGACGTGAAGTCGTTCGTCAAGCGGTGCCGTGATCTGCGCATTACCGCCCATGTGGCCGCCAAGGATAAAGGCAGCGCGATCGACCAACGCACACGGCGGCATGCCGGCTACGACATCAGCCAGCGCAAGCGCAAACGGGTGGAGGAGCCGTTCGGTTGGGGCAAGCTGATCGGCCAGATCAGGCAAGTCAAACAACGCGGCAAAGCGAAGGTGAACACATTGTTCCAGGTGACCATGATGGGCTGGAACCTGGTCAGGATGCGCAACATCCTGGCTGCGTGCAGCCCATGAGGCCGAGCGAGCCCGTGCGCCGCGACGAAGATGCCGCACACGGTACAAAAATCGGTCGAAACATCATGCCGCCGCGGGCGAAAAAGTGCGCCGAGCGAAACAGACTCCGCGTTCAAGGGCGCTTTTCAACAGCCTGCTAGCGCCTGATAGTCGTCACGAAAGACCGTACTCCGATGCTTGCGTGGCATCCCGCCACGCCACAGGTTTCCACTGCCACAACGCGCCAGATACGCCGCCTTCGAAGCATACTTTGGCATATCGGGCGGGGCCCAGATTTGCCCGCGAAAGATCCCGCCCAGGCCAGCGATGCGCTGGCCAGCCACTTCCACCACGCGGCCATGCAGATTGCGATCCGCCAACGCGGATCCGAATAGATTATCGTAATCGGCGTCGCTGTCGGTGTCATGGTTGCCATGAATCCACCAGATCTCAGTGTGATCCAGGATCGGCTTCAGGGCTTGCTCCAGCAGCTCCTTCGGTTGCACGTCGCCCATCAGCACGATCGCGGCTGGCCGATGCTCGTACACCGCGGCATGGATGTGCTCGAAGTGACCGTGCGGATCACCGCAGAGGAAGATACGCGTGTCTGTCAACTCACTCCGCCTCCCTCGTCCAATCCCGCAGGAACGCTTCCTGTGCCTGCGTTTCGATGGCACCCGGCCGCACCGCACGCACGCGAGCCATCGCGTCATCTGCATCCGTGGCTGTCCTGCTATCCAGCAACAGCAAGCACGCCACGGTTCCCGCTCGTCCCAGCCCACCCTTGCAATGCACGACAACGCGTTCCCCGCCGCGCATGGCCGTGATCAGCTGACGGGACAGTGATACCCACGGCGTCAGGAAGCGCTGATCCGGTGCAGCACCGTCCGTGATGGGCAGGCCGTGCCATAGGAGACCGCAAACCGTCGCAAGGTCTGGCAACGCCTCGATCTTCAGGTCCACGAATTCGTGCGTCTCCAGTAACGTGATCAGGTGAGTCGCACCCCAGGCACAAATAGCCGCAAGGTCGGCGTCCAGATCCCGTCTCCAGATACCGGTCATCGCGGTATCCTGTTGCTTGCCAGGCGCGAAGGTGACACCGATGGCTCCGCCCTGGTCACCGACAAGCAGCGTGGCGATCCGAAGCGGATCGGTGTCACTGGAACGAATGCGTGTCATGGATTCAGACCTTGCTGTGATAGTTCACGTTCACGGATCCACCACTGCCACGAAGGCATGGCGCAACGCCTCCGCATCGACGCCTGCATGGTGGCGTCGCGCCAAGGCCGAGGGGTTGTTCTCGAAATAGCGTTCCAACTCGTCCATCACGTCCTGCCGACTGACATGCACGGGCACGTAAGGTGGCATGCCGCCCTTGTCGTCGCCGAACCCAGCCAGTGCCTGGTTCAACTGCACCACATCAATCTGACTATCGAAGTGAATGCGCGGGTTGTCGCAGGAAGCCACAAATGCACGCAGGCGCTCGGTAAAGACGCGATCGGGCAGGGCCGTATCGCTGCGTCCCAGCAGCGGATATACGAATTGCCGAGCGAACGAGGAGGCCACTTCCGGCAGCGGATCTCGCTCGGCATAGAAGCGTTTGCTGCCATCGGCATTGACCAGCGCCAAGCTCACCAGCTCGCGGCCGGCATCCGTTGCCCATTCGGTGTCCAGGAACAGCAACTCGCTCACGCCACATCTGCCTGTCCGTATGCATGTGCGGTCGGTTCGCTGATCATTTCGAACGTCTCCAGATTCAGCAGCGTGAGCGAGGCGCCCTCTTTGGGATAGCCAGCGCCGGTATCGAGCAGGTGAATGTTTGTGACCGATGGGGGTGGCATCCCAACGGTCGGCGTGTGTCCGAGCACCAAAGCGTGTAGATCGGGGATACGCAGAGCTTCGCAGGCGTCGGAGCCATACCACTTACGATTGAACATCTCGCGCGCGGTCGCTCGGGAATAGAGCGCTTCCCACAGCCACGGCGTATCGCCCATTGAAGAATACGGCGAGACTCGACTGGAACCCTGCACCCGCTGCGGGTCGGACGGTGCCGCCGACATCGCTTCCAGCGCTTGGCGAAATGCCGACCACGTCGGAAACGGCAGATGCGCATGCACCAGGCCAACCAGCCCGCGGCGGGTCACCGCCTCGATGGCGACGGGGAGCCGGTCCGCGACTTCGCGCAGGCGGTCGATGGCCGTCGGGCTCATGCACCGAGTAGCCCAGCCTCCGCCATTGTCCTCCCACGTAGCCAGCATCTCCGGATCGCTGGCCGACTCAATCATCATCTGCTCATGATTGCCACGCACGGCGTGGAACCACGGTCGGTCAAGATAGTCCCTGAAGCGCACCGAAGCCGGGCCACGATCGATCAGATCGCCGACAGCGAACACGCGGTCGCGCGTCTCATCGAATTCTACCCGTGCCAGCAAGCGTTCCAGTGTCGGGAAATGCCCGTGGATATCGCCCACTGCAAAATCGCGCCCGGCCTTATTGCGTTCAAAACGCTCCCACAGCATAAGCGGTTCAGCGTTAAGCCCGATTTGTTCAGACATATGGACACCTGACGATGATGCCCCGGCAGGACACTGCCTGCATAGCCGATCTATGGATCAAGGCCTTGCTTCGGAATGAATCGAAACTGGGGACGAAAGAAGGAACGCGTGAACTGCGCAGCTAGCGGCAGGTTCGCGTTATGCGTCCACGATGGCGAAAAGGGAAGATCATGAAACTAGCGTATCACCTTGCGGAACGCGTTGGGTGTACGTCTATGGGATGCGCGTCGACGCAAACAGTGGACTGATTAGACAGTATGACTTTCGCGGCGCGTGCTGACCCCCGCGGGACCATAAGCGCGGGTTAGCGAGTTGCCAGAGCCGCATGAGTGCGCAGAATCTACCCTCATCGTTCGGTTTCCACCGCGGAGGTCAGCATGAAAAACGATAGCACCATCTATGTCGGACTGGACGTGCACAAGGAGTCGATCGTGGCGGCCTATGCGGTCGACATGGGCGACGTTCAGAGCCTGGGCAACGTGGGGGTTTTGGAACGCGACCTCAGCCGGTTGTGCACTCGTATGCAGAGCAAGGCGGCCCTCGTGACCTTCGTCTACGAGGCGGGGCCCTGTGGCTACGGGCTATATCGTTATCTGACGAAGAAGGGTTTTGCGTGCATGGTTTGTGCGCCCTCGCTGATCGCTCGCAAGCCAGGGGATCGGGTCAAGACCGATCGGCGCGATGCGATCATGTTGGTCAAGGCACTGCGCATGAATGATCTGGCCAGCGTGCACGTGCCAGACGTCGAAGACGAGGCCTTCCGCGATCTGGTGCGGGCGTGGAGCGCAGGCAAGCAGGATCTTCGCCAGGCCCGGCAGCGTCTGAAGTCGTTCCTGCTCATGCATGATGTGCGCTACACAGGCAAGGCCAACTGGGGGCCGGCGCACCGCCGCTGGATATCCGAGTTCGTCTTCCCGGCACCGTGGTCGCAGCTTGCTTTCGAGGAGCACCGGCGCACGGTTGAAGACCGTCTGGCGCAGTGCAATCGACTTGAAATGGCGTTGCGGGAAGCCGCACCCCAATGGCGTTTCGCTCCCGTCATTGAAGCCATCCAGGCTTTGCGTGGCGTCCAGTTCACTACGGCTGTCGGGCTGATTGCGGAGATCGGTGATCTGTCCCGGTTCGACCATCCCCGCCAGCTCATGTCCTGGCTCGGCGTCACGCCGTCCGAACACAGTTCCGGCGGCAGCCGCAAACTTGGCGGCATCACGAAAGCGGGGAACAGCTATGCCCGCAAGATGCTGATCGAGGCGGCTTGGTCCCATCGCTACCCGGCCAAGGTCAGTCGCATCATTCAAGTGCGACACGAGCACGTACCCCAGCCAATTGTCGCCCGTGCCTGGGATGCGCAACTACGCCTGTGCAGCCGTTTCCGCCGACTCACCGCACACGGCAAGCATCCCAATGTCGCCGTGGTGGGCGTGGCCCGTGAACTGGCCGGCTTCCTCTGGGACATTGCACGCATGACACCACTTCAGCCGACCGCTTGATCGCCGGAACGGGGTGACGAACCCATCGGAGGACCACGAAATTCCCTGAAGGCGGCGCAGCCCGGTTCCGTGGGCAATCCTCAACAGCGCTAGGCGACAGCATGCTCCAACGCTGACTCGCGCGATTAGAGTGAGGCAGGCCCACATGACGGACCCCAGTACTGCGGTATCCAACCCGCGAATATCAGCTTGAGCCACCGTCGAATGTACTGGCTGCGTCGCCTTCAGGGAATTTACCCCAACAAGAAAGTCCACCTTCAAAAAACCACTCCGCTGCTTGACAGCGAAAGTCATATCAGCGCTGATCTTCAGCCAGCCGTCGCGCGATTTGAGACATCCGGGAGCGATGGTACACGCACGTTCGAAGCAGGGGTGGGTCATGGTGATGAATCGGGTGCAGTTCCACCATCCTTTCATGACGAGGGTCCCGGATGCGCCACACGGCTCACAAATCGGTGCAGACTCCTGTTTCGCTGCATCGATGAGCCGGAAAACTTCCTCGTCCCCACCATCGACATAGAACCGTAGTGTGCCAAATTTGTCTTTGACCTGCGTTGCAACGATGTCCAGCCGAATGAATTCGATATGTGTGGAAATCGCCCAGACTAAGGCGATAGATCAAGTCCGTCCAACCATCGCCACAGTGCCCCAGAGCGCGATCAGGTTGGGGATATCCTGCCGAGAACATGCCAAGCTGCTGGACGTCGGGACTACGCATCGGGGTCAAAAGCTCTGCGATTGAGGCAAACTATGACCGCGACGACGCGGGGGAGTTTCTCAACAGCCTGCTAAGGAAGTGCTACGGCCAAAATTGGCGCGACACTGAACGGACGGTAGGAAAGAAGGTCAGCTCTTGGTGTATGTGATATTTATTCGCTTGGGCTGAGAAGCTGGGGGCAGCGCCTGTGAAATCTTGGAGTGTTTGGGTGATGCCGGTAGGAGTTCGGCGAGTCCTTCAGGGGACTGAGTTCGGCAAATGCAGGTCTTCGGACTACTTGTCTTGCAGACGCGCGCATGGGTGGCCCACTCCAACCGTCGATTCGGAAAGTACTGCCGGAGCTTGGGGATGGTAATCCCAATGGCCCGGCTCAAGTTCTACCGGCGGGTGCAGGCGCTGGAGTTGTTGATCAAGAAGGGCCAGACGCCAAGCTGCCTGATTCGGACTCTGACCTACCTCTGGCAAAGGAGCTCCTATCCAAGTCTGTTGCCGGAGCGTGCACCTTGGGCATCGTCCAGCCTCCTCTCCAATCCATCCGTCAACGAGTTCGTGGGTTGGCTGGGGCAGCAGCCGTTCGAGGAGGCTGCCTACTGGCTTGCGACCCTTTATTCCAGACTGGTAGATCGTTCCATACGGTCAGAGCGAGCGATGTTCTTCACTCCACCGCTACTAGCGGAGCGGGTGATTGACGGCCTCCAGCGCAATGGCGCATCGATCGTTGACCACAAGTGGCATGACCCTGCATGTGGCGGATCGGCTTTTCTTGTTCCGCTCGCGCTGCGGATGAAGTATGAACTTGGCAAGAGGAAGCTCCCAGCCAAGGAACAACTTAAGCATATTGAGCGGAATCTGAGCGGGAACGATCTGGATGAGGAGCTGCTCAAGCTCTCCAACTCGTTGTTGAAAATGGCCCTCTATCCACTGATAAAGGCATCAGGCCACGTTCCCAACTTCAAGCTATCCAATGACGACGGACTTGGCCCAAGGGGAAGCGTAGCGCGCAAGCACGATGTGGTGATATGCAATCCGCCATATCGAAAGCTCCGATCGGAAGAGGTCGAACGCTATCGAGACAGATACGATGACATCATGGAAGGACAGCCGAACATCTACGGCCTGTTCATTCGTCAAGCCCTCCGGTTGTGCCGGACCGGAGGGCTTGTTGGGCTTTTGACGCCCACAAGTTTCCTTTCCGGCCGATCCTTCTCCAAGTTGCGCAAGCACCTGATTAGCGAAGCGAGCATCCTGCAGTTCGACATGCTCGGCAACAGGACATCGATGTTCATTGACGTCCTCCAGGAAACGACGATCAGTGTACTGAAGGCGCAGAGGGTTCCCGACGGGACGGAGCGAAATGCGAAAGTGAGCGTCCTTACGGACGATGGGACATTCAACGACGTAGGACGTTGCTGGTTGCCAAGTAATGGGGATCCGTGGCCCATCCCAAGGGCGGAATCGGATGCTTCGCTGCTCAGGCTTGCCGAGAAGGCCAATTTTTCGCTGTTGGACTATGGATACGTCGCGAAAGTTGGACACCTAGTTCCTTTCAGGGACACGCGCCGCCGATTCAAGGAGTATCCGAAGTCGACGCCCGGCACTAATGCAATCGTCCCTTTGGTCTGGGCAACCGACGTTGCGCCCAATGGGGAGTTCAAACACGGGCGAGACCTCAAGAACAAACAGAACGAAGCCTATGTAGAGATCGGAAGCCTGAAGGGGCAAGGTGTCGTATGCCAAGCCGCCGTACTTCTGCAACGACTGACTTCCAGCGATCAGCGAAGCAGGCTTGTTGCCGCGCCTGTACTGGCGAACTGGGCCAAGAAGCATGGAGGATTCGTTTGCGAGAACCATGTGATATCCCTTTTGCAAAAGGAAGATTCATTGGTTCCGGTTGAGACGATGGCCAAGATTCTGAACTCCCAGCCGGTTGACCGGGTCTTCAGATCCATTTCGAGCGCAAATAACGTTGGCATTTCTGAGCTCAATAGGCTGATGCTGCCAAGTCCGGCGGAGGTTCTTCGCCTCTTTGCTGCGGGCACTGAGATTGATCGCGCCGTACTCTTGGCCTATGGATGGGATGAGGCATGAAGCGTCGGGCCGCCAGCACTTCGAGCCACTTGTCTAAGATCCGGTCGGCGCAGGAACGTAAGCGAGCGTTGATCACGAAACTCCTCGCGCGCAAGGGAAGCGATCCGTCGCCGGCAACTTCGCAGCCAATGAGGCCACCGGATCAAACGACGGAGGATAGCCGCCCATTCCGGAAAGAGCTCGATCCGGCGCGGATAGGGCTCCGTCTGCGGGCCGATGACACGAATGTCGAGCTCCACGCGAATCGGGCGATTGGGTTACTCGCCGCAGAACTATTGCAGGCTTCGGAGTCACGAGAGTCACGAGTCGTCTTGCTTTGGCCGGGCTCGCTGCGGGCATTGGCCCTAGCGCATGCGGTTGCAACTGTCGCCCGATGGCACCAAGGCAACAAACAAGGCATTCGGACTTTGTTGTATCCGGCAAAGTCGAACTTCCTGAGCGCCTTGAACCATGCCCATGTGGATCGGTCGGATCTCCTTGAGTTGGCCCGAGAGCTCTTTGAGGACTCTAAGAAGCCCAATCCAAAGGTCACGCATCCTTTTCGGGAGAAGGATGCGTTTTGGTTCTCCTTGAACGATCTCAAGCCCGAGGTGGCGGACAGGATTCATCCGAGCTTAGCGGAATTGCTTCCGCACTACTTTGCTAACAAGGATTTCGAAGGTTGGCGCTCTTGCGATGGGGATTTGCTTCGTCACATCAAGGCCAATCTTCGAAACCACGCGGATCGACGCGTGTTGAACGAAAACGCTATTCGCACGCTCAGCAACCCGGACAGTGCGCCAGACTCGATATTCACTGTCAGTTGGAAGGCATCTCGTTCGGACATCCGGGCCGCATTACGGGATCTGGAGCATGCGGTGAAGTCAGATGTACTTGTTCTTGATCTCACACGGGCGTTGCGTCGTGACAACCCACTGTGGAAGTCGAATGCAATCATGTTCCTTGAGTGTTTCCGCCGGGCTTATCCGGAGGGCACGCCTCCCGTACTCGTCGTGACCGATGAGCCTTACGTTTGGCCCCAACTGACGAAGGAACTGAGGAAGAGTGCAAACAAGAGAGGAGAGGTCGCACGATGGTTGCTTTGCTCGGAGCCCGCGGTCAGCGGCATCGTCTGCACGGCTGCACGCAATGGTAGTGGCCTCACGACAGTGGAGGATGCGGAAGCACGCATACCATCCAAAAAGGACATTCAGGTCGCGATCACTGATACGGAGGCTGGTCGAGTAATTGCCCTGCTTGATCATGTGCGGGAAGAGTTGCTCGATCCGGATTGGGAGCACACCCTGGAAGAATCGGCGAAATATCTGGCTAGGCTGGCAGCACTTCCGTCCAGTACCCGTGTGCTGATGATGTGGTTGAACGAGACGAACGTCCCGGAGGATGTGCGGAGGAACTTCGCCTGGCCGGTGTACCGGTCAAAGCTAGAGCAGATACTTCATCATCCGGCGTTCAAGAAGCGCGCCCCATTGAAGCAGGCAATCCACCAGGGGAACGAGCTGTGGGAAAACTATGCAAACGGGACACCCATGGCACGCAAGCTTGCCGAGTTGATCGAGGAACATACACGCGGCAACGAACGGTGTTGTGTGGCATTCACCAAGCCCACTGCAAGACGCTTGGCCGAGCGTTATTTCGAGACTTACGACGGTTACCCTGAGGGTGCCGGTTTCGAAGTCCTCCGCGACTGCGTTCGTTTCGTGGTGACGCGGGATCTCGAAGGGGATTTTCGACGCGACAACGCTGAGACAGTCATCTTTGCTGGCCTTGATGAGGAATCCCTACGCTATCTCCTCGTTGAGGAAGGAATCTCGTCGCCTACCTACGTCTTGCTAACGCGGCGCAACGCAGCCTATCTCAGGGCCACCCCAATGCTCCGAACTTAAGCAATTGCCCGCAAAAAGCACTGGTATTTTCGACCCGTTAGCGATAGTATAACTGCATCGTAACTAGTTGATAAATAGACATTATGAACTCAAATACTCGATTCTTTAT
>Ga0307375_10003457_pt1 | contig 15545 bp, 13 predicted proteins | sample TR1MG_FD_202531 | JGI IMG/M metagenome (GOLD analysis project Ga0307375, IMG submission 202531) | Soil microbial communities from Risofladan, Vaasa, Finland - TR-1 | ecosystem: Environmental > Terrestrial > Soil > Coastal area > Acid sulfate soil | place: Finland: Risofladan, Vaasa | collected... | reverse complement strand
TGCGTCCGCCTTCCGAAAGGAGCGCATATCGCGACTTTTGGGACAGGCCATGTTCGAGGAGGAAACGGTAGATCGAACGGTCAGATACCGTTTGGACGCGTTGTGCGAACAAGGCATCAGAGGCGAGGAGTGTGCGGAGCTTGGGGACGGTGCGGGTAGGCCGTTCCTTGACGAGGGCGAGGATGGCGTCGGCAAGCTCCTGGTCGCGGACCCGTGGCGAAGGCTCGCGGCGGGGCGGCGAGAGAAAGGCCTGCGCTCCTCCTTGTTTGAAGCGGCCGATGTAATTGCGAATGGTTCGGTCCGCCCTCCTGTGGTCGGGATGCCGGTGGTGTACTACGGCAATCCGGCGCTCGGAATGCACGACCGATTGAAAACGTAAAAACGTTCGAAGCCCGGGCCGAGCCAGAGAAGACGGTGGAGTGACGCCGTGGCACTGAAACCGGAAAGTTCCCGCTGTCCTGTGATGAACTGATCCCAGAGGAGGCAGAGGATCACGAAAGGATTCGTGCCAGGCGGGAAAGTCGGGCTTTCAGATGGGATGGGCGCGGCGGTGATCAGTTCGGCGACAATCGGCAGCTTGGCGTCTACGGCAGCGCTCAGGGCTCGGATGTGCTTCCGCGCTGTCCGCGGGTCGATACATCCCAGTGCCGTGCAGGCCGCTTCGGTAAACCCGGCGCCCTGCTTTCCTTCAAAGAGCTTGACGAGCTGTGTGCTCCACAGGGGGCTTCGCGGAATCAGGTTCTCGGGCAGCATCCTCCTGGTCCACGGGCGTCCTGTCCCGCGCGAGGCCCGACATAGGATTGTGGCAACATGGATGCTGTGCCGCTCATGGTTGCTGTCGACAGACCAGCGCAGCGGATACGAGTGAAACTCAAGCTCGTGAAATTCGCCGCAGAGCGGACAACCCCAACAGGAGACGGCAATCTTGATGAGGGCGATGAGGTCTTGAAGTGAGTTGACGGGACGAGTACGCTGCCTTGTCTTGTTTGGTAGCGTAGGTGTCCGAGACCCGCCAAGGAATGCGGACGCCTACGCTCTTTTCCACCGCACCGTAGCCCCGGCCGGCGGCGGGGGGAAACTCCCCTGACGGAGGATGCTACGCTACTCTGGCAAGTTGGTGAAGAAAGCGGAAAGAGTCATGGGCGGGGAACACCACTTTTAGGCAAATAGGAATCCCCGCCAATTAGGGTACTCTTCCACTTTGGAGGGCTGGATCTTAGTTTTAGGTCCACACGAAACTCGGAGGGGGAAATCCCAGCATGATTTTACCAAGCGATTTCATTTCTGACAACGAATTATCGAGTATTTAGCAGCTAAATACATCTGAAACCGAAGTCGGCGCATAATTATGGAATTGCTGACTTGCTTCGCGATCTAAATAAATGAGACACAAGCGAATAATCATCGCTTCCTTTATTTGTATCAAGACAATATGTTACTAGTCCTTCGCAGAGTCCTTCCTTCATAGCACCCAATGCCATCTCAATAGTCGCTTTAATTTCTTTAATAGTGGCAGGCTCTCCATAGCGCTTTTCAAATTGCTTTCTTTCCACTGCTACCATAACTACAAATGACATACTTCGCTTACCAACATAGTTGGAAGCATTTCCAAAACCAGCCTCAAATGCGCCTATTTTTCTAACTCTCCAATATTGAGGAAAATCCAAAGACTGCTCAACTTTGATTCCGTTGCATAGAAGATCTTTTACATCCCATCGAAATCCAAAATTAGTAGATTTCTTCTTGCAGGTGATCCTAAATGAGAGCAACCCAGATCCTGCAACAATTTTCGACTTTTGAACTACAACATCTACACGCTTCCAATTATAATCTCCTCCAGCCAAGTCCTCTTCCCAAATTATTTCATTATTTAATATCATTTGCTTAATGAAATATCCTTGTGCTGGCCCAATATAGTCATCACGTTCAGTAAAGCTGACTGTCAAATTTGACTCATTTTCTATATAGCAAACCTGACTAGCCTGAACATAGTCATCTACAGCGCTTGGTGTTTTCCAAAAATGAGTAAATTCACCTGAGACATAAGGGGATTCCCCTTTCAAAATAGCACTAGCAGTCGCGATATCAGTCTTGTCCCTTGGATAAGAAACAATAATTCCGTTGAATAAATCTCTATATGTATTCAAGAAAGTACTTTGGATTTCGTAAAAATATAGAACAGGCATGAAAGCAAGCTTTGGGTTAATCTTATGTGCCTGATTTAATATATCGCTAAAGGACGATGGGGCAAATGCATCTGTGTTTGCGTAGAAGTCATCAAGTATCCAACCCACCAAATTAGGGTATTTTAGTGATAGTTTTGCAATTTCCAATGCCCACATGACATAATTTAGTCTAAATGGTTCAGAAAAATATCGTGTATAAGGCGGGCTTTCGCTTGGAGGAACAAGATAGACCCAAACTCGCAAATGAACCTTTAGAGCCTTAGGCAAAAAAAGTTTCAAATCTTCCCAGTCATGCGAAGAGTGCCATATGAGCCAATAATAGTCTGTATATCCTAAGGCTGACAAAGAGGCAGTTAGGGAATCGATATCTATTCTGCCATTAGCTAATCTAGGTGCTAGGTCATAGTCTGCTAAATGCAAACTTATTGCTTCATCGTGCATCCCCCTACTTAAAGAAGATTCTGCAAAGTCCATTTGAATACAAGCTACGCAAATAGCAAGTGTCGCAAGCAAGCATTTTGTTTTCGGCCTCACACAAGTCATGCTACATCGCATTCTAGTTTCCTGCAAACAGGGTATCCGGACTACTCAAGTATTTCTGAGACGATTTTGGCGCTGATTTTTGTCCCGGAAGCGATATCATCCCAGTATACAGGGTCCACTTCCAGAGCCTGCTGAACCAGGCGGAAGAAGAGTTACCCTCGCTGGCGAGAGGACCTTCGGTTGAACCGGAAAGTAAACTCATCGAGATAATATTCAAGATGTTTTGCGCTCATGGATCCTTGGTGAGTTCAAAGCCACCATCGCATGAGAAGAAAAGCCACGCCATGGACTCGTGGCATAACTTCGTGAGCTTATTTTGAAGATCGGCTCATAACGATAAGGTATTTCGCGGATCTGCTGCACCGTCTTTTCGTCGCAAATCTTCAGCCGCTCCTTGATCAACAGTGATCTGAGCACGACGTGCAGGGGAATCGCTAGCCTTCCGATGTCAGCAGCAAACAACGGTACATAGCACTGCTCAACATCCCCCCCAGGGAATGATATATGCCAGAATTACCCTGCAATTGCCCAGACAAAGCCTGTCGCCGAAGACAAGATCGGAGTGTTCGAATCCGTTTAATTCGTGCCTTTTTCGGAACATAGCCCTCTCTGAAGTGCACGCTCTTTAAGGGGAAAACTCCGATTCTAGTTCACTTCGGGAGTGCATTATTGCATCAATTCCATTATGTGGCAAATGTTAGCTTTTCCGCAGGAGCCATTGTTTACCTTTTGGCATATTTAATATGAAATATCTAGTAATAAGCATTTACAATATTGTCATAAGCTTCGATCATTATGTCAATACTTTTATCCCACGAATACTTTTCATTTACGAATGCAACTCCTTCCTGCCCCATCAGCCTTGCCTCAGTCGAATCATTCTCAAGCCTAAGGAAACATTTCGCAAATGCTAAATAGTCTCCAGAATCTACTAAATATGCCGTTTGATCCTCAATTACGACCTCTGGTATTCCACCTATTCTTGCCGCAACAACAGGAACACCGGATGCTTGAGCTTCCAATATCGCTACACCAAAGCTTTCGGCCTTACTTGGCGCACAATATATATCAAGCATTCCCATGAATTTCGGAACATCTTGATGCTTTAGGCTCCCAAGAAATTTAACGTTGTTAGAAATGCCATATTCTTCTGCCATCCTTTCGTACTTTTTCTTTTCTGAACCATCTCCCGCTATAAGGAGCACAGCAGTTTTATCAGAAATTAGCTTCGTAAATTCGCTAAAAGCTTTAATTAAGACATCACATCCACTATTAGCATCTAATTTTTTAATCATTCCTATGTAAAAACTATTCTGCTTTAATGTATGAGCCGGAAAAAATTGAATTGTATCAATTCCAAAAGGAGTAATGACAATTGGCCTTACAGGACTAATATATTTTGCGATTTCAACAGCCATTATTTTCGATGTTGACATTATACTATATGAGGCATTCAAATTTTTTCTTGCTAACCTTTTTTCAAGCCACCCTCTATTTGGGAACGAAAAGATGTCACTGCCCCAAACAGATACTATAAAAGGTCTATATCCTGTCAATCTGGCAGAAGTACCATAGCCGCTTAGGTAATGTGCATGTAATATGTGGGGCTTCAATCGACGAAGACCAGCAATAATAAATGGCACATTTAATAAATAGCCCAATGCTCCACTAAAAGGAAGCTTAATTACTTCATATGCACTGCATTGCTCTTCTTTTTCTTTTGAATGCTGTGTGTACAAAGTTATTTCGATCCCTCTATCAAGTAATCCCTTAACCCATCTCTGGAGGTGAATAGAATTCTCTGCCCCTAGTATAGCAATTTTCAATTTCCCTTCTTTACTACTCATTCCTTCCTCCTACCGACACCTAAGAAGAGACTGACTATTCTGGACAAACAAAAAACATAATGAAGACCCCCAGTATTTTAGTGCTAGTATAATCGATTCTTTTTATATTCGCAATCTTTCAATACGGGAATACTAGTCGCACAATTGCAGCAGGCTGACTGGCTGTTGGCCATTTTTGATTTCATTCCTTTAAGGAGTACTGTCTGAATCCAAGGAGGTCAATATTGTATACAATATTAATATTATGCCAATTATTAGACTTGATAAAAATGTCATCATGCCACTAGCCGCAATTATCTTAAGTATTACTATATATACAATTGACAGTGGTAAAGCAAAAAGAGCAAGAGAAATTTCTATTTGACCTATATGCAGTCTTCTATTTATAATTAATTGTATTGCTAAGAACATGGCTGCAATATACATAGAGAGAACATAAGCTAGAATAATCTGATCTCCTTTCATAAATATTATTGCGATAATCAAAGATATCATGGATATTATTGAACTCCCCATAGGCAATTTGGGGCGATTTATTGAATAGCATACGCGATACAGGTAATCTCTAGCCATAATTGCAGGTATGCCTAAAGCATATATTCTAATCATAGCACCTAGTTGAGATATTTCGATACTTCCAATCTTGCCATATCCAAACAGTAATTTAGAAACAATTTCTGAATTATAGAATATAAACGCCGAAATAATCAATGAAACGCCAACTGTCATCGAACCATATCGCACTATCGCTTGTCTTGATTTTCTATTTGCGACTAATATTCTTGAATATACAATAGTCAAGACAGACGCTGCATATGTACTAGTTACCAAACTAGTTACCTTCCCAGAATAGTTCAAATCTGTCACAAATCCTGCTCTTTGTCTCGCAGCCGAGGACTGAATTATCATAGTGTTTACTTGCTCGGTGGCCGAACCTAACACTATTGGTAATGCCTTCTTAATTATCCTTATCACCTTATCTTTATCAACTATTCCTATTCTAATTTGCGTACTAGCATAAGTCCAGCCTAACTGAGCAGCATAGCTTATGATATTAATAATGAATAATATAATTATACTTAGATGTTTTTTAAGCGAAAATATCAACATTATGAATACAATATTAAGAACTAATGGTGATATCGCGATAATTATTTGCCTATTTCTAACAACTAGAACGGCAGTTAATATATTTATCAGACAAGACAAGAATATTATTGCGGAACCCAAAAGCATAATGACATAATACTTATTTCCAATAGCACCCAGACTAGGGAATAGCAATTTCGTAATTGGCCAATTAAATATCGCCAAGGCAAGATATATCAAAACAACAAGTATCGCACTTACAAATATAAGTGAAGCGAAATAATCAGCATAATCATCGTTATTATCTTTTATAAGCATAATTGTAGTATTTTGGATTGAAGATGCAAATACACCATATAGCATTAATGGAATACTCATAAATAGTACATAATGGTCAGTTAAAGTGCCTATACCTATAATAGCAATAATTGCTACATCTCTGCTATATCCAGAAAATCTTCCTATAACTCCAATCATTATAGCGAATATAGAATATATCTTCACATATTTAGTATTCAATCTCTAGTCCTGTGATGGGCATTTTCTTTTTTAGGGAACAAAATCAAGATATTTGGGCTGATAAATTTGAATATATATGAAGGGATAACCATGAATCTTAAAACATCAATCACAATACTCAAATCCATTCGTACAAAAAGTATTGAAAATGGAATAGCAACATAGATCATTTTCCCTTCTATTTTTGAAAGCGTTGTTGCAATCCAAATTAGGATTGCCCATAGCAAGAAGAAATGAATTACAACTCCTAAATATCCAGCATTTAGATAGCCCTCCGCAAAGGTAAAGTACCCCAACCCTTTCCCTGCTTCAAGATAACCTGGATAATAGTCCTGCAGTCTCTGATAAGCAGGGGTAAGAAAACCCTCTTTCCGTCCACTAACTATAGATAGAATCAAATTAATATATGTTCCACCAAATCTATACTTAAACTTACTATCACTTAAATATTCTTGAATTACGGCTCCGGGATTAATAAATTCACCAAAAGATGTAAATGCAAAATTAGCATAGGATAAATGAGATAATGAAAAATTGCTCCAGTTACCTCTAAATGTATTGATAACAATCAAAATAATATAACCTATGCTAATAACAACTAAAGCGAGGCCAAGATTAGTCTTTTTTTTGCTTTTAACTGCTAGCAGAAAAAGACCAGTCAAAATGAGGTAAGACCTTACATTGTACAGCGCAATAAGCATGAACATTACAAGAATTGCTAATCCATCATATTTCCGACTATTTCTAGAATTCCTAGATAATTGATATAGCAAGGAATACGAAATGAAGACCAACCATAATCTTGAATATGCATTCACGCCACTTAGGCTCAATCTTGCCAGATAATTTTGACTCAAGAAATTTATTGGCCCTCCAATTGCTAATAGGTACCAAAAAAATAGAATCGAGCCTGGATAGCTGAAAGCGTCACCAACCATATTGTTAAAATTGCTTTTCGGAAAAATCGGATCTTTAAAGAAAAACATCAATATGGCAATGCAATTTTCAATCGTAAATACAATATTCATCATAACGCTTCTAACATTTTCTTCACGAAATACAAGAATCGGAGATATACCATATACAATTACACTCAAAGTTAACCAAAAATATACATTTCTAAATATATAAGGATTTTTTCTAATTGCAATTGCAATTAGAAGCATGCTTGCTAAAGACAAAATAATTAAGCGCTCAGAAATACAAAATAAATAAGCACTAGTTACAATAGCCCAAACCAATAGTCTCGTTTTCATTTGGTTAATTCAATAATTGTTGAAATATTCCAAGCATATTTCTCAGCTGCATTAGAAAATAATTTAGCGTTTCCGCATTCTAAATCATGAATTAGAATAGAAAGGCTCTTTTCAAATTCATTATAAGTAGTAAACTGATATGAATTATGCTCATCAAGAACTTCATCGCTTCCACCAACTGGACGAAGAAGTATTGGAATCTTCATCGCCAATCCCTCCATGATGACATTAGGGAAGGCATCGAGATAAGAATCATGAACTATTATATCATAATTATAAACATCTTCTAGCTTAACACTTCCTAATAACGCAATCTTCCTATTTGAGGCAGCATCTATCCTGGCAATAACAAGATTTCTAAATTGGCCCGTGCCAGCAAGCCCCAGCGAGATATTTTGCATTGAATTCAATTTAGTAAAAGTATTGAAATAGTCGATTAATTCCAAAACTCCTGCGACTTTTTCCGAATAGACAAAATTCGCAAGGCTTATCAGTCTTAGCTCCGTGTTGGGTTTTCTGTACATATTTCTGGTCGCTACTGGGGGCATATTAGGATAGAGAACTGCCTTCTTGAAATCGGGAGCTTTATGGCCCGCTAGCACAAACCAGCATACACCAACAATTTTCCTTGCAGTAGCATTAATTATCATATCTCCGACAAGAGAATACGCTCTCCGAAAGCCTCGGCTCTTATTATGTGTTGGTGTATGTACAAAATAGTACAGCCTAGTCTGTTTTGCTAATAATTTAAAAAGAAGAGAAATTAGATACAACAGTCTTGAATTGTGAACGATAATAACATCCGGTCTATATCTAAGCATCTTGACAAAATTTCTTATGCTTTGTCTCCTAGACTGAAATGTGTCCAAGGCGTATACCATATTACTTATAATGTTATCAGTTAAAACCATTTGAATATTCTTCGTATAAGTTGCGATTCCTCCGACTGTATTATAAAACATTGACAACTGAAGCAGCTTCATGTTTATCCTCTTTGTGGCACTACGACCTATCGCCATCGCTTGCTGGCCTGCTATATGCCGGATGTAGTTTGAGCCTCACATCACCACTTAGAGGCGTAAATTAGACCCAAATTCGGTAATTGAAAGTGTTTTAGCATCGTATCAAGATAACGTGCCTTTAAAGACTATTACTACTATAATATTTCATGGCCGATTCGGTTAACATGAAGCAGATTGTCTCCAAGTATAAGACGCTCGATCCTTGATGAACGAGCGAATACGGCAGCAAAGGGCTGAAGGCAAAGCGTTGGGACGGTGCTGGCTCCAGGCGGTCAGCTCGGCAAGCGCTGTGTCTTTCCGTCCGAGTTACCTAGTATTCTGTTCTTTAAATATCTTCTCAGATTAAAATTTCTGGGGTATCCTCGTGTTGGGGTTCCGATACGATCGCAGGTACAAAGAAGCGCTTGAGTTATCAGCAGATGAGAAGGCACGTTTGGAATTGCGAACATCATGTGCTTAAGTACTTCCTTGTTTGAGTCTGGTCCAGGGTCCGAAAAGATTCACAGTTTGAACACCTTTTTATCCTCAATATGCACCTGCTTCACCGCGTTCCGAGTATCTACGACAAGTGCAGCTTTCTTGAGTATCCAATCAACGTCCAAAGTTGAGTGGTTGGTAGTGAATACTATACAATCCGCCTCCTCGATGGCCTTTTCGCTCAACTCGACCCCTACCCATTTGCGGCCCTTTTCGTCGATGACCTCGGGGATAAAGGGATCATGATAACTTACAATCGCGCCCTTCCTAGCCACCTCCTCCATAACAAGAAGAGCAGGGCTTTCCCGGGCATCGTCGATATCAGGCTTGTAGGCCACACCTATGAACAAAATCTTCGATCCTTTCATGGCCTTCCCATGTCGGTTCAGCGCGAATGCGATCTTATTCATCATCCGATACGGCATCAGGTTGTTGATGTTTCCCGCGGTGTTGATCATCGTGAGGTCGAAATTGAAGCCCTTCGCGATGTACTCGAGGTAGAAAGGGTCAAGGGGAATGCAGTGTCCGCCGATGCCTGGCCCTGGGTAGAAGGCTTGGAAGCCATAAGGCTTACTCTTAGCCGCCTCGATCACCTCCCAGATATTGATGTCCATCTTGCCAGCAAGGAGAGCGAGCTCATTGATTAGGGAGATATTGACGAGCCTGTAGGTATTTTCGAGGATCTTCACCATTTCAGCGGCCCGAGGGGAGGATACCGGAAAGAGTTGCTCTATAGCCTTCCCATATAGGGCCAGGGCGATCTTCTGCGCCTCTTGCCCGAGCCCGCCCACCACCTTGGGTGTATTGGCTGTTTTATAGTCCTTGTTGCCTGGGTCCACGCGCTCGGGGCTAAAGCAGAGCCAGAAATCCACGCTTTCCTTCATGCCCGATTCTCTCTCGATAATCGGTTTCATGAAGTCCTCGGTGGTGGTTGGGTAGGTCGTGCTCTCGAGGGAGATGAAGGTCCCCTTCTTCATATGTTTGCCAATGTCCACGCAGGAGGCTTCGATAAAGCTCATATCCGGCTTCTTGAACTTGTCCAAGGGAGTCGGAACCGCGATTATCATTGCGTCGCATTCCCCTATTCGCGAGAAGTCCATCGTCGCCGCGAGTGTGCCGGCCTTGACCACGGCGGCGAGCTCCTCGTCCCTCACATCCCCGATATAGTTCTTTCCCGCGTTCACGGCCTCGGCCTTCTTCTGGCTCTTCTCGAAGCCCAGCACCGTTACGCCCTTCCTCGCAAAAGCCACGGCAAGAGGCAGTCCTACATAGCCAAGCCCGACAATGCCTACTCGTACACTACCGTTGTCTATCTTTCCCATAATCGTTTCAAATTCGCTCATATATCGGCTCCTGATTCCCTTGGGTTCTCTAATTTTTGGCCTGGATCAGCCCGGCACCCTCTACCTCATATCGTTCCCCGCACTCGGAACATCTAAGGTTCGCTCCGAGCTTGACCCCGCAGCGGCACACCCAGCCCTTCGTCTTCGCTGGACTTCCGTATACCATTGCGTAGGCTGGCGTGTCCCTCGTCACAACCGCACCCGCCCCGACGAAGCAGTACTCGCCGAGAGTCACGCCGCAGACTATGGTCGCATTGGCTCCGATTGCCGCGCCCCGTTTGACGATAGTCTTCCGGAATTCATGTTTCCGCTCAACGAAGGCCCTGGGGTTGACCACGTTCGTGAACACGCAAGAAGGGCCGCAGAATACCTCGTCCTCGATCACCACATCGTCATAGATCGAAACATTGTTCTGCACCTTCACCCCGTTACCGAGGATGGCCTTCCCTCCGACGTTGACGTTCTGGCCTATGGAACAGCCTTTACCTATGTGCGCTCCCGACATGATATGGCTGAAATGCCAGATCTTCGTCCCTTCACCGACCTCGGCTCCCTCGTCGACGTAAGATGACTCATGAACCTGATAATCCCCGCCCTCGCAGGGAACCCTTCGGAGCTCGTCCTTTATCATTTTCCGCCCTTCCCGTAAAACGCGGCGATTTCATCACAGATTTGGTCTACCTCGTCGTCGCGAAGCTCCGGATACATTGGCAGCGCGAGAATCTCCTTTGATACCCGTTCGGCAACCGGAAAGTCGCCCTCTTGGTGGCCGAGATACGCAAAGCACTTCTGAAGATGGAGAGGCTTCGGGTAGTAGATGGAGGTTCCGATGCCTTTCTCTTTGAGACGCTGCGCTAGTTCGTCACGCCTCGGGGCCAAGATGTTGTAGACATAGTATACGGGCCGGTTCCCTTCGAGTACCTGTGGGAAGCGGAGGCCGGGAACATGGGAGAGGCTTTCGTCATAATGCTTCGCGTGCTTGGCCCGGGCCGCGATCGAGGCGTCGGTACTCTTGAGTTTCACCCGGAGAATGGCAGCCTGCATGGTGTCGAGCCGTGAGTTGTAGCCTATGTAGTCATGCTGGTACTTCACGGATGATCCGTGTACCCGGTAGCTCCGAATCTTCGCCGCCAGCTCGTCGTCGTCCGTGACAATGAGGCCCGCATCGCCATAGGCTCCCAGGGTCTTCGTCGGAAAGAAGGAGTAGACGCCGATAGCGCCTATCGTCCCCGCCTTCCTCCACTCTCCGTTTACCCTGGTTTCCATGCCCCATGCCTCGGCGGCGTCTTCGAGCACCCGGAGCCCATGAGCTTTAGCCAGAGACATTACGCTCTCCATAGGGCTCGGCTGGAGGAAGAGATGTACCGGGATAATGCCCCGTGTGGCCTTCGTGAGTAGCCGCTCGGCCGCAGCAAGGTCCATGTTGAAGCTATCCTCATCCATGTCGACAAGAACCGGCTTCCCCCCAAGCCGCGCCACGCAGCTCGTCGAGGCAAAGAAGGTGAAGGTCGGCGTGAGGACCTCGGCTCCGTCGCGGAATCCGAGAATATCAGCCCCGAGCACGAGGCCATCTGAACCGGAAGCCACGCCGATCGCGTGTTTAGCCCCGAGCCAGATCGCGGCCTCACGCTCAAATTCGGCAACCGCGCCGCCCAGGATGAAGTCTCCCCTGCCCATCACGCCGAGTACCGCCGCATCGAACTCGGTCTTTCGCGCCGCGTACTCACGGGTCGATGAATAGAAAGGTATGTTCACAATTAGTCCTTGTCCCAAGGTTTACATGTCGGCGAGAAGTCGATCGCAGATCGCCTCGCCCGCGTGGCCCTCACCATAGAGGGCACCGTCGAGCTTTGGGGCCTCCATGGAATCGAATGCTCTCGAGATCGCGCCTTTATCGGCGCCGACGAGCCGGTTCCATCCAGTTTCCACGAGTTCGACCCATTCCGTCGAATCCCGCAGGGTCATGCAGGGCTTTCGAAAGAAGTAAGCCTCCTTCTGAACTCCACCCGAATCGGTCACCACGAATTCGCAGGCCTCCTCGAGAGCCAACATGTCAAAGTAGCCCACGGGCTCGATAAGTCGCACGTGAGATCCGAAAGCAAGACCAAGCCGCTCGAGAGTCTTTCGGGTCCGCGGATGAACGGGAAATACCGCCTCGCTGTCGTTTCGATCGTTGAGGGCCTCCACTATGGACGTGAGCCTCCGAGGATCGTCTGTATTCTCTGCTCGATGGATCGTAAGGAGGTAAAATCGCGTAGGCAGTTTCTTGAGGAATTGTTCCGCCCTCCCAGCCGCCCTTGTCCGGTAATAGAGGGAGGCGTCAAGCATGACGTCGCCAACCATTGCGACCGCCTTCGCGTCCGCATTCGGTTTCGCCGGATTGCGATTCGGAATTCCCTCTCGCTCGAGATTCCCTATCGCGGCCTGCGTTGGGCAGAAGAGCCACGTGGAGAGCCTGTCGGCCACAATCCGATTCTGTTCCTCCGGCATCCCCATCATGAAGGATCTCAAACCGGCCTCGACATGGGCCACGGGGACCTGAAGCTTAGAGGCCGCGAGTGCCCCGGCGAGAGTCGAATTTGTATCCCCGTACACAAGCAGAAGGTCAGGCTTGCGGCCAAGTATAAGTTCCTCGATCCGTACGAGCATCGCCCCTGTCATCGCACCATGACTCCCGGAACCGATATTGAGATTCACATCGGGCTCGGGAATCTCCATCTCGCGAAAGAAGACCTCCGACATGTTATCGTCATAGTGCTGCCCAGTGTGGACAAGAATTTCCTCAAATCGGCTCCGATACGCATCGTTGCGTAAAAGCCGACTTACGACCGCGGCCTTGATAAACTGGGGTCTCGCACCTACGACTGTCAGTATCTTCGTCATACAAAGGTGCCCAGCATTTCCTCTGTGGAGAAACTCGTCGGGAGGTCGACAGCCCTTCCTGACTTCTGCGACTGGTAGATGGCTAGGATGATCTCGAGCGCCTTCCGGCCCTTCTCTCCGGACACGAGTGGCTCGCGCCCCTCCTCGATGGCATCGAGCAGATCTGCATAGAGTGCCGAGTGCCCGAAGCCGTATACCGTTGGGGGATCCTTTTCGGTGGGATTGAGCACCTCATCCTCGGTGTCGCCGATTTCATCGGCATCCGAAAAACGCCAGGTTTCAAGACGGTTCACCGCGAGGCCCCCTATTACCGCCGTTCCATCGGAGCCGAACAGCGACAGGGTTTCGTTCAGATTTGTCGGGAAGACGTCCGCCGTCCCCTCGATGATGCCAACCGCTCCGCTGCCAAACTCCACGATCGCGGCACCGAAGTCCTCCGCCTCGATCGGCCTAAGAAAGCGCCGAGTTGCAGCCTGGACCCGAATCGCGTCCTCTCCTAGCATCCATTGGAGTAGGTCGATGCCATGAGTGCACTGGTTCATGAGCGTGCCCCCATCCATCGCCCAGGTTCCTCGCCAAGGAGCCTCGGCGTAATAGCCTTCGTTCCGGTTCCATCGGATCTGTACCGCCCCGTGGAGCATCCTGCCGAATCGCCCGTCTTCCAGAGCCTTCCGGGCCCTTTGCACCGGTGCGTTGAAGCGATTCTGGAAACAGACAGTAAGGCTTTTTCCTGCCGTCTTCGCCACGGCGATCATGCGGTCCGCGTCCGTCGTCGATAAAGCCATGGGTTTTTCGCAGATGACGTGCGCTCCGGCAGCGGAGCAGGCGACAGAGATATCGGGATGATGCCCCGATTCTGTTGCGATGGCACATATATCCGGCTTCTCCCTAGCTATCATTTCCCGATAGTCCGCGTAAACTTGCACCTTGGCATTGGGAAAGGCCTTCCTGTATTCGCCCGCCCTGGCCTCAGCTCGCTCCGTCCTCGGATCGCAAGTCGCCACCAGCCGCAGCCGATCGGCATTCTTGATGACCGCCTCGATATGCTTGAAACTTATACGGCCACAGCCGATAAGGGCTAAGGTTTTCAACTCAAACGCTCCTGACTAAGTTATTTTGATGTTCAATAAGAATGCGATTTTCATCGGATTAATCGGGAAACCTTGTTCCCATACGTAGTTCCAATCCCAACTTGAGATGTTTGGCCTCCAGGGGGCGGACACTTCACTCTCTTCTTCCTGGTATCCAGCCTCCAAGTACTCCCCAACCGCCGTTATGCCTGATCACCGAGGCAGCCACCAGAGATTCCGGAGCCCCCATTCACTCGTTCCCCTGTCCGGGACTACTGGATATGCCCTCGAAAACCACTCTTTCCGCCCTCGAAAACTACCCGTGCCGACCTCGAAATTCACTCTTTCCGCCAGGAATATCTTCCTTCGGACGGCGCCACTTCTTGTCATCGCCCTCGCCTGCCTCACCGGCACCCGCCGGTGCCCTTGTCCCGGCACATGCCGTCGGGCAAAGCGCAATCATTCGAGGCCCTTCCAAGCGTTATGCGGGGCGAGGGCCCCCCTGGCGGGGCCCATGTCGAGAAGCGCCCGAGCGAAAGCCGGCTTCGCAAGAGCGCCCAAGGAGTTGCCCATGTCTCTCAAGATCATGGTCCTCAAGAATCACCTGGCCACCTGCAAAGACCCCTACGTCGTACGATCCGGCACACCGGTCGTCACGGTGGAATTCGACGAATTCCTCACCATCATGGCCCGCGGCCGGACGACCCTGACGAAGACGGAAGTCAGCGGCGCGATGCAGCTCTACAAGGAAGAGCTCATCCGCCTCCTCTCGGAGGGGCAGGCGGTCAAGACCCCCACCGGCACCTTCTATTTCGGCGCCTCGGGCAGCCTGGCTTCCATCGACGATTCCTTCCTGCCCGGCTCCTCCGCGACCAACCACGGCATCAGGCTCCATCACAAGCCCGACCGCGCATTCGAGGATGCGGCCAAACTCGAACTGAGCACCGAGCGCGACGAGCGTCCCGACCTCTCCATCCCCGTGCTCAACACGGTGGTCGTCGCGGGCGAAGGACAAGCCGATTCGCCCCTCCATGTCTCAGACACGGCCGAGATACGGGGCCTCCGCCTTCGCTTCGACCAAGCCGATGCCGCCCAGGGCCTCTTCTTCGTCGACCAAGGAGGAGCCGAATCCCGCTCGACGCGATATTCCCTCATCCTTCCCGGAACGGTGCACGCCCTCGTGCCGGCCGGCCTCGCGCCGGGCGACTACAAGGTCAAACTCCGCGCCGCCGTCAACGGCAAGGACGTGACCGAAGGCGTCTACAAGGGAGTGGTGCGCGTCGAAGCCTAGGAGCTCGAGACCGGGGCGA
>Ga0307375_10003455_pt1 | contig 15548 bp, 14 predicted proteins | sample TR1MG_FD_202531 | JGI IMG/M metagenome (GOLD analysis project Ga0307375, IMG submission 202531) | Soil microbial communities from Risofladan, Vaasa, Finland - TR-1 | ecosystem: Environmental > Terrestrial > Soil > Coastal area > Acid sulfate soil | place: Finland: Risofladan, Vaasa | collected... | reverse complement strand
ACGCATGGTGATCAGATCCGGATGGGTTCAGTTCTTGTCGCGAAGTGCGTGCAGCACTCGTTCCAGGTAATTGCACAGCTGGGTTTGTTCGATCGGTTTCAACGAGCGTTGTGCGGCCACCATGACGCGGTTGCCGCAGTCCAGCGCCGTGTCCTGCCACATGCGGCTGCCGGCGTCGGTCAGCTCGATGCGCAAGGCGCGGCGATCCTGTGCGTGCGGGCTGCGGCGCAGATAACCCTTGCGCTCCAGATGATCGAGCTGCCGGGTCATCGCGCCGCCGTCCAGTTCAACCGCGCGGGCCAGCTCGGTGGCCGACAGCGGCCCCAGCTGCTGGGCCTTCTTCAGGATCAGGTACTGGGTGAAACTCAAGTCCAGCCCCTGGTTGGCCAGTTCCGTCTCGATCGCGCGCACCAGTTCGGAACGCACCAGCGTCAGCAACACGCCAAGGCTGGGCTTGGACGTCGCGTCGGGGCTGACCGTTTCGGCGGGCTGCGGAAGCTGTTTCATGCCGCGTATTCTATTGCCCAAAATATAGTTGTCAAGGCAAATACATCGCAGCTTATGTTTGCCTTGACAAGGCAAGGCAGCGCCGACACCTCGTGTCGGCGCTGCCTTACTTTGTCGCAGTTACATCTAACCCTGTCACGGCAACGTAACCCTGTCGCGGAGCGACAGCTCCGCGACAGGGTCCGGCAGATCAGCCGCCCTGGATGCCGGCGACCCCCAGCTTTGCCACACTGACAAGCACCGCACGACGACGGGCGATCGAGCCAAGTCCCGAGCGCAAATCTCTCCATGCCGGATTCGATGTATGAACCCGTGCCGTCTTGAAGGCGAAGGACATGACTCTCTGTTCCTCGAACGCCGGAACATCCGACATATCCGTCTGAAGCCGCCCGTGCGTGGTCGCGAATCGGGCAAGTTCGACGGTCTTGCACAGGACATCCCGTTCGATGGAACGAAACTGGTCATCCTTCCGGTGGCGCGGCGCTCCCACATCCATGTCATACAGCCATGCTTCGAAGCATCTCAACGTGTCCCACGCTTCCTTGGAACCAATCGCCTTCGGGCAAGCGCCACAGGCATACGTCCGTGCCAGGATGAGATCTTGTTCGAATTGGGGAAGCGCATGCGCCTTGGGTCCCTCACCCACGAACCATCCATGCGGCAGCTTGCGGGTTCCATCCTGGGACACGCGGGGCCATTGAAACAACGGGCACGCATGCTTCCGACAGTGCGTCAGAAAGATCCTGGCCCAATCCAGCCGGAAATACGGGGTATAGCCAGCAGACGCATCCTCGAAGAAACAGATCGGGCAGTAGGCATGACGCCACGTGGAACGGATCAACGGATCCGGCCATTCGGCCCGGTGCGCCTCGAGTTCCTGTCGTTCGATGCCCGTCTTTTGGGCATAGATGTCCAGGAAGTCGCCTTTCCTGCAGACATCGAGATCCTTTCGGGCCAACCAGCCGTCAATGAAGGCGGCTTGGTCCAGGAGATCCCAGCGCAGTACGCCCCAGAGTTGCGCCTGCCGATCGACCATCGAGGATATCGATTCACCGGGCATGGGCGTCTGACGCGCCAGCCTCAGACGCCGGGAAAGCGGGGTAGTCAGCAGATCAGCCATGAGTCTCTCCCCTGATCGCCTGGCGCGGCGGCGCAAACTCGGCATCCTTCAGCGCTTGCAGAGTCAGACATTCCTCCCCGCTGAAAATGGCGCGCACCGCGGCGCAGGTGATGCGCGCCACGATGCTTCGGAGGCTGCCTTGCGAGATCTCAATCAAGTACTTGAGCGCAGCCTCGTTGTGCAAGGCTGACGCTTTGCGCAGCGGGAGTGTCTCTTGAATGACCGCCACGAGATCGGCGAAGGACTGGTCCAAGGTCCATACCGGGAGCTGGAAAGAACGCAGGCGCTGGGCAAGATGCTTGTCGTTTCGAAACGTTTGCGTCGCCTCCGGAGCCCCCAGGCAGATCAGCGGAATGCGTGTCGTGTTGGTCATGTACTTGATGCCCGCCAACACACGCTGCAACTCACGGTCGGTGCCCTTGGCCAAGTCCTGGACCTCATCCACCACCAAGGCTTTGACCTGCAGCGCCCGAAAAATTCGGATGACAGCCAGCTCGCGATCCGGCGTATGTGTCGACTTGGCCACCGGCCCTTCAAGGGATTGCAGCACCCGTCCGTAGAGCTCGCGCATGCTGCGGGCTCCTTCGGCACTGATCACCACGATTTGCCCTGCAGCGTCGCGGGCCAATTCCTCGCCGAAGGTGCTTTTCCCGGCGCCCGGTTCCCCCATCAGAAGCATGCCCCGGCCCGGGGTACCGGACGGCTGCGACAAGAGCCAGTGCGCATAGTCCATCGCCGCCGCATAGGCGGCATGTTCAACCACCACGCCCTTCTTGATGCACTCGATACGTGCTTCGTCAGGACACGCCGCGTCAACGCGATAGGGCGGCGCAAGATGTGCGTACAACGCGGTGGCATCGGGTGCCGCGGCGGCCGTTGATGTCGGCTCGATCTTTATGGTTGTATCCATGCGCTTAACCTCCCTTGCGGTGAATCAGTGGCCGGCGAGCCGGCGTGTTGAAGTCGATCGACGGTGCATTCGTCGCTGAAGGCGTGCCGGAAGCCGGGTCCCGAGCCGGTCTACCTGCCGAACGCTGCTGCTGCTCCCCAGCGATGGCTGTCCGGCGATGGGCCTTTTTCGTCGCCTTGGTGGCCGCTTTGACGATGCGCTGACGGGCAGCCAATCCCTGATCCAATTGGTCCAGCAAGGAGGGATCCCGACAGAGCGCCCTGCACCGCCTGCGCTCCTCGCGATGTTCATACAGCGATAGGGGCCGGGCATCGGCACGGGTATCGTGTGCGACCAGGACAAGGCCACTGGGGCCTACGATGAAGACCTTGGATAGGTCGCCCGGGTCGTATGAAACCGCCCGCGGGACGCCATCCCCAATCCACTCTTCGAGGCCGTCCGCCCAATAGAAGCGATTGAACATCTGGATGCCGGTCCGGCGGACGAGCCGCATCTCGTACGGGAAAAAGGTGGTTTGCAGCATCCAGTTGTCCCAGCCCGCCGGCAGGGCGTTTGAATGCTGTGTGGATGACTGCAGCTGCTCCCATTTGATCAGCGGGGGAACACCCAATTCGCGGTGTTCCGTCGTGTGGTAAACGTTAACGATTTCGTTCACCAGGAACGTCCGGAACTCCCGAAGGGTCAACGCGGCCTTGCCCTCGGCGTCGTAGTCGTCGCGACGGACCACATTGTTTTGCGTCGCGCCCGGCAAGAGCCGACACCGCCCCATGAAGGTGCCGATCAAGCGCTCGATGATGCCGCCATAGTGCGGCGACCCTACCGGCCGATATTGGATATCTATACCCAGCTGACTGCACCCCCGCTGCAAGGCGTCGCTATGGAAGTCCCGGCCGTTGTCCATGTGAATGCAGCGCAGTGCACCCGATACAGGCCAACTTCCCTTCAAGGCCAATGACTCCAAGAAGGGCTCTTTGGGTAGCAACGCATTTGCCAGACACATGGCCACGGACACGGCGCTGGGTGGCTCGAAGCTGACGTAGACACCGGCGACGACGCGCGTGGCCACATCGACGGCAAACGTCACCCAGGGCCGCCCCACTGGTATGGAGCGGTCGTCCTCAGAGACGAGAATGGTATCCGCGAGCGTGTGATCGATCTGGACGGTTTCCAGGGCCAGTGCCGCCTGAATATGACCGACCAGCGCCTTGAGGGCGTACTTGGCCTTTTTGGCCCCCTTGCGCAACGCCATGACGCGGTAGACGTCCAATGCCGCCGCGCGTTCGCGGATCGTGGCGCTGCACGGTTCGCGCAATCCCTTTTTGCGGCACTCCGACTGGATCTGCGCGATGATTGGGGACAGTGCTGGCTGCTGCCTGACGAGCCAGCAATCATTGAGCTGCTGCGTGATGACATCTTCGACCTCACGCTCCAACAGGCGCAGTCCCGCACGGCGACCACTTCGGGCCGCCTGCAGAGCGGAGACGGCGTCCACATTCCTGAGCTTGCAAATTGCTCGTTGCAGCCGCCGCTGGGAGCATCCCAGATCGAGCGAATGCCGCTCGTAGCGGGCCTTGCGTTCTTGGGTCGTCGGTGCGGCTATGATGTCGCGAGCGGCGTTCGCAAGCCCTTCCAGCCCACGCCACTCAACCGGATCCACCTGTTTAAAAGGCGTCATGACTGGAGGTGCCAAGGACACTTCCGCTATCGGAACCTTGCAAAGCGCGGTCAGATCGTGCAACGGTGCAAGAGTGATCATCCCGCTGTAGACCGGATCGAGCACCCTCATCCGGATGCCATCGTGGATCACGTCGGAACCGACTTCGAAGGTGTTCATGCTGACACCTCCTGGGCCACCGGCAGGCGAACCAGCGGCATGCCGAGAGCCGCCCGGATCGAGCGCGTATGCTCGGCATAGAGCTCCTCGTTCATAGTGAACCGGGCCGGCTTTACCTCAATGAGCGAGAGTCGTGCCAGCCCCAATTGGCGCCACTCATCAGGCACCTCGTCGAACATGACCAGGATGTCGGGGGTATAGCGCCGGACGGCGCCCTTCCAGGTCCAATTCACCGTGACGGGTTGGGTGACCAGTGCCACACAGGCCGGGGTGCTGGCCAGCGCCTTCACGACACGGCGCTCCAGTGCGCTCTCGACGCGCAGGAGCGGCTGACCGCGGAAGGCGCACACGTAGCCGCCGTGATGCCGACCGCGGGAGAGGGGCACCCGGCGGTGCCCCCACGTCAGACCGATCACCGCAGAAGCGGGAGGCCGTGCAATCAGTGCTGCAACTTCATCCAGCACGGACGGATTCCGACAAGCGACGCGCAACCGCGTCCTCAAAATGTTCATTTTTGGCTCCTTAGACATGGTTTGGCCCCGAAAGGCCGAAATGGTCGGGAGCACTTCGGCAAAAGCTGCCCGCATCCCGCTTGACAGGGGGATCCATAGGGCTAGCATTCGGCTGTCGGTCACTTCTAAATCGACAGCTTTGACGGCCTCCGAAGACAGCGAATCTTCGGAGGCCGTTTTGCTTAGCGCTCCAAGTTTTGCCACACGCATTTAGCTCATAAGCCTCCTTGGTCGTTGGGTGGATGCCACATTCCGTCGCACGCGGATCTACCCCTCACGCGTGGGCTGGATCGCTTCGTGACGGCTTTCTCTCAGGCTTGCGCTCCGCCAGACCTGTACCGGCTGCATTCCCGACCGACGCCAGCCATGCGGCGACATCGCGGGTACGGGCATACCAGCCCTTTCTACCGGCGAGCCGAAAAACACCGACAGGTAGCGCGCTGGCCGCGATGGCTCGCCGGAACGTGCGTTCGTGCTTCATGTGAAGGAGGATCCTCAGCGCCGCACCATCCATCAGTTCTCCATGCTTCTCCAGCAAGGTGGATTCATAGGAATTCGGGAGGCTTTGAATTTCGTCATCCGTTGGGTCTTTTGTGTTCATGTGCGGTCAAAGTTGGACAGTTGCGCTCATGGGAGCACATACTCCGCGCCAACCTCTCAACCACGAAATGGAATTACGCTCTATTAGCCGCCGTCACGGACGTCCTGTAGGAACTTTTGCCGACCCGGTCACGCGGCTGCGTGCCTGGCATTGGTTGGCTCGCGTCAAAGCGATAGCCGGTGTCGCCGATGCCGCCGCCTTGGACAAGCACCGTCTCACGCACGGCATGGATATGGCAGCCACGCATCGCTTTCAGTCGATCGAGGACGACGGATTCGATCCCGGCAGGGTCATAGCGACCCAGAAAGAGTCAATGCTCGACTATGTCGCCCGCAAGCGGGGCTATCAACAAACCCGAAAAGATTACGAACATCCTTTCTGGCGGGCCCTTCAAGACCGCCAGTGGGGACACCCCAAAGGGACCCGCTTCATCACGGAAGAGCTCCAGAAAGCCGGCGTGGCAGCTCTTGAACCCAAGGACGCCGATCGAGCGGACGACTTGGGGCTCGACTGGCCGGACCTGTTCAAGCAGGAGTGTCTGCCGCCCGATGCATCTTTCGATCCGCTCGAAAGCTACCCTTGCTGGTCAGTCCCTATCGTGCGCCCGCTCGACAGTTTGGTGGATGCAACCCGATTGGCCACGCTGGATGGCCTTTTGGCCTTGGTTCTTCTCTATCGCCGTAGCCTCGATACGGTCGCACTTGAACAGGCCAGGGACTGCCGCGATGTGCTGAAACGCGCGGCGGAGGCCTTCGTGTCCGACTGGAAGGATGAGCCGCTCGACACGTGGCGCTACGTGATTGAAACCCGCATGCTCGCCTGGACGCCTGAATTTCAGCCAAGCGCCGAAGACATACGGCAAGCGGAACAGGAGATCCGCCAACGCTTCGACGAAGTCGCCGGCACGGGGAAAAAGCGAGGACGCTCGAAGCTACACCCCGCCAAGGCCACCAGCGGCAAGATCGCGCGACGGTGGCGACGGCGAACACTCATGCGCGCTTGCGCCAATGAACGGCGGCAGGTGAACCTCTTAGCTGGCTTCCAGTTGCTGACACCATTCAACGACTGGCTGATTTCCAACCGCAGCCTTATCGATGCGCATGTCGACAAGGCGTTGTACCTTCAGGTTGTCGGTAAAGGCGCGGATCCGGAGACCGAAGCCGAACTTCTCAAAGACCTGAGACCCTTGGAAATTCCCGTGGATGATCGGCACCGGTTCAACCGGCCGTATGTCACCCCCTACGACGAATATCGGTTTGGGGGGGTGTGCTTTCGACTTGATACCAATCCGGCCAAAAAACGTTTAGTTGCCAGATTCTCGACTGACACCGAAATTCGCTAGCTTCGCGGGCGGCTCTACGATGTCGCCTGAACTCTAGAGCTAACCGCTACCCGGTTGCTTCGTCGATCAGAAGGATACGTTGGGGGTGAAACCGAGAGGTGTGACGTCGGTTCGAGCCCAGCTAGTAACTTAAGAGACGAAAAACAATCACCGCAACAGTACCCTCCACGATTAGACATTTCGCGATTACAGTCAGCACAAGGGGACAATATGGGACGTCGCTATAAGCAGGAGCTAGAAGAGCTCGCCTTGACCCGTGCCAGGGTGCCAGAAAGAGCCGCCAAGGAGCTCGGCCAAGCTGCTTTGGCTGCGTCAGAAAGTGGATTAATCGTTGTCGCCTCTGGGGGTGCGAAGGTTGTCGCCGAGTGGGCGTGCCGGCTTCATCGACTCGCCTTTGGTAGTGCAGCCGTTGCACTGACGCCACTGGAATATGCCGCTATCAGGGCACCGGTGCGTGCCACGACTTGGCTTGTTTCTTCTGGCGGACGCCATTCCGATATCCACGAGGCGGCCAATGCAGCCAAGCTACGCGGCGACGGACGTGTCGTTGGCATACTCGGCCAAGCCAACACCCCTCTTGAGCACTGGCTCAGCCAAGAAGGTCTCGGATCGAGCATAAGCCTCCAGCTACCTGGCGGCGCCGATGGCTTCTTGGCTACAAATAGCGTGTGGTCCATGGCGTGCACGTTGGCCCGGGCATACACACCTTTTATTCCCGAAGACGACTCGGCGGATCTCTCAGAATCGGCACTCGAAGAGGTTCTTCGCTGGGCGAAGAATGATGCATCTCGCATGGCGAAAAACGATGCATCAAGCAAGGAACTGGTCCTGATTCACGACGTGTGGAGCGCTTTAGGGGCGCAAGATTTAGAGACACGTTTGATTGAAGCCTCCTTGAGCAACGTGTGGATATCCGATTTTCGTAATTTTGGTCATGGACGCCATTACTGGATCGCCGATCGTACCGAGCGGTCTGCTGTGCTGGCTCTGTGGACGCCTGCGGCGGATGGACTCGTTGAGCAATCCCTGGCCCAGCTACCCGATAGTCTTCATCTTGAACGAGTACGCGTGCCATACGACGGACTGCGCGGTGCATTGGCCTCCCTAGCATGGTCTATTCATGCCACGGACCATTGGGCGGACGCGCTGGACCGCGATCCGGGGCGCCCTGGTGTGCCCTCCTTCGGTGAGCGCCTGTACGAAGGTGGATTCCCCTATCCCAAAGCACCACTGGTATCTCAAACGACCTGGGCGATAGGTCGGAAGCATTCCAGCATCGTGCTCACAAATGAGCACGCATCCGTATGGAAAGATGGATATCGGCGTGCTCTAGCGCGCGTCGATACGACAATCCCAGCTGTCGTCATGGATTTTGATGGGACTCTTATAGAGAGTGCGAAGCGGTATGAGCCATTGGAGCAGGTCATCGTGGCTCAGCTTCATCGGTTGCTTGAGGCTGGCCTGTGGATCGGCATCGCTACCGGTCGTGGCGACTCGGTCCAGACAAGCCTGCAAAACGCCATACCGCAGTTGTTGAGGAACCGGATCCTGGTGGGCTACCACAATGGCGCTCAAGTATCGCTGTTGGATCATCCGGTCGAGGGTCTCGATGACTCGCCCACGGACCCAATTTTCAAAAGAGTATGTGAAGTTCTAGAGCGAGATTTGCAGGCGACTGGTCTTGCAACTTTACGTATCCGTGCAAAGCAGCTAACCCTTACGCCCACGCTGGGCCTGAGCTTGGATGACACTTGTAGAGCTGCCAGGGAAAGTTTGTCGCGCCAAGGGCTCGACCAGATCGGTATCTGGCTTAGTTCTCATTCCGTTGATGTGGTGGCCACCGGCTGTTCGAAGCTTCGGGTCGTCGATCAAATCGCCGCCCTCGCCGGTTGCAATGCTTCACAAGTTCTTCGAATCGGTGATCGAGGAGCATGGCCGGGCAACGATTGGGAATTATTGAGCGGGCCGCTAAGTCTGTCGGTCGACGAATGTTCATCGGATCTTGAATCGTGTTGGAACCTTGTACCGCCGGAACTACGCGGCCCGAAAGCCACCGCATATTTGCTCGCTCGCTTACAATCCACGGAAGGGGGCATGCGGCTCCTGTTCCAGGAGCATGAACTATGAAGACCGCCACAGCACTACGTCTACTCGGTGGCGTCATGCAATGGACAGATGAAGTCGCTCAGAAGGAATTTGCATGGATGCAAATCATGGCGCGCCTTAAATACGACGACTATCGCGACTTTTTAGCAGGCATGCGTTTTCTTGAATGCCTAGTCGCGTGGTTGCAGCAGTTCAAACCAGAGGACCGCCCTGCTGCATACGCCTTTGTTCGCAAACGGATGGTCTTCGTCAGCGTCGCTGAGCGCGAACGGTTGGTTGAGCTTCTGTACCCGCGCGTCATATGGCACGAGCTAGCGTCATCGGCCGCAGCACAAGCAGATGTACCGGCGTGGCAGGTTCTGATCAATCCAACAGCGGAAAAATACCTGACTCGCGAAAGGCGAGCGACGCTTTTTCTAGCCCTTAGCGATGGTGCGCGACTTGATGCATTCCGACACGCTAACGCGGGTCGTATTTCCAATGAGCAAATCGTCGTTACTGTCGAGCCATCCGACGAGAAGTGGGCTGATCTACTGACGTCGCTGCGCGAAGATCTGGAGGACCCACAGGCAACCTTTAGGCGCATCGTACTCGTCGACGACTTCACAGCTTCCGGTACTTCTCTCATTCGACAAGAAGGGGGCAAATGGAAGGGTAAGCTTCCGCGCTTCTTGAGGTCGATTAAAGACAAGAAGGAAATCAACTCACATTTCGAACTCCTTCTTCACCATCTCATTGGCACGCCTCAAGCGGAGCAACACTTGAGAGAAGCCATCGCGGCATACCGCGCTGCCGCTCCCGAGGCCTGGGCACAGGTTAGTGGCGACGTGAAGATCTCTTATGGTCACCTCTACTCGGCTGACTTAAAGCTTATGCCCGAGAGCGACGCCGAGTTCATAGCATTGACGGAAAGTTACTACGATGAGGGCATCCAGAATAAGCATACGGACAAGGGAGGGCACCCTAATCTCAGCCTCGGTTATGCCGCGTGCGGCCTGCCGATGGTTTTAGATCACAACACACCGAATAACAGCGTTGCGCTGCTGTGGGCTGAGAGTGAGCCCGACAAGCGTAAGGGCCATTCCATGCGGCCACTGTTCCGTCGCCGCCAGCGTCACTCGTAAGCAGGGAGCACCCATGGCCAGCCCATTCGAAAAACGCGCAATCGAGAAAGTCCGACACGACGAAGCCTTTCTCCCCTATGTCGCACCTGCACCCTTTGATATATATCTCAAACCCTCCGCTGAAAGAGAAGTACTTCTCGACCGCTTAGTCGTGCTGAGTGGAACACCTGGCAGTGGCAAGACAACCCTGGCACGTATCTTTCAAGTTCAAACGCTCAGCACTTTGCAGCGCATGGCCGAATCCTCCGATGCGCTTGCTGAGCTACGTGCAGCCTTGGCCAAATGTGGGGCTTACGATGGGCCGAGGCCTCGCATTGCAGGGTGCCGGCTGTCCATGGAAGACAAATATCGAGACTGCTGGGAATGTCCTTATGAGGAACCGGTACGTCAGAAGTTGATGCGAACTCTGATTAACGCGCGGGCTATGCTGGCTTGGTTACAGGGTTTCGACGACGCGAAAATTCCATTGTCAAAGGTACGCTTAGTGGGGCGTCGAGGTACTACTGATGAGCTGGCCAGCATCGGTGGTGAAAGCGCATCGGAAGCACGCACGCGAGCGATCGCCGTCGAGCGTGCGGCCTATCGCATAAGCGCAGCCCTGCTTCCACCGTCAATTGGTAACTTTCCAGTTGAGCTGAGTGAGCCCTACGCACCTATCGATCTAATCGACCACTTTGAAGTTGTTATAGACGACCAAACGTGCGAAATGCTTCCACTGCTGATGCTTGATGACGTGCACGCGCTTCATGCAGACCAACAGGCGTATTTGATCCGATGGCTTGCCGGCCGAGAGATTGCGATCGCCCGCTGGATATTGACTCGGTTCGATTCGTTTGGGCCAGGCCACATTCTTTACGGCGACTCACTTACTAAATTGTTGGAGGATCCGAACGAGCCAGGCATTCAAACGAAACGTGACATGACTGAAATTAGCTTGCAGCGGGCTGGCGAGCGCGGGAAGTCACGAAATGAATTTCGTAAGGTGGCCCGAGAAATGTGTAAGCGCTACTTGGCCCAGATACCCGTGATGAATAGTTGTGGGGCAACGGATCTTGCGCAAATGCTCGACGAGCATGTCACTGTTACTCAAACGCAGCTTGATGCCGCCAACGCGCTTTTAAATCGCGCTATTAAGACCACGTCGCTTCCCCAAGACCGGGTAGCAAGCGTGGCTGAACTAGTCAGCGAATATCTCGAAACGCGCGCCATCAGAGGGCAAGAGGCCGCCGTCGTTGGACAGGCCATGGCCTCTATCTTGTTGCACCGCCTAGCAAAAAAGACGCCGCAAAAAACCTTCTTCGATGAGGAAATCAAGGAGGAAGATTCTGACATTTCTGAAGATCACGTGGTCCGTCCGAACCCATCGGTCGAGCATGGCGCGAGGATTCATTTATGGCACGCAGCGAATATTCCTTACGCTTTCGGCTTTGATGATCTAGCTGATGCTGCAAACGAAAACATCGAACGTTTCCTGCACTTCGCCGGCCAAATGGTGAACCTACTTCAGACTCGAGTGATCCGTGGTACAGAACCGCGTCTCTCGACGGTTCAACAGTCTCAACTTCTTCGCAACCACTCAAGCGAAATGGTCGAGGGTTGGAACTTTCCAGAAAGCACTTCGGTGCGGCGATTAGCCAAGGGCATTGCCGTGGAATGCGTGGCAAAATCTCTAGAGCCGAACGCCTCTCTCGGTGGGGGTGCGAATGCATTTGGCATTCCTATGAGCGAGTACGAACGCATCGCTGTGGATCAACCTGAGCTTGCACGCACGCTGCAGTTTGGGTCCGCTTACAACGCTTTTACGCTCTTACCTGGATATCGAACCAAACATAAAGACTGGTGCCTCATCGAGCTAAGCGGCCCTCTACTGCTGTCGTATGGGCTGACGTTGCAACGTGGAGGCTTCCTGGAGCGAAGAGTCTCGCACCTGGGAAAATTTCTCGCGCCGGAGGCCCAGTCATGAATCACATACGCTGGGATCCATGTATCTCTCACAGGGATGACGCTGCGCGATCCTTCATTCAGACGTTCTTTGCCGATGAGAAGCGCCACCCGCTGTTGATCTGCGGCGCAGGATTTGACCCCCGCGCCACCGAGACGGCGAAGCTTCTTCATGCGGCAGCAGGTACAGGGCTAATCGCGCATCTCATTCGCGAGGACCGCCCCAATCCATCTCCCGATCTATTGGTGAGAGCCAATGGGAATGAAGAATGTCTGTGTAAAATGATTGCACGACACACACTTCACCATGTCTCCATTTTCTCGGATGACGAGAAGACAGTGGTGGCAGGTCGCCGTATCGTCGAGATCCTTCGTAAAGCCGATTTGAGTGATATCACCGACATCATTATCGACTTAAGTGCGCTGTCCATTGGAGTGAGCTTCCCGCTGATTCGCTACCTTTTCGGCTGCGCGGAGAGTCAGCCTGACTTTCCCAATCTTCACATCATGGTATCGACCAGCATTCAGACGGATGATGCGATACGAACGCAGTTGATGGATAGGTACCAGAATGTGCCCGGATTCGGTGAGGACCTCGGCCTTGCCAACACGGCGCGCAAGCCGAAGCTCTGGTTGCCACAGTTGGCCAAGAGAGCCGTACCGGCTTTGGACCTTATCCATCGCGCGTTTGATTTTGAGGAAATCTGCCCGATTGTCCCGTTTCCAGCTCATGACTGCCGCGCGGTTGAGGAATTGGTCGAAATCTACCAAGGCCAAATCACCGAAACTTGGGACGTCGATGACCGGGACTTCCTCTACGCCGCCGAGGATGATCCACTGGACCTGTACAGGACGATTTTGAGGATCGACACGCTCAGACAAGCCACCTACGCCATTGAAGAAGGCTCACAGACCGTCCTATCCCCCCTGGGCACGAAAGCCATGGCACTAGGCGCACTGCTGGCCGCGCTGGAGCGTGATCTACCGATCATCTATGTCGAGGCTCAGCGTTATATGATGGTCCACGAACCGGCCACTGAGCCGTATGGTCTGATTCACCTGTGGCTCACGGGTGAGGTCTACCCTAAGCCCCATATCGCGCCGGCGCCTCTTGGAGCTTCCGCATGCCCCACATCTTCGGAACCGGTCTAGTCGCCCTCGATCTGATCATCGAGCATCGACCGCACGGGTATGCTCTGTCGGCCAGCGGCGGTGGCACCTGTGGCAATGTGCTTGCGATCCTTGCACGCATGGGATGGACGTCAAGTTGGTTGGGCTCCATGGAATCGTCGCGTGCAGGGCGCCTTGTACGCGACGAAATGGAGCGTGCTGGAGTGGGCGTGCATTCGGTTAGGGAGTGCGATGCGAGTCCAGCCCCCGTGTTCGCCCACCATGTACGGCTTTCTGCATCTGGTGAGTCTGCAGGGCACTGGTTCTCCCATGATTGTCCGCATTGCGCGCGCGCATTGCCCCGCTATGAGCGGCCAGCAGACGCATGGCTTCGAGGCCAGTCAACACAGATGCAATGTGCGGATGTGTTTTTCGTGGATCGCCTCTCTGAGGGCGCTCTCGAGCTGGCCGCCGCCGCGCGTGATAACGGCGCACTCGTGGCGTATGAACCTTCGGTTACTTCGGATGAGCCTTGGCTAAGCGAGATGCTAGCGCTGGCTGATGTCGTGAAATATTCATACGATCGGCGCGACGCGCTTCACGATGCTTCGACGCGATCGAGAAATGATCATGCGCTTTGGATTGAGACACACGGTCATCAAGGGCTGCGTTGGTGGCGAGGTAATGATTTCAGTGACGCCAAGGAAATACCTGCACTGCGCAATTTTCACGCGGTCGACACGTGTGGGGCTGGCGATTGGTTTACCAGTGCACTGTTATTTGGCCTAGGTCGCAACCGGGACAAACCGTTTGATCTTGGCGAAAGCGAACTGACATCGGTTCTCGAAGATGCCGCGCGGCTCGCCGCCTGGAGTTGCAGTTTCCTTGGAGCTCGCGGCGCGCTTTACGAAGCTACCGTCCAGGACATCTTCGCGCAGTTTTCAAAAGAAGCGATGCCTTTGCCGCCAGCACGCGCGCCATTGTCTCGACCTATCGCGCACGTGGACGTATGTGATCACTGCTCCGGTAGCTCACTTGCTAACAACGGGTTTGGATTCGCAACGATCTAGAAGGTCAGCGACCGCTCGAAGAAGCACCGCTGTGGCACTAGCGAATGCAGGTGCCATATCCACGCCTTGAAGCTTGCGAACCTGCTCGGCGAGCAGCTTCGGGTCCAGTTCCAAAGGCGTTTTGTTCTTACAATTAACGAAATTATTTAATTTCTTGAAAACTGGTGTCCAGCGAGGCGGATTCTCCCCAAGGGCGCCCAAGACAGCGCCAAGACTGGCGCCCGCAGCCAGCGCAAGCTGGTTTGCCGACAAGTCGCACGCACGCATGTAGGCCTTGATATCTGCCAGTGCAGATACCGCGGCCTCATCCGATATGGCGCGCTTTCTACCGCGTCCCATGCAAGAATCCCACTTGACTAATTCGATATTTATTGTAATAAATAACACACTAATCGAAAAAGGTGCAATCGGATGGCAAGCGAGATCCTGTTCTATCGAGCGAACGAGCGACCCTACGGTCCCTTTAGCAACCTTTATCGCCGCGAGTTCGAATTCGAAAACGAACGCTTTCCTACCGCGGAGCATGCTTACCAAGCAGGCAAAGCGCGCAAACCAGAAGTCAAGGCATGGCTGATGGCCGCTCCGTCGCCAGCCTTACTCGCCATGGCCGCCCATGGCCTCTACTACTGGGACGTCTCCCCAGGTTGGTCGACGCTCAAGTTCGATCGCATGAAGAGAATCCTGCGAGCGAAATACAGCCAACACGAAGATCTCAAGCAGCTTCTCCTTGGCACAGGGAAAGCACGCTTGGTGGAGACGGCGACGGTTGACTCTCCCGTCAACCGCCTTTGGGGTGAAGTGAATGGCGTCGGTCAGAACAAGCTAGGAGAACTCCTCATGGAAATTCGTGAGGAGTTTCGCGCCGCAGAAAGGACTACTAGCCAAAGCCGCACCCGCGCCACGCGAATTCCGTCAAAAGCATCGGCATAGAGCGAGTCCACGGCGACCCCGCTGCCTCTGGAGGCACTGTAGCGCTGCCGGAAGATGCCCCGTGGGCCATTCCTGACTCGTAAGCGCCCGCCGGCCGCACCTTGAAGGTGACAGAAGCCTATGCCAGCGGCAGCAAGGATGCGATGTCACGATCCTTGGTGGTCGGCAGGCGAGTGAGGGTGTCGGTGAGCCAGGCGTGGGGTTCGATGCCATTGGCCTTGGCGGTAGCGAGCAGACTCATGATGGCGGCGGCGCGCTGGCCGGCGGTTTCGGAGCCGGCGAACAGCCAGTTCTTGCGGTTATCGAAACGTTTCGATAATGCAGAGCGTTTTTAGCTTGGCGTCGCGCGGCAATGCGGTTCGTGGCGACGCTGCCGTGGGTCGCGACGGTGAGCTAAAAACGGGTTGGACTAAGCCGCCAGGACGGATGCCCGCTATGGGC
>Ga0307375_10003454_pt1 | contig 15551 bp, 24 predicted proteins | sample TR1MG_FD_202531 | JGI IMG/M metagenome (GOLD analysis project Ga0307375, IMG submission 202531) | Soil microbial communities from Risofladan, Vaasa, Finland - TR-1 | ecosystem: Environmental > Terrestrial > Soil > Coastal area > Acid sulfate soil | place: Finland: Risofladan, Vaasa | collected... | reverse complement strand
CCTGTAACGAAATTTACGATTGTTTCTTTTTTGGTTGAATTATCTGTTGCATCTATAATAGCTAAAGAGTCGGCTGTAACATCCACAGTCTCTCCTGTTAATTCGTTTAGGTCAACTGCTATCGGTGAACCAGCACCGCCACTTAAACCATCTCCAGCAACAGAAGCATTAATTTCAGTTTCCGTGACCGTTGCGTCTTCAATCTGATTACCTTTAATAACTGTATCTCGTTTTGCCATTTAATTATATTCCTTTATGCTTCATAATAATCTATAGTAACTTTTTCGCCATTTGTAACAACAATAGGTATTTCGATTGTATTGCTTGTTTCTTCTGTATAATCTTCTCCTCTTGTCATTCTTTGTCCATTAATATATAATGCTGTCGTATTTGCTATATAATTATTTGCTAATATAAAAATAATATTAATTCCATTAGCTTGAGAAGATAAATTTTCACCAATCACAGGAACTGAAATTCCTGTTGTTATTGCATTTTCAATTTCTTCAAAAGTTCCAGCAGTAATTAACATTTCTACTGCATGACCATTTGCATGTGCTACACCAATAGTATCTTCTTGACCTCGTACTATTGTTAAAGTGTTTCCACTTACTCCTGTAACCCTTACTATTTCAGCATTAACATCATCGCATGGGTCAGGATAAGTTACTTTATTCCAAATTGTAATTAAAAAATCACCACTATCAGGCAACACACTAGCATCTGTAACTACAACAGAAAGAGCAGAAGCATTGAGTCCACCTATTTGATTTATAGTTGTTCTTGCGTGATTTTTCTTTCTCAAGAAAGCCATATTTTACCTTACAACTCTTCAACTCTATATCCCTCGATTTTTAGGGATGGTTTAACTTTTAGTTTAGTGCTAACTAATGGTTTCCATTCAAGTATAATTTCTGCAATTGACTTTTCCTGTAATTCTGTAGGAGCAGAAAGTATCTTGACTTCTTCCCTATTAATACTCATTACTATTTGTTCATAAGGGTACATACATGAGTTATAAAGGTAATATGTAAATTGTTTTACATCACCTATTTTAACCTTCCCTAAATTAATAGGGTTCTCAACTTCAATTTGTAATTCTTTATCTTTATAGAGTTTAAAATCTTGCATTATTCATTTTCCAATAGTTTATCAATAAGTTTAAGTTTTTTCTCTTTTAATTCCCAATCTATAACTTTTTCTGCAAAGTCGGAATTTTCTAAAGATTGTACTTGTGTTTTAGTTAATTTTTTATCTTTAACCCAAATTCCCTTATTATTTTTAGTACATATTTTTTCAAGCATTGCAAAGGCTATTTTAATTGCGTCATTAGTAGTATTAGATTGGTCTAATGCATTATTATAAACATCAGTAAAAAATTTATAAGTATAAGGAGACATTTGGGCTTCATAATCTTCGATAGTTGCTTTTTTTACCCATTTATCTTTTTTAGGAGATTTTTCATATTTCTCTTTTACTTTACTCCATGTAGCTTTTCTAGCTCTATCTTCATCATCAGTTTCTTTTAAGATAGAATTAAATACTCTTAACCAAATTAATTGGGCAGGGATTGGTAATACATTTTTTACATTATCAGGTAAATCATCAATATTGTCATAAGGAGCCATTATAACTTCTTGTTCTGCATTGATAATTTCTTTTTTGTTTTTTCTAGGATAATTTTTTAGAATAGCATTATTAAAATTATCTGCTTCTGGAGTGCCAGGTTTTTTATCCTGGTCTTCTAAATTATTTTCATCTAAAGTTGGGTCAGTGTATTGTTCTAAATTTTGAATAACAGGCGGTTTCATAATTTCTTGAAGATTACGTTTATTTTCTTTTTCATGACGTTCAACTTCAACTTCGAAATCAACATCGGCGATATCTTCTGCACCTGTTTGCCGTGAAAGAATGCCTCTATCATACATTGAACGAAGTAATGCTCTCATATCATCAGTAATAAATGCTTTAATTTTTCCTGGTATAACACGAATTTCAGCGTTTGTTAAAGATGTATGTTTTACTTTATTTCGATTAAGCATTTCAATCATAACATCTTCTAAAAGTCCTGCCCAATCTAAAACAGCGTCAGTTACTTCTTCCACAAGAACTTTAGGATTTAACATAGCTTCTTGTCTTGTGCTTGAAAATCCTTGTAATTCAATCATTCCTAATGAAGCTAATAAATTTCTATCTGATGATTTAACAATACCATCATTAAAAATTTTCATTAAATCAGGAATAAGATAATCTAAATTTACATCGTGTCTTAACGATGCAATTAAATCTCCAAAATCCCCATTTTCTTCAAATCGAGTTTTTGCATCAACTATTTTTTGTTTTAATTCTTTGAATTGTTCTTCAGAAGGATTCATACCTTCTAAAGCTAATTTATCATTTCCAGCTTTTAATTGAAGAATAATAGGAAGGATTGCTTCGATGACATCAGATTGTTTTTGAACAATTGCACTTTTCATTAAAGCATTAAAAATTGTACCACGTTGAACTAAATAAGGAATAACTTTATCTTGATGCCAAGAAGTAAAAGGTTTACGAATAAAAATAGAAGTTGTTGTTCCATTTGTTAAGTGCTGTTTATCTTTTTTATCAACTTTAAGATAAAATTTACGAGTATTTAATGCACCATTGGCTTCTATTTCAATAGCACCACCATTAAGAAACCACATCTTTTTAGGAATAATCCATTTGCCATTAGAACCACCAAAATCTTCTTCGCCCCAAGAAACCTTCAATGCTAATAAAGAACTTCGCCATCTCTCTTTATAATTTTCAGCCGATAATGCTCTTAAACCAATAGGAATGTCAATATTTACTTTATCATTTAAAATTTGTTTTTGCCAAATCTTTAAAACATTATTTAATGTTTCATTCTTAGTCTCAATTACCATAGGCACAGTTGCAGAATGAACCATAAAATCATAAATAGTAGATACTATTCCTGTTTTATCATTGCCAAGCAAAGTATCAACTTGTTTTACTTGCTCTGAAAATTTTGTTGCTACTTTTATATTGACTCGAAGATTTTTAAGATATTGCCAAACTTCTGTCATAGATAACATTTGCATATTTTCTCCTAATTACATTGTCCCAAGGCATGTGTTAGTATCTGTATTATTTTGATTTCTTAAAGTTTCCCATTCATAATTCCAGCGAGTGATAGCAAAAATCTGAAAAGCCTGATGCAAGTCATCGGTACTCGATGTATCATATTTTTTTCGTAATCCCGACTGTAAAACAATAAAATCTGAAAATTCTTTAAAAAATTTATTATCAAGAGGAATATCTATATGACCTTCATAAAAAAGATATTCAAGTTGTTGCATAGCAAAATCAATACCAACCATCTTTTTTAAAACAGGACTACCATCATTATTTCGTAAAATTCTTCCTGTGTTTTTGTTTTTCTCAAAATCATAATCAATATTTTTTCTTAAATCAATTCCAAAAATATGAGCTGGATTAATAAAAGAATAATCTTTTTTTAAGCGTTCAACAATACCATAATCAGTCGTAGCATCAATGCCTATAAAACAACTGCCTAATTTATTATAAATATGAGCAAAAATTTCTGCTTGTTCTTGACTTGATAATTTATTTAAAGAAATATTATAAATATATTGATATTTTTTTCCATTATAAAAAATAATAATAATTTCAGTAGGTCTTGCACCAGCACCAATATCCGCACACACATAAATCTGTTCTGCTGGTAATCTATCAATAACTAAGTATTGTTTAAAATTTTTAAATCTCTTTTTATCAATATCAAAATGTTTTATTTTACGGTCTTTATTTAGACAATGCTTTCGAATTCTTTGAATATCCCAATAACCTTCTGCACCTTCAACAATCTCGCCAAGAACATTTAATTTATAAGCAAGAGATGATTCACCATTATATTCATCTGCTTTTTGTTTTCGAAGTTCATCATTCCAATCAGCTCTAACACTTTGTGGTAGTCTACATACATATTTTTTGTTATCTTCATTATAAAGAATTTTTCCAAGAGGAGAACCAATACGAATATCTGGAATACCACTAAATCTATTAATAACGCCTAAAGGAGAACCACTATCTACACGTTTTTGTTCTCCAGCTTCTGTTTGATAACTTGACTCTTCATAATAAAATGTTTTATAGTGCAATCCTTGGAAACGTACACCTGGTTCTGGTGAATCAATTTTTTCATTACGACCTATAATAACACTTCCATTACGACTTTGAACTTCCATATCGTTACCAGCAACAATACCTTCCGATTTCCCTTGTTTCTTAAAAATAGCAAAAAATGGATGTTCACGCATTGTATTGATTATTGGAGATGCAACCTTCTTTAAAAAACCAGCAGTAGCACTACCCAAGCATGTTTCATCGCCTGGTGTATGAATACTATTTATTGGAATGTCCATCTGGATGAAGTCAAACGATTTTCCACTTGCCCGACCACCCAAGTTATAACATGTACCAGTTAATATTTTCTTCTTTAAATTTTCTTCTTGTTTTAATCTAGTGTCATCACATAGCATCCAATGATATGGTTGCCATGCCATTTGATAATTTCGTATTTTAACTAATTTACAATCTTCGTTTGCCCAAGATGAAGGATTTTTAAGATTTTCTGGAAACAGACATTCCTTGACACATATCGGGTCATGCATTCCTAATATAAATTCAAGTTCATATTCTTTTAAATTTTCACGCATAATGTTAATTCTGCTTTAATAGGTCAGAAATCTCAGTAAAATTAGTTACACAATAAGTAATATAATCAACGCACCATTTTTTATCATCATCAGAAGGCTTATAAAATTTTCCTTGACCACTATACATTAAATAACGAGTTGCATCTTCTTTAGAAATTTTTTTCTCTTTAACATCTTTAATAATTTCGTAATTAAATAAATATTTTCCAGCAAACCAAGGATGCTTAAGCATTATAAAATCAGTAACTCTTTTATAAAGAAGAAAACTTTCTATATCCTTATGTCCACATTTACCACATTGGAAACCTAAATTTATTGTAAATTCGTTACGATTATCATTTATATATTTTGTAACTCTTTTTTCAGCAAGTTGATAAGCATTAAAATCATCTTTTTCTTCATCTTTTTTATCAATTCCAAGTTTAATTTTCAAAGAACTTTTTTGATTTTGTACTTCTACCAAACTTTTAATCAATTTATCAGGAGGATATTTATTTTGAGTGGCTAAACTATTAAATTCGCCCTGAATTCGATTTTCAAGAATTTCATTAAAAATAAGACTTTTTAGAGTATCTAAATCTGAAGCACTCTCTAATTCATTATTTTCTAAATAGTTACGAAATTTATCTTCAGCTAACTTTTGTTCTACAGGGTCTGTGAAGAGAGGAATAGAATGAAAATTTCTAACCTCAATATTGATTCTAGCCTGTGGTTCTAAATCTTCAGGTTTTTTACCTTTATTTTGAACAAGATTGCCTAACCTTGATAGTTCCCTCTCTAATTCTGAAGCCATAAATAATCCTTACTTGGGGTTGACAAACCTTAAATTTTGTGTTATACTTAAACTGGGGAAATATATACTAAATTAATTATAAACAATAAAAAATCAATTTTAGCCACTTTTATTAAGAAAGTGGTTAAATATGATTACCTAAGCCTTATTTAATAAAACCTAACTTCTTTAATTTCAATGATTTATAAAACAAAAGATAAAAGATATCCATTTTATCCTTACAGTTAAAGTATAACATATTTATACGGTCACTGTCAAGTTTTTTAACTTGTTTGATACCAATGCTTTATAAATCAAAAAATAGAGACCCTAACGTAACCTATTGGTATTATTAGAGATTTAATTCTTTTTTAAAACAAAAATAATTTTATTTATTTTAAAAACAACATATAATTAACAATAGTTAATAATAGCCCAATTATCTTCATCTTAATACCAGGAACATTTAAAGAGAGCATTAAGAAGGAAAATACCATTAAATAGTGGAATAAATTGTAGAAAAGAGAATTTAACATGATTTTTCCTTAAATTGAAGTTTAGGTATAAAAAAGAGACAGCACAGGGTAAACCCTGCTGAAATCAATACAAGCATATTATAACCAATAAAATCATAAAGAACGCCACCTAAATAACCACTTCCCATTGACCCTAAATTTAATACAGAGCATAGACCAGCAAAAACAAGAGCTTCATATCCCTTTGGCGTAATCTTAGCCACATAAGCCAAAATAGCCAAATGAGATACTGCACCAATCGTTCCTAGAATAACACTATATGCTAAAAGCCACCATTGATTAGGAATCCATAAATACCATAATGTTGAGAAAGCTCCAAATCCTACAGAAAAGTATAAAAGCTTTTTCATATCACATTTATAAAGTTTAAAGAAATATAAAATATATCCCAATAATCCAAAGACTGTGCCAACACTCCCTAAAAATCCAATCATCATTTTATCCATATGTAAAACTTCTCGCATCTGTACCATTAAAGGAGTTCCGAATGAAGGAGATACAAAATAACAAAATAGAAAAGCCATAGGAATTGCTAATTTTTTATTAAATAATGCTTTCCAAAACAATTTTAATTGGTTAATATTTATTTTCTTAGGTTTAACATCAGGTTCATTATGTTTCTTTAAAATAAAATAAATCATAATTAAAGGAGAAATGGCACAGAGTAAAAATGCTAATTTATAATCATAATACTTTGCAATCCAAGCTCCACCTAAAGATGTAACTAATCCAGCCAAAGATAAACTAAACCAAGAGATAGCCTGTAATTTTCCCTGTAGATTATACTTCTTTTCTAAAACACACACGAACCCATCTCCAGCAACATCATTAAACGCAAAACATATTCCAAAAATAACTCCTGTAATTATCAAAGACCAATAATTTAATCCAGTAAAAAATATTCCTAAACTTAATGCACTTATAATACTATAATTTAAAACAAGCCAATATTTTGTTTTCTTTTTTAATAAAGGAAATGAATCAACAATAATACCCCATATCGGTTTTATTGTCCAGGGAATAGTTGTAACCATTCCGATAAGAGCTATCATAGATACTGATAAATTCCACGATTCTCGCATAAGATAATAAAGCGGAGATGCCTTTAATCCCCATATACCTTGATTCCAATATATAAAAGAGAATAATAAATATGTACTGAATGGAATTAAAGGTTTTTTATTCAATTTTATCTTTCATATGAGCATTTAGGATTATTCTATATACAAGCATGTTGGGTAAATAATGGTCAAAATAATATTGGTCTGTTTTATTTAAAATAAGCGATAAAGCAGATGCACAACCAGCACTTCGGCTTATTCCAGCTTCACAATGCACAACTATCATATCAACTTTATCTTTAAAACAACCAACAAAATCTAAAATTTGTTCTGCCATTTTTGCATCAAATAATATAATATCCATTTTATTGGTACAGGCATAACAATGACCGCCATTTATATCAGGAAATAATTTTGATATTCCTGTGTTATCACAAAGTTTGCAATCTTCTTGTTTTCTTAACCTATGGTCTATATCATGAAATTGTAAAGATAACATAGCCTTATGTTTATTTTGTGATTCCACTGATTCTGAATTAGGGTCTGTAATACTTATTGCAATATATTTTTCTTCAGAAGTAAAATCTTCAAATTCTTGTCTTGATAATACCTTGATTCTCATTTTCCCTCCACTTTAAAATCGTGAATAGTACATCCAAGATTTACCATTCTATTTTTTAAAATATCAATACCCTCTATACATTTTAAAATAGGAGGATAACCAGTTTTTTTATAAATCCATACATCCTTTCCAAAAGTTCCACCTTTGTTAAGGACAATCTTTTCGATATTGTCTAAATCGACAAACATAGTGCGATTAACTTTTAATTTATTTCCCATGCATGTACCTCTTCTCTAATTTTTTAAGAAAATCTGTCGCTTTCTTCCAATTATCTTCAGAAGACCTATTTTTATTCTTTAAATAAAAAAGATATGCTAATTTCTCAAGAGTACGTTTTTTTAGTTCTTTAATCTTCATAGTCTATCACAATCCGTTCATTTGTTAATTCATAATAGTCATTCATTAAAGAACAATTGATATAGGTCGTGTTTTCATCTTGATATATACCCTGACCACAATGGATGTGTCCATGAACATGATATTTAGGTTTAATCTCTTTTATTTTCTCTCTTAATGCAGGACATCCCTGACTGAATCCATTTACCTGGTCATTAATACCAAAAGGAGGACAATGGGTAATTACAATATCTGTGTCTTCAGGTATAGTATTCCAAATCTTTTTAAGTTCAAATACATATCCCATAAATGCCCACTCATTAAAAACTGGACTGAAGGGCGAACCCCAAATTTTTATTCCTTCAATAGTTACACTACTATTCATTAAATAATGAACATTGTAGGGTAATTGAATTTGAATTTCTTCATTAAACTTTCCTTGAAAATAAAAATCATGATTGCCAGCAATCCATATAACATGCTTATATTTTTTAGACATTTCATTCAACCAATAACAAAGTTTATCAAAATGCCATCCATTATAAATGTCAAAATCACCAGCATGAATAAGGATATCACCATCTGGTAAATCTACAAGAAATTCTTTTCTATGTGTATCACTTATACAAATTATTTTCATGAAAGATTTTCTCTTGGGATGCCCTGAAAAATTATTTCGAATTTCTCTGGATGAGCAATAATATATTTCCACATTGTATGTGTTGTTAATGTCACATGATTTTTTACACCAAAATCTTCACCAATTGTTTCTTTTAGCCAATGAGCAACTCTATTCACACATATCTCAACTTTTGGTAACTGCATATAAGTTTTAAAAATTGGTATAGCAGTAAGCCAACTTAAAAAATCACCAAAGCAATTTAATACATCATATCCAAGCCCTAATTCACTTTCAGCATATTTTACAATATGCTTTCTTTCTATTGAAGATAATCCTATTCTTCTAACAATTAAAAGATTATTGTTTGTATTTAAAAGTTTTTTAGATGAATTTTCTTGTACTTTACTTTGTTGTTCTAAAATAGTATTTCTGTCTTTAAAAATAAGGACATGATAATAAAGGGGTTTCTCTAGTTTTTTAGTAATCATTCGCCAAAGGTCAACCCAAAGATTAGGACTTCGCATAAAATATTTTACGACTCGAGGACAAGTTTTTTTACTATCTACTAAAGCAAAATCTCCTGGTAAAATATCAATTTGCATTTTATTCCCTTAAAATATCCATTTTAATATAATTCCTGTTAATGCTAAATAAAAACCGAAATCACAATAATCAAATTGTGTTAAATATTCAATGCTACCTTCTTTGTATTTTACACTTTTTGCATAAGTAAAATACATAATTAGAATTCCAATTAAAACCATTAAATCAAAAAACATATTTAATTCTCCTCTTCTTCGTATTTCCAATCTAAAAGATTGTATAAAATTGAACTGAGCATTAAACCATTGAAAATATGTATGAAATGAATTTGCGTAAATTTTGATATAACTACAGCAACAATAGTATATAAAATAATCGCTGTTAAATGTAATTTTTTAGCAAAGGTCATTGTATACCCTTTCGGTTACGAATTTATAAAAAAAGTAGCATAATTGGCATGTTACCGCCAAATTAGTCTTTATCATCCCTATCGGGTCTAATTCTTTTTAATAATTCTCTATAAATTAAAAATGTGTTTCTTGCATCATCCATAGCATTATGTTTACTTCCTTTAAATTGCATACCTAGCTTAGTTAAAGATTTTGCTAAACCAGACCTATTACTTTTTCCTTGAGAGAACATATAAGAAATATAAACTGTTTTAACATCAATCCATCTTCGACCAAAAAGAAATATTTCATCATCTAATTTTAATGCACTTCTTAACTCTTGACTATCGCCACCACCCCATGTTAAAGGATTACGAAAACAATTATAATCTTCATGTAATCTAATTAAATCTTGATAAATTTCTATTAATGATTTCCCATTATCTATATCTTCTTGTTTTATTCTTGTTAATTTTCTAATATAATCTGAAATTTGTATATCCACTTTAACATGTTCACAATATTCTTCTAAAATTTCTCCTGATTTTAAATTGCCGACAACTACCCCTACTTGAATAATTGTTTGACAAGGTTGTTCAAATTCCATATCTAAACTAATTATATTAACGTCTTTCATGTTTCCTTTATGTCCTATTTAATAGGACAAGTGTCCTATGACTTGGTTATAACTAAATTTAAGGGTATATTAACAACTCTTTGGTTTTTCGTCGTTTTCGATAGTTTTTTTAAACAATGAACCAGATGCTGAGTGCCAAATACAAATTCCTTCGGGTTCGTCATAACCAGGAACTGCTCTGCTTCCATCAATAATTAAATCTTCTAAGACACAATCTATATTCCCTGTTGTAAATTCTCCTTGATACAAAATAGGAACAACTCGACAACATTTAGGAGCAAATACTGTTTTACAATCTTCTGTCATGCAATCATATTTATTGTTATCTGCCCATTTCCTAACATTAAAAAGAGCAAACCTTTTTTCATCTAATCCATAATTTCTTTGTATGCCTTTTCCATAATATTCACCATAATGTCTGCCTTCTCCTAATTTAAGAAGTTCTTCTGCATTTGCCTGTACCCATTTAGCAAATCCAAAATTATCGCCATCAGAAGAGATATCTAACCATTTATTACGAGAACCAGCAAAGATTAAATATTCCTCATTTTGAATTAAATTATGTTTATTTATAAATTCCATATCTACACAATTAGAAGTTTCCGAATAATAATCTTCTGCTTTAATAATAAATACTTGTGCATTTGTTCCATCAATTTTTTCAGTAATAACTATATCTCTACTTAAACGAGGTATTTTATTAAATTTTTGAAATGGCAACATAATATCTCCTTAATAAATTCTAATTAATTTAAACCACTCGATTTGGGTATGTATATATTCAACCAAAGTTAAACCTCCAGTTCCCATGTGAGGGTCTACCTGAAAAAGCCAAGCAATAATCGTTAAAAAGACATAAAACATAAAAACAACCATTGTGATATTAATTAATGCTTCTTTAAATTTCATCATTTAAATACCCTCTTTAGTATCTCTTTTCTAATAGTCCAAAAACCTAAAAGAGATATTAGCATTAATATAGAAGCAATTATTTGATAAATATTCATTTATTTTCCAATAACCATTTGTAAACAGAAATTTAATACTGTTATTTCCGAAGTAAAAGAATAATCGTCGATTCCAAATAAAACACGAAAAAAAGTAATATTCGCATATTTCTTGTTAATATCCCATTCATTATAAAATTTAAAATGCATTATTCTACCTTCTTCCCTAAATGGTCTACCCAAACAACTTCACCACACCCTTCACATAAAATAGTGGTCATTTCCCCTTCTTTACAAAGTCCTTCTGTATCACATCTACATTCTTCTCCAAACATTTCATCATGACATTCTTTACAAAAATCAGCCATTATTTATCATCCTTTTCTATTAATGTTTTAAGAACAGCAAGTCTTTCTCGACCCTTCCTGCCTGTTCTATCATAAGACATGAAATAATTGTATAATTCCTCATAACGAGCCTTGTTTAATTCTTTTTCTGATTTTTTCATTTTAATCCTCCTTTTTATAAGTATCTCACAATAACATTATTAATATCATCTTCATGTAATTTTGTATAATCCTGTAAAAATACCTTAATTGTTTTATCTTCTTTCCTTAATATAAGATATGAAGTAAAATTACCTCCTACACTCTTCCATCCTTCCTTTTTTAACCCTGCTACGATATCTAACCATAAATGTGTATATGACATTATTTACCTCTTTATCTAAGTATAACATATTTTCGCTTCTTTGTCAAATTTTAAGAGTGACCTAACTTTAACCCATATATACCAAATTTAATACACAACTTATATGTTGTAAAATCAAGCCATATTCCCTTTCGGTAAAAATATATCACAAAATAGAGAAATGTCAATATATTTTCCCGTTCAGTAATAATATCTATAATTTTAACTATAATCAACCATCGTGACCAAATGGCTTAAATGAGATGAAATAATAGGTTCTACATCCTTCCAATCTAATTTGCCATTAGAACATCCTGGTTTTGGCATAAAGATTCTAGGAAGGTCGGCTCCCATATTCCAGGGTTCATCAAAATATTCAGCTAATTGAATAGCTGATTTTTCAATCAATTTTAAGTCTGATTTCTCCCACCACACATGTTTTGTAGGAAAAGTGATTAATTGCTCTTTATCCCAAAAAAAGACATTATTCCCTAATTTCTCAATAACCATGCCTAATTTAGTAGAGAAGCCAGGAAATCTATTTTTTGCTTCTTTAGCTATACCTCTCCCCATAACGCATTCACCATTATTTTTAACAAACCCATTAGTCGTAATAACGATATAGCCTTTTCCGTAATATTTCCAAATATTGTCTTTTATAATCTTCATAGTTTAAAATATGTCAATATTATCTATTTTAGATATGCTTTTAAGCTATTAAATAAACCTTTCAAAATACATGTCTTTGCCCTTATCTGCCCAACTCTTCTTCGATATAATCTACAGATATATAATTCTTTGCTATTTTTACGGCTTCTTCCTTGTTTTCCGCATTGACCATTACAGGTTCAAAATAAATAATATATTCTTTCATCCTCTACCTCCTTAGTTAGTGGGAAGTCTTTGTCTTGGCTTCTAATCCAAGCTCTCATTTGTTAGCGATAATCTCGCAACTTCCCGTCTTAGTCCTCTCCTCGTTTCCTGTCATCAATAAGTTCGTGCTTCCCATCCTCAATCTCCATAGCCAATTCTTCGCATTTATCTACAATATCAGCAAGAGCAGACTGGACAGATGTTTCATCAATATGGTGGTCGTCTGCTCTGTTTACATAACCTCTTACAATCTCAAATATTTCTCTTTCGTTTACTGTCATCCTCTACCTCCTTAGTCCTTAAAATACCTGTTTAATAAGCCTTAATATGCCCTTCCCTTAATTAGTTTGCTATATTTGACCCATACCCTAGCCTAATCCATATTAATAGTGTAGAAGTGAATAAAGAGTATGAATCCTATAAATATAATTAATTTAATCATTAGTTTATTACCCTTTTTTACAAGTATAACATAAAATACCCTTTATGTCAAGTTTTAGACCCTATAATATCTTTGTATATCTCCCCTGAAATAACCTGTTTATTGCCTATTAATGACCTTTTCATAGATTATACAAAAAACCGTAGATTACCCATATATTCACCAATATTCCCCTATTATTGAAGAATATTCAGGATTATTCAAAAAAGAGAAAAAGAGAGAAATTAGCGGTATTTTAAATAAATAATTTAAAAAAGGCGTAAATAGCTGGAAGAGTAAGGATTACAAAAGATTTGAAAAAGAGGAACCTGTCAGAGAATAATATGGTGGGTATATTTTTTTCTTCGATTTTTATCGTGCAAAATTAGACCCTCCCCTAGTCTATTATTGATAAGTTATTGATATATATAGGCTTATATAAATTATGATTGTAAACTAATATACACAATAGTTCCTATATTAGCATATTCTAATATACTAATGAAGTAAAAACATTATTCTTTTCTTCTAACATACTGCAATCATTATAGTTATGAATTTTTTTATTATTCTATTTTAATTAAATTTAATTAATTATATATAAGTCATTGGTATGCATGATTTTATGAATTTAATTATATTATTTTATTAATTTATTTTACTATATAGGCATAAAATAGGCATTAGGGAATAATTAATTATATTATTTTACGAATTGCCATAAGTCATTGGTATAACACAATATTATTATGAGATTTTACTCTTGACAAGCTGTCCATTATAAGGCATTCTTTATTAGAGTATTTTAGCAATAAAAAGGACAAAAAATCATGAATGACATATTAAAAAATTATATCGATGTTATAGAATGCTTTGACGATATCAGTAAATTTTATTGGATTATGGCATTATCTTGTAGTAATAGCATAAAGGGTCAATTAATAGATTATTTTAACCTATAAAAAGGGATGACAAAACATGATAAAATCGACTCTAAAATATGTTAGCAATGAATTAAGAGATTTTTTATTAGATAATAGTTTAGATTGTGTTTTTAATGAATTGGCAAAATCAACCGATAGCAAAAATTATTTTGGCTTTTCAAGTTCGGACAAGTCAAAGATTAGTTATTTGAAAGGTGATAGGATTCCAATGGATGTAGACTTAATTTGGGATGATACATATAGAGAAGGCAAAGCTTATCATTCTAAAATAGGCAAGTTATTATCTGATAAAATAGACAATACTATCATTCAAAAAATATCTGCATTATTATTTGCAAGAAAAGAATCAAAAACATTATCATTAAAATTAATTACGAATATTAGTTATTATTATCATGAGAATAATTATTCCAATGAATCAGGAAGTTTAGGTAATTCATGCATGAGATATTCTAATTTACAGGATGCTGTAAAATTTTACGATAGTATATCCCCAAAACATTGTCATCTATTGGTTTTAACAGACTCAGAGGATAAGACAATGGCACGTGCATTATTATGGCATAATGTAGAAGTAGAAGGAAAAAAAGTCGACTATATGGACAGAATATACACCAATAATGAAAATTTAAAGGAATTATTTTTAGATTATGCAAAAAATAATGGAATAGAATATCAATATTCGAATGGCTATGATAATAGCAATTTAAAAATTAATATTAATATTCCAGAAAACACTCCTATGCCATATATGGATTCATTCTCAGGATACTGTTTTGACGGTTATTTGACGAATAGAAGTTCAGACATTAGTTTAGATTCTACGGAAGGCAATGAATTGCAAAACCGTATATCTTGTCATGATTGTGGATGCCATTATAATGATGATGAGATATATTATTCTCAATATTTAGAAGATTACTTATGCAATAATTGCGGGATATACATTGAAGATGATATATATCCTGAAAGTGAATGCATACGTATTAATGGCGAATATTATTTGAAGGAATCTGATAAAATTATTTATTCTGATTATGAGAATGATTATATTTTACTTGATGATTCGTGTTATAGTGAGCATGAGAATGAGCATTTTACTAGTGGCAATGAAGATTTTGTATATTCTGAATTTATGGAAGATTATATTTTAACTGAAAATTCTATTTTTTCAGAATATTATAAAGATTATTTTTTAAAAGATAGCATGAATTATTCTTCTATTGATGACGAATATTATAAATTAGAGGATAGTATTTACTCCAAATGGCATAATGACTATCTTTTAAAAGATAATGCTATATTTTTAGAATCTGAGAATGACTGGTTTTTAGAAGATAGTGAAGTTATTTACTTTGATGATATTTTACAAGTATATAAGCATAAGCAATTAAGCATTGCATTATAAGAGTAGACGGTTCAAGCCGTGCAAAG
>Ga0307375_10003453_pt1 | contig 15553 bp, 14 predicted proteins | sample TR1MG_FD_202531 | JGI IMG/M metagenome (GOLD analysis project Ga0307375, IMG submission 202531) | Soil microbial communities from Risofladan, Vaasa, Finland - TR-1 | ecosystem: Environmental > Terrestrial > Soil > Coastal area > Acid sulfate soil | place: Finland: Risofladan, Vaasa | collected... | reverse complement strand
TCACAAGGTAAGGGCATACGCTCCGCCAAGGACATAATTTTTATTATGGCGCACGACCTCAACAAATCAGCGTGCACCCGCGTCGGCCATGCAGGGCTCACAGGGTCTGCAACTTTCAGGCAACTGCCCGGGCGACGACCTTGTTTCGGTCGATCCACACTCCACTATGCGCATCACACGGACAATCTCGATGCGAAATCGACCACCACACGATCCTAGCCGTGGCACAATCAAGGTTCGCAGCACCGTCCTCGCACAAGGACATCATTCGCCTGCTGTATGCTTTAACCCCTTACCATGGGCCCGTTTTTCGGTCGCAACAGGGGTGAGTCCATGGCTTTGCGCGTTTGTAGCCCATTTGCTCATAGGCCTCACGGGCACCACCCGCAGACCATGAAGGAACTCGGCCCAGACCAAAGGCTTGAACCGTTTCTCTCCAGGCTTGCAACCACACAGCCGAGACTTCTGGCGCTCGACTATGACGGCACGCTCGCGCCTTTTGCGCCGGACCGCAAAGACGCCGCACTCTATCCCGGCGTGGCCCCGCTGCTAAAAGAACTGATGCTCCGCGGGACCGAGATCGCTTTTATCACTGGAAGGTCCGCGCTTGAGCTTGCCCAACGCCTCCCGCTATCGGGAATAGAGATCTTTGGCGCCCATGGTCATGAATATTTGGGGCCGACAGGGACGCTTGAGCGCATGCCTTTGACCCACACTGTTCAGGCAGGCCTTGCTCACCTTGCCAACCTTATAAAAAAAGCCGGGTTCAAAACGACCATCGAGCATAAACATGGTACGGTGGCGATTCACTGGCGGAAGGAAACGCCCGACACCCAGTACACGCTAGAACAGCTTGCGCACAAACTTAGCTGTACGCTACCAGACACAATTCAGGCTCTGCCATTTGATGGCGGCTTTGAGTTCCGTGCTCGCGGTTACGACAAGGGTACCGCCTTGACTCGCCTGCTCGCCCACCATCCTGGCGCCGTTGTCGCCTATCTGGGCGACGACACAACGGATGAAGACGCCTTTGCGGCCCTTCCGCCCACGGGACTCGGGGTTTTAGTCAGATCCGAGCTGCGAGAAACGCGAGCCCAGCTTTGGATTCGGCCACCCGAGGAACTGCGCCAATTTCTCGCTCTATGGGGCGCGATCACCCATCCATGATACAACCCTCGCACCGCCCCTTGCCCAAGGACGGGTTCGCCCGCAATTCTCGCGGCACTCGGCGACCACCTGACCGGGCACGACCCGCCTGTTCCTGGTAGGCCTTGGTATTCCACAGGCCGATCTTTCTCCCCTAAAGACATCCACCAAAACGTTATTACGCCCGGCTCATCCTTGGTACTTCGCGATCGCCCCACCATAAACAGCCTATAGTGGAACAGTCGGACACATCAGCCTTGGAATTCCCCATGGCCATAGCCCATCCGACGAACCGATCATTCGACCCATTCCGAGGCCGCAATGGGTCGAATGCGCAAGCGAACGCTTGACTGCGCCATCGCGCCTACATTACGGCCACCTATAAGAACAGCCGCGACCCGTTCGTCCACATACGCACCATCGAGGATGGCATCCGTCAAAGTGCCCAAACCCGCTCTCTACTCGCCCATTTTACAGGCTACCGACCCATGTATCCGGCATTTAGGGTGGTCTATGTCGCCTCGGAGGGCTATGCTGATACCTGTGGGGATGTTCACCACGGTGTGTGTGTTGGCTGTTTCTCTTATCGTTGTATCGCGATCAGTTATATTCACGCGCCCTGTCGCAATACATAGAGCTATTACCCGAGGCGATACCAGGACGCGACAGGGATGACACGACAACCGAGACTAAAAGGACGCGACATGGGTGATATAGCAACCGGAGGTAACCGGCTCGTCGTGGTCTCCAATCGACTTCCTATTGTCGTAAAACAAATAGACGACAAGTGGACCTACATCCCGGGCTCCGGGGGCCTCGTCAGCGCGCTCGCCCCCGTCCTACGCGATCGCGGCGGGATTTGGATTGGATGGACCGGAACCGTTGATCCAGAAACCCCGGATCTCACCGAACTCTTACACGACGCCACCCAGCACTCGGGCTATACGCTTAAATCCGTGCAGCTAGACGCCAAAGACAAAGAAGATTTCTATCATGGCTTCGCAAATGAAGTCATATGGCCACTTTTTCACGACCTTCAGTCGCATTGCAACTTCGCACCACGCTACTGGGATGCCTATTGCCGGGTGAACCGCAAGTTTGCAGACGTGATTACGCAAAACGCGAGACCTGATGACCTTATCTGGGTCCACGACTACCACCTCATGAGCGTGGGTCAAGAGCTGAAGGCCCTGGGGATAAGCGCGCGCACGGGATTTTTTCTTCATACTCCGTTTCCGCCGCTTGATATCTACATGAAGCTACCCTGGCGCTTCCCGCTGCTGCGCGCCCTTCTTGAATATGATTTGATCGGGTTTCAGACATTGCGGGATCGGCGCAACTTCTTACAGTGCATACGACTGATAGCCCCCGATCTCACTATAACGGGTAAGGGTCAAGTGATCACTATACGGGTCGGGAACCGGGAATTGCGAGTAGGCACCTTCCCCATCGGTATCGACTTCAAGGGGTTTGCGTCCGACGGGAAGTCTGAAGACGTGATACGCACGGCCTGCCACCTTCACAAAGACCTACCGGGACGGCAAATACTCCTTGGTGTCGATCGGCTCGACTACACCAAAGGGATATGTCAGAGATTCGAGGCATTCCGCAACGCACTGCAAAGATTTCCCGAACTGCACCACCGGACCACCTTGGTTCAAGTGGTTATTCCTAGTCGGGAAGATATCCCTAAGTACCACGCCCTCAAAATGGAGATGGAGGGGCTGGTGGGCGAGATCAACGGCCAATTCACCCAATCGGGATGGGTCCCGATCCATTACATCTTTCGCAGCCTCAGCCGCACGGAACTTTTGGCCTATTACCGAGCCTGTGAGATTGCCCTTATCACCCCCCTCAAAGATGGAATGAACCTCGTTGCCAAAGAGTTCTGCGCCGTAAGCTCTGAGGGCGAAAGCGTCTTGATTCTCTCTGAGTTTGCGGGAGCTGCAGCTCAGCTGCAAAAAGGGGCATTGCTCGTGAACCCCTATAACGTCGAAGAGGTCGCCGAGGCGATCCAGCGCGCCATCCACATGGGGCCCGGCGAGCGCCGCGCGCGTATGCACAAGCTGAAGCGCTTAGTACGCGAATACGACATCTTCTGGTGGGTGGACGCCTTTCTGAAAGCGGCCACCGCCAAGGATCTCAGTAATTCCCCGACCCCCGAGGAATACGTTCCGCGCAGAGAGACCATATCGCTTTAAGCGCCTGTCAAGATTGCTCGCAACATCCATCACGATTACACTTGCGGCATGAACGTACTGGACGGTCTCAACGATCAGCAACGCGAGGCCGTGCGGCTCATAGATGCCCCGCTTCTCGTATTGGCTGGCGCGGGTAGCGGCAAGACTACCGTCATTGCGCGTAAAATCGCCTATCTCGTTACCCAGGGGGGCCATAACCCGGCCCATATCACCGCTGTCACATTTACCAATAAGGCCGCCCGCGAGATGCGCGAACGTGCAGCGACCCTATTGCCGGCATCATCCCGGCGAGGCTTGACCGTCCTCACGTTTCACGCCCTAGGGCTTAAGATTATTCGCGAGGAGTTGGCAGTCCTCGGGCTGCGTACCGGCTTTACGCTCCTTGATCCCCACGACGCCGATGCCGTCATCAAGGAACTCTGCCGTGATCGACTGGGAGGCGATAACCAAGCCGAGCGCGTCGCACAACGCATCCGCGGCTGGAAAGACGCCCTCATCCCACCGAAAATAGCCGCTCTTGAAGCCCCGGATGAGGGGGCGATTTATGCCGACTACATCGAGCGACTCCGGGCTTATAATGCCATCGACCTAGATGACCTGATTCTCCTTCCTGCCAAACTCCTCACGGAAGATGAGCGCGCACGCGCACGCTGGCGCGAACGCGTACGTTATCTTTTAGTCGATGAGTACCAAGACACGAATGACGGTCAATACCGCCTCGCAAGCGCGCTTGCCGGAGAGAACTTCACGGCCGTGGGCGACGATGACCAATCCGTTTACTCCTGGCGCGGCGCCCAACCGGAAAACCTGAATCGCCTCACCCGGGATTACCCTCGCCTGACAGTCATTAAATTGGAGCAAAATTACCGATCTACTGGTCGTATCCTAAAAGCCGCCAACGCCGTCATAGGGAATAACCCCCACCTTTTTCCGAAGAAACTATGGAGCAACCTCGGCTTCGGAGACCCCATTAGGGTCCTTGTGGCCCACGATGAAGAGCATGAGGCGCTCCGTGTCGTCACGCAGCTCATGCACGACAAATTCGTCCGTAAGACCGACTTTGGCGACTATACGATTTTGTATCGCGGTAACTACCAGGCTCGGCCCCTCGAGCAGGCCTTGCGCGAACATCGCGTCCCCTACTTCTTAAGCGGCGGAACATCCTTCTTTGATCGCGTCGAGGTGCGAGACGCCGTCGCCTATTTGCGGCTTATCCATAATCCTCACGACGATGCCGCATTCCTGCGAATCTGTAATGTGCCCCGAAGGGAGATTGGGCCGGCCACTATCGAGCGCCTACGGGACTACGCCGAGCGCCGCGGCCAACCGTTACTGCGATGTTGCCACGAATTGGGTCTTGCCAATCAAGTCGCGGCCCCACAAGCCGCCGCGCTCCACCGTTTTGCAGTCTTCCTTGAGACCATGACTGACAAAACTCGAACTCTGACCGCGGGGCTCCTCCTGCGTGAACTCTTACAAGAGATTGGGTACGAGGGCTTCGTGCTGGAAAATGCCCCCGATAGCCGTGCCGGACATCGTCGTCTTGAGTTATTAAACGAATTCCTGGCTTGGGTAGACCATTTAGGTCGAGACGGGACTGAGCGCAAATTTGAAGATGTCGTATCCCAAATTATTTTGGCTGGTATGACCGACAAAGACCAGGAACCGGACGGGAAAAGCGTCAGACTTATGACCCTGCATGCCGCAAAAGGATTAGAGTTCCCGCACGTCTTTCTGGTCGGCCTGGAGGAGGATATCCTCCCTCACAAAACCAGCCTCAGCACTGGCGGGCTGGAGGAAGAACGCCGACTCGCCTATGTCGGCATGACCCGCGCCCGCCAAACCTTGACCCTAAGTTACGCGCGGCGTCGGCGCCGGGCAGGCGCCGTACAAGAGACGAGTCCTAGCCGTTTCCTAAGTGAAATCCCCAGTGAAGACTTGGCGTGGGATGGCCGTGAAGACAAAGATCCGACCGCACGCCTTCAGCACGGTGAGTCACATTTAAAAGGTTTACGCGGGCTACTTGGGCCATAATCTCCCAAGAAATTGGGGCCACGTCGTGGCTTATCATTACGAAGGGGGTAGCGCCACCGATCCCCACAGTAGCGAAGACCACAGCTTTTCGGTACCCTAGGCATTTCATGCGATCATTTTTAGTATGAGCGGGTGGGGAGACACGCTATGAGTAGGATACGTCTCAGTAAGGCGCTCGATCTGGCACAATCCCGTAGCGACAGGACAGGGAAACCGTTTGCCGTCGTCCTTTTTACTATAGATCGCTTCCGTCTCATCAATCATCGCTTTGGCTACACCTTGGCAAACCTCGCGTTAAAGCGCGTGCATGAAGCGCTTCGCGCCACCTTAGGGCGCGGGCAATATGCAGGCCGGTGGGGAAACGACGAATTCCTGTGTCTTCTGCCGGAATGCGGGCCACGTGAGGTCGCGGCCCATGCTCGCACCATTGCTGACGCGATAAGCGGGCTTGCCATCCACGCCGACAAGCACATCATCAATGTGACAGCAAGCTTCGGCACGGCCTGCGGACCCGATGACGGGCACACGGTTCAAGACGTCATGAATGCGGCAGACGAGGCCCTCTACGAGGCAAAACGTAACGGCCGTAGCCGCATCATGGCCGCAGCCAACCTACCGCGACGGGTCTTTCAAATGGGTGCCGTGCTCGAAGCCGCGCTGCGTGAGGACCGAGTCGTACCCGCCTATCAACCTATAGTTGACCTCGCGACACATCAGGTGGTCGCAGAAGAGGCGCTTGCCAGGATTGTCACCGTAGACGGCCTGGTTTTAGCGGCGGACGAGTTTATTGAAGCCGCCAGCCAATTCCGATTGACCTACAAGATTGATTGGACAGTCCTCCTGAGCGCGCTCACCAGACACCAGGGCCAAAGCGGCGGCATTACGCATTTTGTAAACATATCAGGAGACTTATTGCGCCACCCGCGACTCCTTATGGAACTGCTCGCTTCGGCTAAGCTGCGCTTCTTACCTGGCTCCAATGATACCAAGCCCTTTGTGATCGAGGTCACCGAGCGAGAACTCCTAGACAATATGGAATTGACTCGCGAGCGCTTGGCCCCATTCCTAGATTTCGGTCTGCAACTTGCGCTTGATGACTTTGGGAGCGGGTATTCCTCCTTTCAATATCTTGCCGACCTGCCCGTCTCGTTTCTTAAGATTGACGGCCGCTTGATTACACGAATACACGAGCCCAGAGTGCTGTCCATCATTCGAGGGATTCAGGCGGTCGCAACCGACCTCAACATCATAACCTTGGCCGAGTATGTCGAAACCCAGCAGCAAGTCGACCTATTACGCCATGTGGGCGTACAGTGGGCACAAGGACATTTTTTCGGGTCGGCCGTTATCGATCAGTCCGTCGCGGACCAAAGGCGCGCCATGAGCGTCAATTGGGCCCAAGGGTACTACTACCAGAAGCAACCGCTTCCTCCCTCTCCCTAACAAGCGCGTGGAGCTCTGCCAAATGTTCGCGCGCAACAGCGCGCCCCGCCGCAATAGCAGCCTTGGCCTTATAGAACTCAAATGGTCCTATGGCATCCACGTTGGGAGTCAAATACAGTGCGGGGGGCCCTGTTAGTAAGCGTAGTCGCACGACTTGGGCCTGGGCAATATTAACCGCCTGAGTCAAAACCGAGCGGGCACTCCAACGCGCACCGCCTACTACAAGCGGTTCCGTGAGATGCTCTTCTAGCCATTTTCCAACCCACTTGGTACGCCGTACCCACGGCTGGCCCACTAGAGCGCGCATCTGAGTGCGCCACACGGCGACGCGCGGCGTCATCTGACTTGGCGACAGACCGCGCGCACCCTGGTGCACGGCGACCGCCACCACGGGCCCGCCGAATACCTGCGCCGCTACATCAAATGGGACCGGATTCACAACCCCTCCATCGATTAAGAGGCGCTCATTCCATGGATAAGGGGCCAAGAGGCCCGGTAAGGAAAGGCTTGCACGCACCGCGCCCACAACCGAACCCTCGCGCAGCACGACTTCTTCACCACTGTAAAGATCTGTCGCCACCGCAAGGAAACCCAGACGGAGATCCTCGATAGTTGTAGCACCGAGATGGCCCTCTAGGAATGCCATGATCTTCCGACCGGAGCTCACGCCACCATTCGCGGCATCCGGAAAAAACAACTGTAGTGTCTGCTTCCAATCAATACCTAAGGCCGCATGAGTCAGCAAGGCCGCATCCCCATGATGCGCATACAAAGCCCCGATTTGTGCACCTACGCTTGAGCCCGCAATCGCCCGAACCGGCAGCCCTTGATCCTCCAGCACCTCCAAGACACCAATGTGGGCAAGCCCGCGTGCGCCACCTGAGCCTAGCGCCAATACCAAGCCACCCGCCTCACTGTCTGCCATAGCACCTCCTGCCAAGAGTCTAGCTCATCAGTCAGATATCTACAGGTGCTTCTAGCCCGGACGCACAGAAACGCCGACATCTGGTACAATAGGGTAAAGTGAATGTCGCGCGTCCATCCGACTAAAGACCCACACAGGGGTGCTATGGATTCTAAGCCCGCTTTATCAGACTATCTCGCAAAACTCCCTTCCTCCCCGGAACTGTTTCCTTTTTTTTATCGGGGCCTGGTCAGTTTGCGCTTTCCCATTGAGGTCGCCGAAATCCTGGAGCTGCGTTACCTCAGTCACCACAACATTGATCGCGCGGAAAATGATGGCCAGGGACATGAATTTGGGGAATTTGCAACGGCTCGTCGTGTCGACATGGACGATATTGGTATCCAAAAACCCGGCCACCGGGAGCGCCTTTCACAGCTCTTGTTACTGATTCGGGAATATCATGCAGCCCATGCTGCGAGCTCATCTGCTGATGAAAACCGCTTGCGGACCGCGATCGAGGAAAACCAGTTTGCTCAACGTCAATCCAAACAATATGGGAAAACATCAGGAATAACCGCGCTGGTCGCAGCTATAAGCTCAGTCCTATTAAGTCCGCCCGCCATTCTCGCGCAAGGACTTACGGTTCTTCTTTCTTACCTGTGCCTCGATTACTTTTATTCCCTATCTCTGCTAAGACGCGAGGAGCGCATTTTGGGCATTGAATTGGGCGAGGTTCTGAGACGACGAGTACGTGCAGTCAACTGGAAGGCGGTAGTCCGTCAGACAGCTGCGATACTTGGCTACACACGCCCCCTCGGTGGCGAGGCCTTTCGTATGGAGCCAGAACCTGAGCATCGCGAATTGATGGGAATTAAAATCTGATCTTTAAAAACGGGTGAGGTGCTCCCCCGCAAGCGAGCACAAGCCTGCGCGGCCCTCCCATCCTGCGTGGTAGTCGGCCTCCTACCCGACTTCCGTGCGTCGCGCGCACTGACGACCGAAAAGCGCCAGACGCAAACACAAGCGGCCTTATTCGTACACTAACCCATCGCCTCCATGATCCTAGACAGCCCCTCGGCACGCCCTTATGATGTAAGCGATATTTACGGAAGGAACGGCATGCTGACCCTCATTATCGGTAATAAAAATTATTCCTCCTGGTCCCTCCGTCCTTGGCTCGTACTACGACACTCCGGTATCGCCTTCCAGGAAGTACGGATACCGCTTTATCAAGACACGTCCAAAGCCACCATTTTACGCTATTCGCCCTCCGGAAAGGTCCCCGCATTAATAGATGCGGACCTAACTCTTTGGGAGTCACTCGCGATCTGCGAATACCTCGCCGAACGATTCCCTGACGCCAAACTCTGGCCCCAAGATCCAGCCGCGCGCGCGTTGGCGCGCGCTGTCAGCACGGAGATGCATGCGGGCTTTGCATCTCTGCGCCAGCATCTCACGATGAATTGCCGTAAACGATGTCCGCCGCGAGATCTGCCCCCGGCCGTACAGCAAGACATCGGGCGGATCTTTGCGATCTGGCAGGCGTGTCGAGCACGCAACCCAGACGGCCCTATGCTTTTCGGGCAATTCTCTATTGCCGACGCGATGTTTGCCCCCGTGGCCTTCCGACTCGCGGGCTACAGTGTCGCGATGAGTCCAGAAGACGCACGCTATGTACACATGCTACTGAACCTGCCGGCAATGCAGGAATGGGCTGCGGCCGCGAGCGCAGAAGAGGAAGTTCTGACGCAGTTTGAGCGAGATTTCTAGGCCCATTTTTTGCCAAGCGCACCCTCGCCACCAAGTATCGCGCGCGTCTCGGCGGAACAAAAGAACGCCTCACACGATAACAAACCACACAACAGGAGGACGCGGGGCCACGCGCTATCTCTTCCCAGACCACACCTCTTAAAAGGGGCAGACGCCGGGATTCCCCGCACCAAACGATGACCATTCTACGCATCCCCACCTCACCCTATCCCGACCAGAGGCCTGGAACCTCAGGCTTGCGCAAAAAGGTCCGTGTTTTTCAGGAAGGGCCCTACCTCCCGAATTTTATCCAAGCCGTATTCAACGCCATACCAAGCCATCTGGGTCAGACACTGGTTCTTGGCGGCGACGGGCGCTACTTCAACCGAGAGGCTATTCAGGTCATCCTGAAAATGGCCGCCGCTAATCATTGGGGCCGAGTGATCGTGGGCCGTGGTGGCTTATTTTCGACGCCTGCAGTGTCGGCCATCATTCGTGCCCGTCGCGCCTTTGGCGGTCTGATCCTCAGCGCGTCACATAACCCAGGCGGTCCTGACGCCGATTTTGGCATCAAATACAACGCCGGCAACGGCGGGCCTGCCCCGGAGTCCCTGACCGAGGCCATTTGGGAAGAAAGTCAAAGACTGCGGGAATATGCGATCTTGGAGGGACCGGATCTGAATCTGGATCGCGAAGGAGAGATGCATATCGGCGCCATGAGCGTTGAAATCGTAGATCCCGTTACTGACTACGCCGCACTCATGAAACAGATTTTTGATTTTGCCGCCCTCTCCAAGTTTCTCAGTAGCGGGCACTTTCATATACGCTTCGATGCCATGCACGCCATTACCGGCCCCTACGCCCACTATATCCTGGAAGAGTGCCTTGGGGCGGCACTAGGCTCTGTGGTCCACGGGGTCCCGCTCGCGGATTTCGGGGGCGGGCATCCGGACCCCAACCTCGTATACGCCAAACCGCTTGCCGATCTTATGTTTAGTGACTCGGCCCCGGATTTTGGCGCAGCCTCGGACGGGGATGGTGACCGCAACATGATCCTTGGGCGACATATCTTCGTTACTCCGAGCGACTCGGTGGCGATTATGGCCGCGCATGCCACCTGCATCCCTGCCTACCAAAAAGGGCTCCTAGGTGTCGCCCGCTCTATGCCGACAAGCCGCGCCCTGGACGCGGTGGCGGCCGCATTGCATCTCCCCTGCTACGAAACCCCGACAGGTTGGAAGTTTTTCGGAAATCTGCTGGATACCCATAAAATCACCATCTGCGGGGAAGAAAGCTTCGGTACAGGCTCCGATCATATCCGCGAAAAAGATGGGCTCTGGGCCGTCCTCATGTGGCTCTCGATCCTGGCCCATACCAACATGAGCGTAGACAGGCTGGTCTTTGAACACTGGGCTCGGTTTGGGCGGCATTACTACAGTCGCCACGACTACGAAGGCATATCCGCACACGCCGGTGCTCAGCTCATTAAAAACCTCCAATCCCTTCTTCCGACCCTTATCGGTACAACCTTGTCTCCCGGGCGCACCGTGCAAAACGCCGACGACTTTCGCTACCAGGACCCAGTTGACGGCTCTATCAGCGAGCATCAGGGCATCCGCTTGTTATTTACAGACGACTCCCGTCTCATTTTCCGGCTTTCCGGGACGGGAACCGAGGGCGCAACCCTGCGCATATACTACGAACACTACGAGCGCAATCCCGCGCACCAAGCCAAAGATCCGCAGGTTGCCTTAGCCGATCTTATCCGTATCGGGCAGCAGATTTCCGGACTTGAATCTTTGACAGGCCGCACACAGCCCACGGTCATTACGTGATCATATCAAGGCAGCCAGAATACATGTCACACAGGTACAGTTCGGGTTTCGGGGCCTCCGGCCAGACCTTTAGGAACACGATCGGGCCTCCATCGCAAACAGGCGTTGTCTGCCGTACAGGGGCTCCACGCATCGGGGTATTCCTGTATGGTCGATAAAATACATCATGGGCTATCGGAAGAGGAGGCGCAGTCGCGCTTAAGCCAATTTGGCCCCAATGCCATTAAAGAAGACGCGGCTCATCCCCTTGTCGCCTTTCTTCTCAAATTCTGGGCCCCCGTCCCCTGGATGCTGGAAGTCACATTGCTGCTCGAAATACTCCTGCACAAATATCCAGCCATGATCGTCATTTCCACTCTCCTTGTCTTCAATGCCGTTCTGGGATTCAGCCAAGAGCAGCGGGCACAAGACGCCCTTGCGCTTCTCAAGAAACGCCTTCATATCCAGGCACGAGTGCTCCGTGACAACGTCTGGAGGGAAGTGCCGGCCGCAGACCTTGTTATAGGTGATTACATCCATACCCGCGTCGGGGATTTGGTTCCAGCCGACCTAAAATTGGCCGATGGCGAGATCCTGGTAGACCAGTCGGCGCTAACCGGCGAATCCGTGCCGGCCGAGCGAGAGGCAGGCGCCACCGTGTACTCTGGCTCTGTCATTCGCCGCGGGGAGGCCAGCGGTGAAGTCATTGCCACAGGACCCAACAGCTACTTTGGCAAAACCGCAGAACTGGTCCGAACCGCCAAAACCAAGAGTCACTTGGAAGAGCTCATTTTCTCCATTGTGCGCTACCTCGTAATAATGGATGGTCTCCTGGTGGTCGCTATCATCATTTTTTCCGCCTACAACAACATACCCCTCACAACCATTCTCCCGTTCGCCTTAATTTTGCTCGTGGCATCCGTCCCCGTCGCTTTACCTGCGACCTTCACTCTAGCCACCGCTATGGCCTCTTTGGATCTCGCCCATATGGGCGTCTTGGTCACACGCCTCTCAGCTATTGAAGAGGCTGCCGCTATGACTGATCTTTGTAGCGACAAAACGGGCACTCTGACACAAAACCGCCTGACCTTAAGCGCCACACGCACCTTGGGCGGCACATCCGACGCAGAGATGCTCACCATGGCGGCAATGGCATCCGACAGATCTACCCAGGATCCTATCGATCTCGCCATTCTTGAGGCCGTTCAAGCCCGCAACATAAGCGTCGGAGACCGCACGGGCTTTATCCCTTTTGATCCCTCCACGAAGCGGTCAGAGGCTAGTTTTCTCAAAGACGACCGCGCCTGGCGGGCGGTAAAGGGAGCACCCCAAGTGATCGCCCAACTCTCCCAACCGCAAGCATGGGAGCAAGAGGCAGCGGCCCTGGCCGCCGATGGCGCCCGCATTCTCGCCATTGCCGCCGGACCCCAGAACGGCAACCTTGAGCTTCTCGGGCTGATCGCCCTATCCGATCCGCCAAGACCCGATGCCCATTCTGTCCTCGCCTCTCTGCGCGACTTAGGAATTCGGGTGCGCATGGTGACCGGGGATACCGAGGCCACGGCGCGCGTTGTCGCAAAGACCCTCGGCATCGACGGGACTGTCTGTGGGCGCGACCAAATTCAAAATCTGTCACAAGACTGCGCCGTTTATGCGGGCGTTTTCCCCGAGGACAAATTCCATCTCGTGCAAGGGCTCCAAAAACGCCATCGTGTCACCGCGATGACAGGCGACGGTGTCAATGACGCCCCCGCCCTCAAACAAGCCGAGGTGGGCATTGCGGTGTCCAGCGCTACCGATGTGGCCAAGGCGGCCGCAAGTCTCGTCCTGACGGAACCTGGGCTAGGCGCTGTTGTGAGCGCCATCAAGACCGGCCGACGCGTCTATCAGCGGATGTTGACTTATACACTCAATAAGATCGTGAAAACGATCCAAGTCGCTCTTTTTCTCAGTCTTGGCTTGCTATTCTTCCACCAGTTTGTCGTCACGCCCTTATTAGTCCTTTTACTGCTTTTCGCCAATGACTTCGTGACCATGTCTATCGCGGGTGACAATGTCCGGTATTCCCACAGACCGGATCGCTGGAACCTGCGGATCCTGATGCTAAGCGCCTTCGTTCTTGCCATTGCTTGGCTGTTGTATGCCTTTCTGGCATTTGCCTTTACCCAATATCTGCGACTGTCTTTACCGGCGACGCAGGCATTCGACTTTCTGGCACTGGTATTCTCGGGCCTTGCAAACGTCTTCCTGGTGCGAGAACGCGGCCACTTCTGGGAATCTCCTCCGGGCCGTTTTCTTGTTCTGGCCTCCTGCGCTGACATCCTTGCCGTCTCTCTGCTGGCCGCACTGGGGATCCTGATGGCCGCCGTACCATGGCTTGATATCGTCGCTCTGGCAGTGGCCACCTTTGTCTACATGATACTTCTGGACCAGATCAAGGTACCTCTACTACGCCGACTGGTTGATGCCTAAATCCGGATGGCACAAGAAATACACTTCGCACGAAACCCGAAGCGTGTCTGGGATGACCCGCTTTCACTATTTATTCCGTAATATAGAGCTCAGGATGCTCAAAGGCGTGCGCGAAGTGATCGACATACGCAGCATCCATGCCAATAGCGCGAGTGACCACCCTCCAGCGGGCTATGGTAGTTTGGGCTGCGCGCACGCAGCTGGCATCCACACGTACCGCCTGATCAGATACCGCACCTACTCATCTGGGCCCGCCCATTCCATTCGGCTCGACACGGTGGGCTCCAAAAAAAGCCCTTGATCCCGGAACAGATTGGCCATAGCCACGGCGGCCACGCCCGCCGGCTTCTCCTTTGCCAATATGTCGGCGGCGATATGGCCGGCTTCTTCAAGGCTTAATTCGAATACTACAGAATGCACTTCTTCCGTCATGACGCGCATGAATATCTCCTTTAATCGCCAAACGCATGGGGTGGCTGAACGAAATTGTTTTTCATGCGATATCCTTGCTCCTTCAGGATATAGGCCATATTGAGCGTGGCGCTCGCAAAATCCTCGGCGTTTTTGATTATAGGGTCGCTGAGCCCGGCGATTTCGCTTTGTTGAAATCGGAGCGTGACCGTAGACGCCGTTTTTTCGATGATTTCCATAACACCCCCACATGAGTGGCTAATGCATAATCTCAAACGCCGCCGCGGTACCGCCTGTGGCCTAGGCCACGCACAACCCAACCGACCCGCGCCCAAACCTAGAGTACCACTCCTACATGGAATGCTACACTTTCTGGTGGATAGTCACGCCCAGGAGAGGTTCTCACACCACTGGGATTGAGGGGCAGTGCCGCGCACCGGCCGTAAATATTCCCCGCGTGCCAACTTAAAAGATGTGTCCGTTAAGGGTTGACTGTTACTCCCCACGCCACCCGTCTTTAATCCCTTACCAGAAAGCGCGAAAAGCCCTGTCCTTTAGGACAGGGATGGATAGCGTGATTTGAGCCTATCATGATGGCTATGGTCCGTCTCCAAGCCTTTCGATACGCCCTGATGCCCACCGGCACACAACAGCGCCCGATGCGCCGCTTATGCTGGGTCGTGTCGGTTCGTCTACAACAAGGCGTTGGCGTTGCAGAAGGCCCATTATGAACAAGGCGAGAAGCGGCTTGGCTATGCCGGGTTATGCCATGTCTTAACGGACTGGAAAAACCACCATGACTCACAGTGGCTCACAGAATCCCCATCACAGGCCCTGCAGCAATCGTTAAAAGATCTGGAGCGTGCCTACCACAACTTCTTTTTGAAACGCGACGATTGCCCTCGTTTCAAAAAGAAGGGTCAACACGACCGCTTTCGTTTTCCGCAAGGATTTCGGCTGGACCCAGCCCATAGTCGCCTGTTTCTGCCCAAGCTCGGCTGGATTCGCTACCGTAACAGCCGGGAGGTTGTGGGCACGGTGAAGAATGTCACTGTCAATCACTTTTCCGGCCGCTGGTGCGTGAGCATGCAGACCGAACGGAACGTGGCGGAACCGAGGCACCCGGCCACCTCAATGGTCGGTATCGACAGGGGGATCGTGCGCGTTGCAACCTTATTGACCGGACAGGTTATTGCGCCTCTGAACGCCTTCAAAAAACACCCAATCCGTCTCGCTCGTTATCAACGGGCCATGAGCCGTAAAGTGAAGTTCAGCCACAACTGGAGGAAAGCGAAGACGCGGGTCCAGCGGATACAGACCCGTATTGGCCATGCTCGCCGTGACTTCCTGCATAAGACCTCGACCCCAATCTGCCAAAA
>Ga0307375_10003452_pt1 | contig 15556 bp, 5 predicted proteins | sample TR1MG_FD_202531 | JGI IMG/M metagenome (GOLD analysis project Ga0307375, IMG submission 202531) | Soil microbial communities from Risofladan, Vaasa, Finland - TR-1 | ecosystem: Environmental > Terrestrial > Soil > Coastal area > Acid sulfate soil | place: Finland: Risofladan, Vaasa | collected... | reverse complement strand
CGTTGGCGTTTGTGGTGAGTTTAGTTGACGCTTCATCTGGTGTGGCTGGTCATAACGCGCTACAGTTGCTACTACAACACATTTGTGTGGAAATCCCGGATAAGGCAGAATATCGACATGTTGCGCATGCTACGATTGGAGAGTTGATGGGACGCCTCTACATGATTCCGATTCCAGGCCTCGCTTCTGCCTCTCAACACGCACCTCGCTTCCTCTCCTTTCTGCTCAAGTATGGCCGACACAAGAAACCCATCTTCCGACTGTTTGCGGCAGAGGTCGCAGAAGAACTGCTTCTCAACATCGACTTTGTGACTCCCGTCGAAGTTTCCACCGTCATCTCGAAGAAGGACTCTGCGCTCCATGGCAATGATAACGACGATACTATCACAAAGACTAAGAAGAAGGAAGCCTCACGAGACGCTATTGACAAACACGATGCCCGAATTGGAGTTGGCGATGACATCGACACGATGGGCGTTGTATTGGAACTTGGTGAAACTTCTGAGAACGTCTCCGTAGCCAATGCCTTGGATGTGCAGAGAATGGATGCGAGTGCCGATAGAGAAGCAATGGAAGGCGATGCACAGACGGAAAAGGAAAGTGTCCCTCCAACGATCGTCTTCTCCAACCGCGAACACTTTGAGATGCTTTGCATGCTTCTAAGCTTCCTTGTGGAGAGATCTAGCGATAAGATAGTGAATGTGCGAGCGAAAGCGCTTGCAGCGATCGCGACAACTCTGGACCATTCGAAGTCGCTCTTGGCGCCTAGTTCTACCGTTGACAAGAGCGTTGCTGAGCATTATGATAGGGCGATTCGTAAAGTGTACTTTGATACTGGTCTCGCTCCTGTTGGAACTGATGGTGCTGTGGAAAAAGTGTCCGAAACTTTGCCGACCGTTTTCAAGTCCCCAGTGGCTCCAAGAGCGAACTCTGGAAGTGTAGGTGGTCAATTCTCGTTAGTGGCGCTGATAAAGAGAAGGTTGGAGGACGAAAGAAGCACGGTGAGGAAGAGCGCGCTTCAACTGCTCGAAACCGTGTGCTGTCACGATCGCCTTTCTACGCTATCTCACACTCTGGAACTCTTCAAAAATGCGTGTTTCGATCCTTTGCTCATCATTAGAAAGCAGGCAAGTGTCTCGTTGACGAATCTGCTGGCGCGCTTCGAGAACGTCGAGTCTCTGGTCTCTGTTTGGGTTCAATCTGTCCCAGTCCTGGTCTTTGATGCAGAACAAAGTGTGCAGGAGGCATCTTTGAAATCTTTTGTCGAATTGGTCGTGGAGAGAGTCCTACAAACTGGGAACAAGCGAGCTGGCGTGGACCTCACTTCTGATCCCTTGGCTTGGAAACTTTTCGATCTCATTACAAGGTCTGGTAGCGACGCTAACGGCAAGACTATGGGTAAACTGTGCCAGCTGTTGGCAACGAATGGAGACTACACGCCCCTTGCGAAACGGTTCTTGAAACATCTCGTTCTCTCTGCTGAGAAGCTTGCCGCACTGCCCAAGTCTGGCGATCAACTGGATGTCGAAGTTATCGTACAGTTGAAATCTGAGCTTGTAAGCTTGGAGATTGCGATTTGGAAGACGATAGCGCTCCTGGTTGCGAATCCGAACCTTTCTCCCTCTCTGGATGTTCGCTTGGTGTTGGGTCGCTGGAATTCCATCAAAAATGACTCTTCAGTCAGTGTTGATGTGAAGTTGCGTATATTGCAGTCGATCAGTTGCATAGTGAATGAGATATCGTCTGCTGAAGCGAAGTCTATTGCGTCGGATGTGTTGGGTCGGTTGGAGTCCTTCTCTGTGCAGCCTTCTATCATTCAGGCATCTATTCAGCTTCATGTTCGTCTTGTGGATCGATCTTGTTCTGAATGTGCTAGTGCAAGCGTGCATGCAAAGGCGGAAGCAGCGAGTGAAAACGTTCGTTGGATGAGTGGCCTCTTGTCGCGTGCAGAGTCTCGTTTGGCAGAGATTGTGGTCCCCTCCGATCAAGGAGTGGCGTGTGCCTATGTGCCTACGTTTGCGATGTTGGACGCGTTGTTGTTCACGGTGGGCGAGGTTTGTCAGTTCCTCCCCAAGAATCTGCTTCCAGGTCGTCTGGTGACTCTGCTTCAGACCTTCATTTCCAGCTCTTTCAAAGGTATTTTGGTGTCTTCTTGGTCTTCTGTGGCTAGGTCCGCGTCTGTGGCCTCTGCGTCTCCTGGTGGATCGAGTCCAGGTGTGACTTGTTTGTCTGTTCCTGCCTCTACGCGCGCCCTTGCGTTCGTGTCGTTGGGCAAGATGTGTTTGCAGGACATGGTGTTGGCGAAAACGTGCATTGCGGCCTTCGCGCGCGAGTTGGAGTTGAGCCCCTCGTCCGTGGTGCGCAACAACGTGATGGTTGTGATGTGTGATTTGGTGGTTCGTTACTCCAATTTGGTGGACAACTATTTGAGCAAGCTGACGGTGTGCCTGCGCGACGAGAGCGAGATGGTGCGACGCCAGACTCTGCTCATGCTCACCAACTTACTGCAGGAGGAGTTCATCAAGCTTCGCCAAGGCAACCTCTTCTTCCCTCTCTTACTCACATTGGTCGACGAATCAGAGGTGCTGCGACAGTTTGCTCTCATCTGCTTCGAGAACGTTCTGTCGAAACACGGCGGCGCCAGCCACGTCTTCTTCTCCAACTTCATCGAAGCCATCTTCTTCCTCAACGACTACCGCATGCATCCCAACTACAACCAGTACCGCTACACAGCAAGGGAGAGACAAATCTTCAACCTCGCCGGAGGAGGCAAAAACCGCGCCAAACGCTTCACCATCTACAAGCTATTCTTCGATCACATGGAAGACCAACACAAGTATCAAGTCAGCTTCACTCTATGCGACGAGATCCTACAGGCGTTCTTGGATGGACAGCTACCACTGGAAGACGCGAAGAACATTCTCTACGACACACTCTGCATCTTGTCCTCCGAAGAGATCCGACTCAAGAACATCAGTGCCAAGTTTGGACGCACGTCGAATGCCGTGGGTGGCAGCAGTACTGGTGGCACTGGTGGTGGAGGAGGCGCTAGTGGCGTTGGAGCCGAAGGCATGGACATCGACTACCTAGACGACGATATTGGTAACGCGAAGAACATTGAGAATCAGAAGAAGATTGTTGAAGCAACTGGCCAATTGGCAGCACAGGTAGTGAAGAGAACGACCATCGAACGCATCGTCCCAATCTTCATCGATCTCAAGACTCTGCTGGCAAAGCATCACTCGCCACTCCTGAAGAACGTTATGGACTATCTATCTGACTTGATCAAGGACATGCCAGACGAAATGGCGGAGGTATTGGAGAACAACAAGCAATTGGCTATGGAACTAGCATACGAGACGCGTCTGTCACGTGCTATTCAAGCAAACAAGAGTAGGAAGAATGGAGATTCGAATGCAGATGACGAGTACGGAGACGAGCATTCAGAGCAGCTACAACGAGAGGAGGAGGAGGACGGAAATGGAACGGCGCAACCTAGGCGCCCAAAGCCAGCTGGCGTCTCCAAACGACACGCACAATCGTTGGCAACCGTTGCAAGTGCGCCTACTCCATGGAAGAGAGGTGCACCGGAGATTGGAGCTGATTTTGCCGTGCCGAAACTTCGAACTGGAATGACACCTTACAAGCCCTCTTCAGCTCGCTCTGCTACGGATTTGAACATTCAAATTGATACGATGAGCACATCTCCGAGGGCGCATGTCGTTACAACACCTCAGACGCCCAAATCGCAACAGACTTCCGCAACCGTCGCAGTCCTTCCTCCCACCACGCCCGGTAGCATTTCCTCTCCGATGGCCAACAGAATGCGCCGCGCTTCTATTGTGATCAGGACACCCTCAATGAATGTATCTGTAACCGCCTCTGGTGGTGATGGATCGTCTTCTGGAGGAAAATCTCGCGCCTCTTCTTCGATTACTACCGCTTTTGGTGATCCCTCCGATGGTGACTTTGCGTTTGCTTCTCCTTCTTCGTCTCGAAATGCAAAGAGGCCGCGATTCATCGACTCAGATGAGGAAAACGACGACAACGCTGGCAAAGCGTCTTCAAGACGAGAATCTGATCCTATGAGTCCGATGGCCAAGAAGCCGCAGTCCAAGAGATTTAAGAAGGCTCCCGAAGAAGAAGAAGCCAAGGAAGAGGAGAGGGCGTTGGTGGCAGAGTCAGACGATGCGGAGGTCGCAAGGACTACGAGCGAAACGTCTTCCATCGCTCTCTCGCCCTCCAGACCATCAAGACCAAAGAGAAGGAGATGAAGGACTGGTAAATGTGCCTACCTTTTGTCTCTCTCTATGCAGTAGTAGTAGTAACACTAGTAGAGTTGTACAATGTACAGATGCAGAATGCAGCCCCACATCCGGATCTTTCTCGGTCGAAAACCAGCCCCACATGACTATTTTGTGCCGGTTGAGATTACATTCAAGGTGTACAATAACGGGGTGGTGGCCGCGGCTCGGGATGGCTCGCCTCAAATCTCAGGCTCCTAAGGCTTTGTCTTCGATATCAGAGCAGGGAGAACTGAAATGTTTTGAAGGGCAGTCTCCATTTGTTCTAACAGCGCATTCAAAGCCTCGTGAGCAGGACGTTGAGACTCGTCCACGGTGAGGGACCTTGAAAGATCCAAAGCCTTGATCGTGTTCCTCTTCAGAGCTCTCAGTTGGGTAATCGGGTTCGATGAAGGATTCGTAGAGGTAGCAGAAGTAGAGGAAAAACTTGAAGCAGCATTTGGCGCAGAGGAGGAGGAGGAAGTGACGGTGAATGTTGTGCTGGAAGTCGTTGCTGTTGCGCTCTCGTCCTGGGCTTCTCCATTTGCGCCCTCGACATTCGATAATAATAATGAGGATGACGATGACGATGATGGTGATGGTGATTGTGTTGCCTGTACATTGGCAGTGTTGGCGTTGGTCATTGACTTGGTCGGTGCTGCAGCCAAGAACCAGCTTCTCAAGTGCTGAGGCGACCAAACGTCCTTGTCGTGTTTGAAGAGGATGTTCTGAAGTTGTGACATGGAAACGACACACAGTCCTCTGTTCCTTGCAGTGAGACGAGCGCCGTGGTCTTCTGAGATGAACATAGCGCAATGAGCGTCACCAAGCTCTTCAGCGAACATGAGTGCGATATCGACAATCATACGATCGTTGGAGGTGGTCACGTCGAGACCAAGGGGTGTGGACGAGGAAGAGCCAACATCCAATGCCTGGACCAACTTCTCTCCCTGGTGCGCTCCCAACATCATCAGATATCCACTCTTCTCCGCATCCATCAACATCTCATTCACGACACTCGCCTTGATCACCTTCTTCTTATGCATACCATCTAACTCACCCAACACAGTGTCAGTCACGACCAGAACCACTCTCTCATCGATCGCGTTGTTGCCTTCGGCGCCCACCACTGTCTCGGATGATGACGACGTTCCAAACTGATTCGATTCAAATCTCCTCTTCAAGTTGCGCAAACTCCAAGGGTGATTGGGCTCAAGTACGGCAGTAACAACAGCGTTTGTGTCCATGAACAAGTAGAGCGGTCCAGCTTGAATCTCGCAGTCCTTCTTGGATTGAGAACCCGTCATCGTCGTCGTCGCGCCAACCACAGATGATATAGGTCTTTGTGCATCGTTTCCAATGGATTGCCCCGCCGCCTCGACCATATGCATCGAACCATCGTTGGTTGAATTCGGCTCAGGATCTCGGGATGCCCTCATCATTTGCATCGCCCTTTTCGCCGTTTCTAGGGTCTCGTTCCAGTATTGGAAGTGCAAAAACACAAGATGAAGCTTGGAGTTGGGAGTTTGACATTGAGAGGGGGTGCAAGTCGTGCCCTTGGCGTTGACGTAGCAGGTGCAAACTTTCTTCTCGTTCAGGAGAGAAACGCAATCGTTCGCCGAGATGAAATTGTGTTCCAAACGCAGCCAAAGCGGCGTCAATCGCTTCTCCTGATGCTTTCCAAACGGATAACGAGAACAATCGGCCAGTGAAGAGAGGAGCGAGAGCGCACCTTTGGTGGTGATGCGATTGTGCGAGAGGTGCAATTCGTGGAACGTTGGTCCATCGTCTCTGGCTATAAGGTCTGCCAACGCCGCGGTACCAACATCTCCAATCATGTTTTGGTACAGTTTCAGAGATTTGATGGTCAGGAAACCAGCATGTTGCCGACAAAATCCAATGAACTTTGCAATCGCGCCATCGTCGAGCAAGTTGGACGACACATCGAATTTGAGGATACGAAGAGATTTGCGAGGTAGGCCTGAAGTGGGATCGCGATGGGGAGCAATATACGTCGACACGATGAATTTGAGCAGCTCGGAAAAACGCTTCGTATCGAGCTTGCAACGCGACGCATTCACATAGATAGACACTTTTGTTGCTGTAATACCTCCATTTGATACCATGGTGTGTATAGGGCGGGTACTGTACGGAGAGGAAGAGGATGGGGAGTGAGACTTGTACGGACTCGCCCGTGGCGACCTACCGAAGGACTCACCAGAATCGTCGCCATAGTTCTTGGGTGTATAATTTCGCGGACGAGAGGAAGAGGGAGGCGTGAAGGGCTTGCGATGAGAGGGAGAGGAGCGATAGCCTGCGGAGGGAGACACGATCGACATCTCCGATAACTGACCACCAAGTGCATCGACCGAGAATGGAGGCTCTGAACCTGAATCAAGACGTGCTTGAGGACTCATGGGGGAAGAAGGACGACGAGATTTGGCGCCAGGTGACTGGGTTCCAAGGTTCTTCTGACCGACACTGTTTGGGGATTCTATGCCTTCTTCTGCACATGTAGAGGTAACAGTTCGGGTTGACAGGAGGTAAATGCATATTAGAGTTGGATTTCAAGAATAATAGTGAATTGTGAACCACAGTAAGGGAGAAAGGGAATCGAGGAAGGATAGCGAATTAGTGTAGGCTATTTCAGCTCTAGATAAGGTTACTTCAACGCACTTTGGCCTTTTTGTGATCCGCCTCGAGGATTCCTATCGGCGTAGTGGGGAGAGGGCTTCATGATGAGAAGGCACACAAGACGGAGACTGAAATAGGGAAGCGCCCTCAGACACTGGAAACCGACCGTTAGGTCCAGTAACGACTATCGACGAGTGTGCTCTCAAATGGTTCCTTTGAGCGCATAGTCGCAGTATCGAGGTACGTAACTGGGCCCGCTTGAGCAAGCATAGTGTTTGTCGACTTGTGTCGGATTTGTCTGTTGCTCTCCTCCTGCTCCGCTCCGACCTTCCCTGCCTTGGAATTCATGGACCACAAGGTGCAACCCATAGAAGAAGTAGAATAACGAAGATTTCCAAAGAATGACTGGATTGAGATCCGACCTTGGAGCATCACCGAAAAGTCGGCCAGGCGCCGGCGAAACACTCCAGGTGTTTTTGGCTCACTCGCACCCAACGATTTCAGGGTATCCGAACACCGACAATTCGCGGACTCCATGGGGCTCAAATAGGCATTATTGGCTTCCCTACCCGGAGAAAGCTGCTGTCATAGCCCGTTTCTATGCAATACCTAGTTGTTACATGGGAATGAAGGCTGTTGGCGTTCGTAGGCGCAGAGTTTCTGTCTCGCAAACTTCTCATCCTGTTTCACCTCCTAACTGCTCCTCGTTTACGATCTCTGTGTTGGCGTTGTATCTAGAGAAGTACTGGTTCCGAATCACAAGAATCAGCTGAGCAGAGTTGATGACGAGCTCGTACAGTCGTCTGGCCGCTTCTGTTGCTATTTTTAGACGCACTACTGGCCAGCAAGCTATGTAACACAATTGGTTGGGGAATCACAAAGTAGGGATGGGGGTTTGTCTATTAAGGGAAAAGTGGCTCCAAGGAGGAGTAATTGAGAGAGATAGAGATAGAAGGGAGAATGGGAGCATCGTTCGTTCATACCCACTGTAGGCGAAGGAGGTATCTCATGCGAACCTGAGTGGCATCATATACGAGGTATTCGTTGTGCAAGAATGAGGAGTTGGCGGCACCGGGTTGGTTGGACTTTGAACCCTGTGGGATGATGACGGGGTGGCCGGAGGGAGAGAGGGTGGTGTCGGTGAAGTCCATCGATGGATCCGGTTGCATTTGACCGCAAGCGAGTACGGATTGGTATCCCTTTGGTGCGGCGACGAGTTTTGAGTTGTCTGCGTAGATCTTTGATACGTTTCCGAGAGCGACTTCGTTGAGTAGGATGAGACCAATGCGACCGGCTAGTCCGCAGTATCCCTGAGACTTGTCGATCATGTCCGCCGAGTAGTTTCCTCTTCCCACTCTTCCACCGGAGTGAGGCATGATCTTGATACCGCCAGAGAGGATTGCCGGGAACACTGCAACGTTGGAACCGTGGAAGAGGAGCTTTCTGTAGTCGAGAGAGTCGTGCTGAGCGAAGATCTTGTCCTCTCCGTTTCTGGCCAATTTGTAGATGTCCAGGATCTTGAGCTTCTGATGTCCTTGCGTGTTCTTCACGTACGTCTCAAGACGCTTGAATTCATCGGTATCACGGTCCAAGGCAACGATGGTGTTTCCGAGCTCCTTGTACTTCATCATCAACGGGTCCTCCTGCTCTTCACTTTCCATCTCCAACATGCGCGCAGCCACCTCAATGTCCATAAGAGTATCGAGAAGATCATATTTGGCCTGGAGCGTCTCCATGTCGTCAATGGTGGGTGGACGGCCCATTCCAAAGTCGTGCGGGATCGTCGTGTAGAAGCGATTGCACAAGTCCTGCAGCTTCGCCTTTGAGTATCCATCTTCTTTGATGAGTGCCTCGATCTTTTCCAACAACTCAATGCCATCACGCAGCGTACGTTTCGAGAGCTGACCGAGCGGCATCTTCTTGGTGTCGATCTTCATGTCCTGCATCTGTTTGTTGATCATTTCCTTGTTGAAGATGAGTGTGATGAGCTCTGCGACACGTGGATCCAGCTTTTCCACCTTCTTAGGAGCGGCACCCGCGAGCATCGCCTCGACGCGCTTCTTGCGCTCCTTCAGCGCCTGCGACGTCTTCTCTCCCTCCGCCTTCGCCTCCTCCTCGTCGCTTTCCGCCTCTTCGCTATCCAAATCCACAGGGTAGTAGCCTCCAGGCTTCTTCTCGAACTCGTTGTTCATGTACGACTCGAAGTGGTTTTGGGTCATCTTGTAGAACTTCTCCTCGAACACCTTCACCATTGGACCAGGCGAGTTGTAGTCGTCGATCTTCATATTCAAATCCATACCGATGCGACCCCATTTGGTGAAGAAGGCGAAGCGGTTCTTCTTGGTTTTGTGTTGCAACGCTTGCATGACGTACAGCGAGTTCTTACCACGATCTCCGACCGTCAAATCGGTCATGTTGAGTGAGATGGCGTAGACACAGTTGTTGGCGACGTAGATTTGGTACTCTTCGCGAAGTTCGCAATCCTTGTCGATGGGAGGAACGATGAGTCTCTTGCGCTTCTTCTTCTTCTCCGTGTGGGTGACCTTGTTATCGTCGGGTTTGCGAGCCTTTCCATCGACGAAGACGAGGAAATCGTCCAAGTTGTCCAAGTTCTTCAACGTTCTCTTCTGACTCGTGCAGAATCTGATGATGCGAGGATCCAGAATCGGCAACTTTGAGGCGAGAGATTTGGTCTTCTTGACGGGAGGACGCTTGTTGCTTGATGAGGAGTCGTCGACCTCTTCAAAGGGAGCCAAAACGTGCGTCACCTTCGCAGTGAATGTGTTGCTCACCGAACCTCCTCCTTGCGTGATTTTCGTCGTATCATCTTCTTGCTCATCCCAACCTCCGAGAAGCACGAATACGAGACCCTTGAAGGCATCGGGAGCGGGTGTGTTTGAATCCTGAGGTCCGTCCAAGAATGCGTTCTTCTTCCCCTGCTGCTCGTCCTTCACCGATTCCACGAGTTTCACCAACGTCGATGCTGCTGGAGTCTTCCACTTGTTGCGCTTGATGTCGGAAGCGTTCGTCTCAAAAGTGCATCGAGACCAAGCCGAGAGATGGCCGTGGCACTTCACCTTCCCACCAGACGCGGGCCTCATGTGTCCTCCACACTCTCCACATTTCGGAAGACCGCCATTCACCATGCCATCCGCAACTCTGTCCACCAATTCAGTGGGACCGAGTCCATGCCACTCCTGATCATTGTGCTGCAGAATCGCCTTCAACTCAAACGAATTGTACTTCTCTCGAATCTCATCCTTCGCCTTCCAAAGCCTCTCGCTCGCCTCACGAGCAGCTTTAGCCTCGGGGCTCTCAGAAGAAGCAGAAGCCTTTCCCGACGACGACAACGACGGATTCGCCTCCAACACCACCGCCTCCACCTCCTCGCGATCGTCCGCCTTAAGCTTTTCGAAACCAACCAGAGAAGAGGTCGCAACCTGAGCGGGGATCGACCAACACTCGGAATCCGCATGGAACGTCTCACCATCCTCAGTCACCACTACGCGCAACGTACGCGCCTTAAAGACCTCACCACACGAATCACACTTCTTATTACCACCGCTATATCCAATCTTGGCGTAATCCTCAATGGCATCACTCGGAACGGACGACTTGGTGGAGGGAGACTTCGAAGCACCTCCTCCGCCTGCCGTATCATCAGCAAAGCCCAACAACTTCTTCACCTTCACTTGATCATCCCAACGAAGTCCATCAAAACCTTTCAGAAGCGTGATATCCGTAATCGAACCAGGCTTGAGAATGCACTTCGCATGGTGCCTAGTCCAGACGTTTAAACACAACACGTACAGAAACGAAAGTGTTTGACAAGGGTTAGAAGTGGGGCACAGAGGGAGTAAAGGGGAAACAGACCCCAAGAAAGAGGGATAGGAGGAGAAATGTTCGAGTTCGGGGAAAACACTTTCACAACGCACCACAGAGGCATGTCTCCATCAAAGTGAGGGCTTGGCACCATTTTTCCCACTCTCACTGTATCTTGCGAGATGGAATCTTTGCATTTTCGGCACTAAGGGCAAAACAAGGACAAGAGAGCGTGTTAGGATGAAGCTCAGATTGTGCCATTTGCAGGCCAAGCAGTAGTCTAATGGCGAAATCGAACAGCAAAGGTTCCATGAACGAGGACTGAGAATGTGAAACAAAGGGGGAAAGAATTGAAACACAGAGACATGGGCCAGGAGAGAGGAAAGGAAGGAGACACGCGCGTACCGACGATCTGCTGGATTTAGCATACTCTACAATGAATCCACCCATATCTCAAGAACCAGGAGAACACAGTCTTGCCAGAAAAGAGGTGAGAGGACCAAGTGCACAGGAGGAAGTTGCAGAGCGGAGTGGGACTGGGCGACCCTTCACTTCCCAACTGGTCTCTTCCTTCACACGTAGACATCTCGGTTGGACATTCAGAATAAACTTGCATCTAAATGGTATGGGTTGTCGAATTTTGAGGAAGTTAGGATCAATTTCTGATTCGAGCTCAGCCAAACTCGAAAGTTGGAGTCCCGTGTGTACGTAGGCACTCGTTTCTGGACTTCCAATTAGACAAGCACTCCTTGTCCCCCCATGTTATTGAAGGCCTCGCTTGCGTTGAATCTGTCCCCGTCATTGAGCAACTCCAAAGGAGCCGTTGCGCCTAGCCATCGTACCAATTTCCTTCTCCGTCGTTATCAAGCCTCTTCTGCCTCCCTACGTCGTACAATGGCCACCACTTCCCAAGTTTCTGACAACACCCATGCAGCTTCGAACAAGATCAAGTTTGCGGCGATTCAGATGATGTGCACGAGCGACAAGCTGGCGAATTTGGAGAATGCGTACAACTTGGTGCGCGAGGCTGCGTCTCGTGGTGCCACTCTGGTCTCTTTGCCTGTATGTGCTTCCCTCTATTGTGGATGTGTCCTTTGTTTGGCTGGCTGCGTGCAGTGTGTGAAGTGTTGTGCGACGTCCTGCCAGTGTCTCCGAATCTGAACTGACGGGGATTGATTACTGTAGGAGTGTTTCAATAGCCCTTACGGTACCAAGTACTTCGAGCAGTATGCGGAAATGGTGGAAGAAGCCGCCCTGTCCAAGTCTCCGGATGAAAGCTCGTCGTTCAGCGTGCCTTCGACGTTGAGTTTCAAGTTCGATTCTGCCCGTCCCAGTTTCTCGATGCTCTCGCAAGCTGCTTCTGCGTTTGGTGTGTATTTGATTGGTGGCAGTTATCCTGAGCGCGATGCGCTGGGTAAGTTGTACAACACGTGCTGTGTGTTCGATCCGCATGGGAAACGGATTGCCACACACAGAAAGATGCATCTCTTCGACGTGGATGTTCCTGGCAAGATCACCTTCCGAGAAAGCGATGCGCTGAGTGCTGGAAACGCGGTGACGGTGTTCGATTACGATTCGAGCCAGACGCACGCGGCAGAGGACTCGACGAGGAGGCCCATCCAGACGAAGGTCGGCGTTGGCATCTGCTACGACCTCAGATTCCCTGAACTCTCGCTTCTCATGACCGGCGGGTATGGCGCGCAGATCTTGGTATTCCCGAGCGCATTCAACATGACCACTGGACCAGTGCATTGGCACTTGCTGCAACGAGGAAGAGCACTCGACAACCAGGTCTACGTCGCCACTTGCTCTCCTGCCAGGGACACCTCCGCCGGATACGTCGCCTTTGGCCACTCACTCGTCGCAGACCCATGGGGCACCATCATCGCTGAACTCGAAGAGAACCCTGACACACTATACGCTGAGCTAGACCTCGACTACCTCAAAAGCGTCAGAGACTCCATCCCCGTTTGGAAACAGAGACGCAACGACGTTTACGCCATTGTATCTAGAAACTGAGACGTGTCACTCAGCACACGACTTCAAGGCACTCCTCATATACCTCTATCGCATGCATGCGCTCCTACGCCAGCCTCAGATGACCTACAATGGAAACATCGCAGACCCTTCGATATCCACCTGATCTTCCAATAGACCTCTTTTTGGAGATTCTTTGCAATATTCACATATACATTCAACATTTGGGGCTGTACACAGAAACACACAGAGGTGCGCGACTTGCCTACTCAGATGATCGATCTGTCGTACCACTCGACACATGCATTCCAATAGACGATTCAGCACTTGGATGGGGCATGGATGCAATAATAGGAGGTCGAACGGCGGCGTCGTGGATGGAGGAGCGGCGAATGAGGTCTGAGACTTGTCGCTGGATTCGTTGCGAGTACTGGTCCTGCATAGCTCGTATAGTTCGCTCCACTTGCCTTTGGAACTGTAATTGAGATTGTGAGACGGCGTTTTCGATGGCATTTTGGAGCAGCGCGGGTGTTGAGACGTCCTGATTTGAGTTGCCCTTCATCTCGCCCTCTTGGTAGTGCTGTGGGTCCATAACTCGGCGTTTCTCTTTTAATGAAGTGGAGTATTCGTCATCATCGTCGCTGAAGCCATAGTCCGACAAGGAAGACGATGTATCCTGTTCAATCGGGTATTGTCCAGTCCTCCTCTTGCTCGGCATTTCTTGACTTGGACGGCTCTCTCCTTCGTGTTTTCTACTGTATGCATCGTCTGAATCGTCTTTGTATTCGTGGAGGTATCCAATGCCGTCGTCATGTGCAGATTTCCGCAGTTGTTCGTCATCCACGATCTTGATAGCCGTTTCCAGAACTCTAAATAATGTGGGGATGTCGAATTCTACGGATCCGAGTGTGGGTTGCCAGTTTCTTGGGAGTGGAGTGTCCGCTCTTCGGTGTCTGTGGGATCTGGAGAGCTTCTCAGCAGCGCCATTGATCCAGACCGCTGCCGCTTGGTATGCGTCCTCGATGATGTATAGGAACACGTTGAGAACGAGTGTGATGAATAGCATGTCGAATGAGAAGAGGTACGCCTGTGCGATCTTTGGGTATGGGTAGTTGTCTCTGAGACTTTTGAAGATGGCGTGGGTGTCGTCTCCGTTGATGAGTGCAAATAGTGTGACTGCGGTGGTGTCGAATGAAGAGAAGTATGGTGAGTATGGGGCGAACATGACGAATCCGCAGACGAGGAAGCCCATGTAGAGCGGTACGACGGAGACGATGAATCTGAGGTTTCTGAGGAAGGAACCCTGTAGGGTGAGTACGAGTGCAGAGAATTTCTTCCAGTATTCCAAGTACTTGATGAAGTTGATGCACAGAATCATGCTGCCCGCGCCAATGAAGAGGCGAGACTCGTCGCTGACGGGAAGACCGTGATCGCGCACAAACCCAATGATGCAGCCTACGATCAAGCACACCTCTCCTACGCATTCCATCGCATTCCAAGAGGAGAAAAAGTCGAGTTTGACCGACATGGGGATCTCACTCCACGCATAAACAGGCAACACACCGGGCGCCTTCACCTCACGAAACGCCTCCTTCAGCACGTGTTTCGGCACGGATTGCCACCGCCGCTTGGTCCGCTTCATTACCGCATACGAAGAATACACTGCTTTAACGCCAAAGACGAGGGAGACAAACGAAACCAGAATGATGAGACCCGGAATCCAACCGAGTCGATACAAGAACACGTCATTCAGAATGTAGCGAACAGTCCACAACTCAGCTGTGAAGATACCACCTGCATTGCGGAACATAATATCGATACGCCAATTCATAGGGGCATGACCAAACTGTGTAGCAGACACATTATCTTTCAACACAAACTGAAGCGTCAACGTCTCCGTATGGTTCAAAAACGCCTTAGCTTCCACTCGAGAACCATTCATAGGACCAAGAGGCAATTCCTGATTCAAAACGAACTCACGACCAACGACAAACGGAGCATCCAATGCAAGTTCCGGATGATACTCCACAAGCATCTTAACGGGAAGTGGATCGCCAAAATTATCTACATCTGCAGTATAATAGAACACTGCTTCCGAATTGATACCATAGTACATCCTCACGATCGACACCACACGATCTAACATATCCTCCACCGTGAAGAGCGTCAACGCCTCTGCTGCTGAGTTCTTTTCCAGAAATAGCTTCGCAAAGAGGTTCTCTCCGTTGGAAATAGGCTCCGTAAACTGCACGAGGATGGACAAGAGCTGAAACACGAGAAAAAGTCAGAGCTCACTTTCGCGTCTCAACACTGACTCCTATGAACGAACAGACGCTGACTAAGGTGGAAAGGGAGGTAGTATTGACAACGAAAAGGAACGAACCTGAATAGTGACCAACATGAGGATCGTGCTATGGAGAACCAGCTTGTAGGGGAATCGTCCGTATTTCGTCCATTTTTCCACTGCACTAAGCATCACGCGCTCACTATCTTGCATCTCTACGTCTCTACTAGAACGACCTTTACCATATTTCGCGCCAGAACAGAGACTACGATCCTCCTTGTAGGCAAACGTGCCCTTCCAAAGTCCAAAGCACGAAGACATCGGAAAACTAGCCTCCTGGAGCCTTTTTCGGGCAGATCAAAGGGAAAACGCCAACCACACGATGGAGGGCAATACAAGACGGGCTTAGGGCAAGGCGCCCAGAGCAAGGACTACAAAACGATCTTGCATATCTCTTCGGGGGTCGTTTCGGGGGTTCTCACACTGGTCCATACGTTTTCGGACGACGTCCAGGCGTGAAAAATGATGCCCCGAGTGGGAATCGATCCCACGTTCC
>Ga0307375_10003450_pt1 | contig 15563 bp, 17 predicted proteins | sample TR1MG_FD_202531 | JGI IMG/M metagenome (GOLD analysis project Ga0307375, IMG submission 202531) | Soil microbial communities from Risofladan, Vaasa, Finland - TR-1 | ecosystem: Environmental > Terrestrial > Soil > Coastal area > Acid sulfate soil | place: Finland: Risofladan, Vaasa | collected... | reverse complement strand
CCGGCCAGCTGCCCGGCGCCCAGCAAGGTGAAGACCCGCACGACGGTGTCCGGGTGCGGCGGGGTGCAGGCCCCCGCCGAGTCCCGGCGGCACCCGGCCGCGGCCAGTACCTGCCGGGGCGCCGCGCATATCCAGGCGGTGACGTCTTCCAGCGACGTGCACCCGCACAGCACCGCCGCCGTGCACATCGCCAGCACCGAGGCCAGCGAGTGCCGCACCCCGCGCGGGTCGCGCGGATCGGGCACCGCCGCGAAGCAGGACAGCAGGTCACCGCCTGCCGCGGCACGCAGGCTCGCGGCCCGGGCCGCCAGCTCGCCCAGGGCATCAGCAGCGGCAGCGGGCACGCGCATGCCAGACTGGACGGGCACCGGGGCCTCCCGGCAGGGAAAGTGACTTCGGCAATCCCTTGTCCTAGCCGGGACCCCCGCTGCCCTGCCGCCAGCGACACGCACGGCACCCGCAACGTGACGCAACCGGGACAGCCCCGCCATGCGGCGTCACTATCCGTGGCCGGGACCACCGCCGTCTCGCTCCTCTTAACCCCGCCAGATCGCTACACCCCGTGAGCAAGACAAGGCCGCGCCGCCCTCAAGCCGCAAGCCCGGCCGCCCGCAAGAACCAAGGACCTGCCGACAGCCCAGTAGCCATTGACGTGCGGAAACGACTTTGCGGGACACCCTGGCATCCGGCACGACATGCAGGGCACACCATGATCATCCCGGCGCAAGCTCACAAACCCGGACTGTAGTACCGGGCGCGAAAGGGGCGCTGCTGCGCGGCGAGGGCCTGTATGACTCGCATATCAGCTACTGGCGCAAGGCGCGTGATTCCGGGGCGCTTAAATCCTCAGCCGCTGCCGTTCCCGCGGCAGTGCATAAGGGCCGCCCGGGCGCAGAGGCGGAGAATGAGCGGCTGCGGAAGCGGCTGGCGAAGGCTGAGGTGAAACTGGACCAGACCCGCGCTGCGCTGGATATCATGGGAAAAGCGCTTGCGCTTCTGGAGCTGCTCTCCGGGAGCGCGGATTCGCCGAGGCCGTCCGCCAGGTAAGCGAGGAAACATTCGACCTGCTGGAACCGGTGACTGGCGTGAAAAAGGCGTGCGAGCTGACCGGGAAATCACGTGCCGCTGTTTACCGCGGGCGCAATGGCATCCGGTCCGGGTGCCGGGAGCGGCGGCCGGCCGCGCCGAATGCGCTGTCCGCCGCCGAGCGCGGCGAACTGCTTGCCGTCCTGGATAGTCCCCGGTTCCGGGACAAGGCCCCGCGGCAGGCATGGGCCCTGCTGATCGATGAGGGCACCTGCCTGGCCTCGGTCTCCACGATGTACCGGCTGCTCCGCGAGGCCGGGCAGGTCCGCGAGCGCCGTGCGCAGGCTGCTCATCCTGCGCGTAAGAAACCGGAGCTCATCGCCACCGGCCCGAACGAGGTGTGGTCATGGGACATTACCAAGCTGGCAGGCCCGGGGCGGGGCGTGTATTACCACCTGTACGTGATAACTGATATTTTCTCCCGGTGCGCTGTTCATTTCGAGGTGCACGCCACCGAGCTGGGCGAGCTGGCGAAAGACTTCATGACCGAGGCGATCCGCCTGAACGACGGCGTCGCCCCGCATGCCATCCACGCGGACCGGGGGACCTCGATGACGTCCAGGCCGGTCTCGGCGCTGCTGTCGGACCTGGCGATCCTTCAATCGCATTCCCGGCCGAAGGTCAGCAATGACAACCCGTACAGCGAGGCGCAGTTCAAGACGCTGAAGTACTGCCCGGCCCCGAGCACGTCAGCGAGCACGGCGTTCCTGGCCAGTTCCATCGTGGTGCCGTCCAGCGCGGTGACCTCCACCACAGCCGCGCGATGCTGGGGTCCGCGTCGCTCCGGGCGGCGTCCAGCTCGAACAGGCGCTTCATGACCTGCTCGCCGAGCAGCGCGCGGGCCTTGGAGAACGCCGGCCCGGACGGCACCTGCGTGCCCGGCCTGAGGTGCAGGCCGAATGCCGTGGCCAGCACCGTGTTATAGCCCGCGCCGGGGAACAGGCAGGCGACCAGGACGCAGGTCACGGTCATCTTCCCGGTCAGCGTCCGGTCATGGCAGTGCCCGTGCGGCGCTTCCTCCAGCGCCCGCGCGATCACGCCATCGGCCAGGAGCGCTTCCAGCAGGCTCGCCCGACCCCGGCCCGGACAGCACCCGTTCCGCGAGGTCCGCTCCTGGAACAGCATCGCTGTCCCCGGCCGGCGCCGGCGGGATGGACGACGGCGTGATCAGCATGGCAGCCTGGGCAGGCAGCAAAGCTTCAGGTGTGGCGAAATGGGTGTCGGCAACCTCGTCCTGCCAGGAGCTTTGTTCTATTTCAGGGACCGCCGCACCACATAACGCCACCGCGACCAACACGCCGCCGGACCGTGACCAGGCCTCAGAAAACCGGACGCCAAGTCTCAAAACTCCGGAAAGTTAGGGCAGTGGGCCTGAGCCTGTGCGGTGTCACCTGGCGGGATCCGGTCAGGTCAGTGGCCTGATCGACGATCTTTCGAGCCTTGCCAGGATCTGCTACGAACTCGGCCCCAGATGTCCGGAAGTTGCTGGTGGTCAGTTGTTAAATTCTGGGGGTCCCGCGGCCAGTTGGTAGGTGATGGGCCGGGTGTCGCCGGGCAGGCTGGGCGGGTCCTGGCTGATTTCGTCGAGGAGCAGGGTCAGGGCGCGGGCGATGCGGGGCTCGTCGGGCCGGGCGAGTTCGACGGTGATCGCGGCGGGGGGTGCAGGTGATGGTCCCGGCCAGGCCCCGGCCAGGTCCCGGATGATGGTCTGGCGGGTGATCGCGCGGTATTCGCGGTCGTCACGGAGGCAGGCGCTGAGGTGGTCTGACATCCAGTGCCCGGCGTTGTGCGCGAGCAGCCGAAGGACCATCTGCAGGCCGCGCCGGCGGGTGCGCGGCAGCGCGGTTCTCGCGTCGGGGCCGATGACGCTGGCGGGGAGTTTCGCGGGGATATTGTCCCGTCCGGCCCCGGCTCTGGCGAGCGTCGTCTCCGCCCGGGTGATCTCCTTCTGGGCGGCGGGGATCAGCCTGGTGTTTCTGGCGGCGGCGCCGATGGCGGGGTCGGCGAGCATGACAGCCATGTCGGCGCGGGCGGCGGCGAGTGCCTTCCGGGCCTGGCGGGCCGCGGTGCTCGCGGCCCGGCGGGCCGGGGTTATCCGCGATCTTGGTGCTGGTCTCGATGGCGGCGATGTAGTCGCAGATCTTGTCGACCCCGTGGTTTCCGAGGCGTATCTGAGGAAGTTCTCCTCCCGCCACCGTGACGTCAGCCACGAGAGAATCTCCGCCGGGCAGCAGTCCATGGCGGAGGTCAGGATCTGCGGCGCAGCCTGCGCGTGCTCGAGCAAGGTGATCTGCCGGGCCGGGCCGTAGTCTTTCAGGTCCGCTATCTCCCCGGCCCGGGCGATCTTGCGGGTCTTCCCGCAGACGGTGATCGTGGTCAGGACTGGCAGGTGCGCGGGGACCGCGAGCGGCGCGCGCCAGCAGGTGTCCGGTACGGCGACGTGGCGCTGCTGTCGGTCACCAGTGCCTGCCTCGCGCTTAAGCCGCCCCGCCCGGCACGGCGATTATGCTCGGGTTCGGCCGCGGTGGCGCCTGCCCGCAGGTATTCACCCGCTGCCGCCAGGAGAATGCCGACTGGGTGGCCGGAGTAGCCCAGCTGCCGCAGCGTCACCACCGCGACGTTCCGCATCCCGGCATCGGCCTCGGGGTTACCTGCATCGGGTTGTCACCGCAACTGATAGCTGAACAGCGCCGCCGCCCCGGCCAGGATCAGATCCGGCCTGGGTGAAGGCCCTGACCCGGCTGCCGGGTCAGGCTCCGGGGCCGGCAGCTCCTGCTGCTGCGCGTCGCGGGGGGCCCAGCCGGCGCAGCACGGCCGCCTGGGCCGCCCCCAGCCTGCGGGCGATCTCCGCGTCCGCCACGCCTGCGGCCCGCTGCGCGACCGCCCGCGCCCAGGCTGCCCCGGCCAGCTTGCGCCGCGCGCCGGGCTGCCGGATCACCCCGGCGGTGCCCTCCTGCGCAGCGTGGCCACGTAGCACTCCGGCAAGTCCATCAGCTCAGCCACCGCATGGTGCCCGCTGCCGGCACCAGCCTGGTCCCGGCTGGCGGGGCGGGGCCGGGCCGGCGATCGCCGGGGGCAGCTTGTACTCCCGGTAGGCGGGCGCGATGCTGCTGCACGCCTTCGCCAGCCGGGTGGACGCGACCGCGATCCTGGCCGCCGCCGGCGCGACGAAGGACCGGAACGGGCATACAAGTGGCGCCATCGGCGGTGACCCGGCGCAGGTCCCTCGGCTCCGGCATGCCCTCCAGGATCGCGGCGGCAGAAATTATATCACAAGCTAACAGTTTCCGCAAGGAACCGGGCCAGTAATATCCGCAGGTCGCAGGCCTGCGGTCAGCTGACTTCCGGACATCTGGGCCCGGGCAGTAGGAGGGTCTTCGACTGTTTACCTTACGTAGTGTTCTGGCAACGCATAGCATCCTGGCATGAGCGCGTACCGGCCATTATCCGCATCGCCGCTGGCGGTCCCCCTGCTGCGGGCGGCGGCTGTGGCCGTGTTGGCCGGCGTGGCTGTCGTTGTCGCGGGCGAGGCGCTCTCAACGCCGCTTCCCGCCACCGCTGCGGCACGGGGGGGCGTGGCTCTCGCGGCGTGGTGCGGCGCACTGTTAGCGGCCTGCTCCGGACTGGCGGGACGAGACGGCCTCGGCCTGGCGCAATGGAAGATGGGCTCGTGGTTCCTGCTGTGGTGCGCGCTGACTGATGGGCTCGGGAGCATCACCTGGGACCGTCGGCAGTCCGGGCTGGCGGCGCAGATCCTTCCCTCCAGCGTCACTCGCGCCGAGTGGCTCACAGCCGTCGCAGTGACCGCCTGGGCAATCGCGTACTGCTCAGTTCCCCGCAGGCTTGCGGTGGTAGCCGGCGGGGAGTTCATGCAGAAGATCGTAGGGCGGCGCCCCGGGATTGTCCGCAGCGCGAAGGCACCGTGGCTGCTGTATGCCGCCGGAACCTCAGCGAGGCTCGCTGGCGCCATCCTGACCGGGCGTTTCGGCTACGCGGGCAATGCCATCGCCACCGTCAGCTCCGCTGCCTGGTACCAGCAGGAGCTCAGCCTCGCAACCTTTGCCTGCCCCCTCGCCATCACCGCCGCGGGCCTGCGGCTGTTCCGGGAGCGGGCCAGCGGCGCAAAGGCCACACTCGCCTTCCTGCTCGCCGCTGAAATCGCGTCAGCTGCGGTTATGGGTCAGAAGGGGCAGTTCATCACCGCCGTGGTAGCCGTCGCAGTAGCGCGGGCATCGGCCGGGCGGGGGATGCCGCGCGGGCTGATCCTTGTTGCCACAGCGCTCTTCCTGCTAATTGTCATTCCCTTTACCGTCGCCTACCGCGCCGAGATCCGCGGCGGACCTGCAGACCTAGGCCCCCAAGCCGCAGCTGCCGCGGCGCCCGCTGCCGTCGGAGCCGCGGCCAGTGTCGCGTCTATAGACACGATCCCGAAATCTGTGAGCTACCTTGCGCAACGGCTTCAGGAAATCAATGCTTCCGCGATCGTCTTGCAAAAAACCCCGTCCCAGGTCCAATACGCAAGCCCTGCACAAATACCGGCGACATTGGCAGCGGCTCTTATCCCCCGGGCGATTTGGCCCGGTAAGCCCATCCTGGACCCAGGTTATCAGTTCTCCCAGGAGTATTACGGTACCCCAGCGGAGCTCGTCAACGCCACCGCGATCACTCCGCAGGCTGACCTCTACCGTTATGGCGGCTGGATACCCGTGATCATGGGAATGCTCGCGCTGGGGTGGCTTATGCGCGTCCTGGATGACGTGCTAGATGTGCAACAGAGCCCTCCGGCCGCGCTGCTGGTCGTCTTGCTCTGGCCGACGCTGGCCACACCGGAGGGCGCCATCACGGGCATCCTGCTGGCGCTCCCGTCGCTGACCCTCACGTGGCTCGTGATCACGACGGCGACGTTTCGCCGCCAGCCTCATGCATCTTGACCTCGGCTATCCTCATCCAAGCTTTGCGTACCTATCGGCCTACTCGTCGATAGGAAGATAACTACGCCGCCATCTGAAATTAGAGTCAAGCCTTCTATCTGGAGTACGGCGAGGCCGCCAGCCTAGATCGTGTACCATCTTTCGTAAGGTGAGGCGGGGATTGCACGCTAAAAGGTTCGCAAATGGTCATTTGGCGACATATAGCATCCGCAGACCGGCTAGCTGCGAGGGAGCGGCCTTCCCAGAGGCGCTGATTAATCCGGAGGTACGGCGGCTTGTATCAGAGCGAACAAGAGAACGTGGCAGCGCGTAGGGTCACCGCGGTGATTGTCCACCATGGAGATCCGCGACGGACGGTTCGGGCCGTCCTGAACCACTGCAAGCTCGGTGTGTTTGCGAATGTCATCGTGGTAGCAAATGATCGATGCCAGCGTCCTGATGATCTGAAGGATGTTAAATGTATATGGTTGGTGCCGCCCAGGAACATTGGATTTGGGGGGGCATGTCAGCTAGGTGCAATGAGCTGTCGGTCCGACGTATACGCATTCTTCAACGCACATGTAACTATGGATAGTGCGTCCGTCGAGTGCTGTCGTGCAGCATTCGATATCGATAATGTCGGAATTGCATCTCCATACATTTATCATCCACGTTCAGGCAAGCCGGTAGTAGACTGGAAATATACCCATTGCATTCGCACGTACAGTCGTATCCTGCGGTTGCCGATTCAGGTTCCGTTAAAGAAGGGCCATATAAAAGACCATGCAAGCCACCCGGTCGATCTACTCGACAATGACTGGGCTTCTGGGGGGGCGATCTTTTGCCGACATGAGGTAATAAAAGACATTGGATGGGACGGAAGCTATTTCCTTGGATTAGAAGACGTGGACATTTCCATGAGAGCCAAGAGAAGCGGCTGGCGCGTGGTAACCGTCCCATCCGCTATCGCATTTCATACCGGCGAATCCACCAGGACCTCAACTATAGCGGCGTACTATTCGCCGCGCAATAATCTCTGGTTTGCCCGGAGGTATTATGGTCGGGGGATCCAGGCGTTGCTTACGACATACTTCCTCGTCTGCTTGTTCAGAGTTGCAGCGGCAGATGTGCTGAAGCGGCGTTGGCCGCCACATGCAAGGGCCGCAACACGGGGTATTCTAGACGGTTGGCTGTTGTGGCCGGATGGCATGGATGCGCTGCTTACTGAGCCAATGTGGCTGAATGGAGACTAGAACGATGCTCGTTGGACGCGCAAGATTGCCCGCTCGGTGGTTGGGCGCGGCTAGTGGCGCAAACCGCCTCAACAGGCTCGCGTAGTTTGGCCTAAATTGCCGTGAAGCGGAAAATTAATCTGCGGAAAAGACATCGATTGCTCCAAGTGATCATTGATGCTCTGTAACGTCATGCCGACGATTGACGACTCGGCGCTATCAATTGCGTTTCCACACCGGAGGCCCAGATGACGGATAAGGTACTTCTCCTCACGCCGTCGCGGGGTCTTGGGGGGGGAATAGAACGCTACGCGGCGACCGTGGAATGGGTACTGCAGTCCAGCGGTCTAGCTTATCGGCGTATGGATCTTCAGGGTTCTGGCCTTAAGGCCTACGCGACATTGTTGATGGCCGCGCAGAATTATCTGAAGGCCAATCCGTCTACCACGCGCTTGATCCTCGCGCATCGGGCGTTACTTCCACTCGCGGTGGTTCTCAACCGCCAACCCCACATAGAGGGCACCTCTGTCCTATTTCACGGCAGCGATGTATGGAATAGGCGACGCGGCGTGAGGCAGCTCGCGGAGAGTCGCGCAATGCGGTACCCGGGCGTCCGGGCTGTGGCTGTCAGCAACTACACCGCCGGAGCGTTGTCGCATATGGGCCATGCAACTGTGGTGCCTCCTGGGTTGGCGAACCACTGGTATCAGACGCTAGTGGAAGCTCGTCGTGAGCGCGGAAGCCAGGGGCGTCAGGCGATAGTCACTGCTTTTCGGCTAGCAGCCTGGAAGGAAAAAGGGCTTCCGGAAATTGTCAGCGCGGTAGCCTCGCTCGACCGGCCTGACTTGAGCTTGGTTATCTGCGGGACCGGCGAGGCCCCGAGGGAACTGCGAGAGCTGCTTAGTAGCCATACTTTCTGTCATCTACGCGTCGGGCTCTCAGATTCGGAACTGGCGAGCCAGTTCGCCGCAGCAAGAGTCTTTGTGCTGGCCACCAGGATGCGCGGGGGCCGCAGACCCTGTGGCGAAGGCTATGGCATCGTGCTGCAAGAAGCCCAGCTGGCGGGAGCGCCTGTAGTTGCCCCAGCATATGGTGGGTCACATGAGGCGTTCGTCGAGGGGGTAACCGGCGTAGCTCCGGTCGACGAGAAAGCAGAAACGCTGGCTAATGTGCTGCGTGAGCTACTTGGCGATGCCAAGCGGCTGGCCAAGATGGGAAATGATGCCGCCGCGTGGGCTTACGAGAGCCTTTCTCCTGTGCGATATTCGGAACTGGTCCTCAGTCGACTGATGTAAACTCTATCCACACCAAGTGCGGTTGCTTTCGTGGGCCTTCGAGGTTAACCGGGAGTAACTGGTCAGGTGTCCGGATCGGCTCCGGATCGGCCGAGCGTGATCAGGTAGCGGCGGGCATCCAGGGCTGGCCTTCGGTGAGCGTGACGAGGGCGTCGAAGAAGCTGAGTCCGTGCTTGGCTGCGGTCGGCAGGTAGCTTCGGATCGCGCGGAATTGCCGGGCGCCGGTGAGGGTACGCAGGCATCCGGATATTTTCTGTTTCAGCTTGATCATGCGGATGTCGCGCTCGGATCCATTGTTGTCCGGGGGCACCCGCCAGTCCCGGGTGAAGTGCAGGTAGTCGTCCTGGCGGGCCAGCAGGCGGCGGGCCAGGGCGTTGTGCTTTTTCATCAGCCTGCCGGAGCGGGCGGCGGTCTGGCTGGCCCCGATCAGCGCCGCGGACCGGTAGCGGGTGACCAGTCCGGCCAGCGCGTCCGGGTCCGCGGCGTCCGGGTCGTCCGCGATTGCCGCGCTCACCAGCTGCTGCATCCCGGTGAGCGCCTCGGCGGCCTGGGTGGCCCGGCACCAGTCACCGCCAGGCGCGCAGTCCGCGACGGCCTGGAGTTCCCGCAGCGCGCGGGCACAGCACAGCTGGTGCTCAGGGGCGGTGTAAGTGTCATACGGGGCCGGGCGTCATGAACTGATCTGCCCCGGGGAGAAACGGAAGCACGCCCATCGCCTCCATCGCCTCAGCGCCGCGCCAGGGATGCACCGTCAGCAGGGTGTACTTGCCGGTGCGGGCACAGTGCACCCAGTGCAGCCTGCCCTCCACGCGGAACCCCGTCTCATCGAACCCGGCCACCGGACCGGCGGCGATCTCCTCCCGGGCCCGCTCCAGGAAGCCATCCAGGCGCCCGGCAGACCGGGATGTGATGCCCGCGACCGTCCCGGCGACAGCGGGATGCCAAACAGCCCGGCCAGCGCCTGCGTGGTGCGCTTCCCCGGCAGGAACTGCCCGAAATACGGGTAGATGATGATCGCGGCGATCCGCGGCCCGTACTGCGCCGGGGCCTCTGCCCCCTCCGGGGCCGTGCCCGCCAGGCCCGCCCCGCACCTGCCGCAGCAGGCCGGCTCATGCGGCACTTCCCGGTCCGGCCTGGCCACCTGCGCTAACGTCCGGCCCTCATGCCCGGCCTGCCCGCCGGGCCTGCGGCCGCTCTTCTTCCGCAGCGACCGCGGCATCGGCGGCGGCTTGCCCAGCCCCTCGCTCGATGGCGGCTTCGAGGAATTCCGCGGCGTCTGCCCCAGCCGGGCCTCAAGCTCCGCGATCCGCTCCCGAGCCCGCGCCAGTTCCGCAGCGGCCTCCGCTAATGCGGCCTGCGAATCAGCCAGCTCACGGCGCAGCGAGGCCACCAGCGCGGCCAGCACCTCACCGCCAGAACCAGCATGACAACCGGGCATACCCGGACATTACAGCGCAAGATCACCCGGTGCGCGCACCATGGCATCACCGGCGTGCCGGTTCAGCCCCGCACAGCCGACCCGCAGACAAATGGACCTGACCAGTTACAACCGGGATTGGGTAGTTGACTCTTTACTGTTGGCATTCTTCTTCCGGTTGCCGTGCGTGAGTGGTGCCTTCGTGGTCCCGGGTGCAGGCGATGCGGACGCGCCTGCGCTGGTTCGCCGGGTTGCGGAACCCGCAGGCGAGGCGTGCTTCGAGCCTGGCGATCCAGTTGAGGCTTTCGGAGCGGGCGCTGGTGACGCCGGTCAGCACGGCGCAGGCGATCTGGTCTTCCCAGCGGGAGATGGTGCCCGCGAGGCTGATCAGCCTGGGGAGGTCCTCGTGCTGCGCGCACCAGTCGCAGAAAGGTGAACAGCCGGCCGCGGACCTGCTGCTCGCACGGTGTGCTGCCGGTGACGCGGGCGCGGAGGTTCAGCGCGTCGCGGAGTTCCTCCTTCGCGATCCAGGCGATGGCGATCTGCTGCCCGTCCACGTCGGCGTCCATGGTGGCGATGATCTTCGCGAACTGGTCCGGGGTTAGGTGCGCCAGGTTGCGGGTCAACAGGTTCCTGACCCCGTACTCGGGGTCGCCGGATTTCCCGCGGCGGCCGTATTTCTCCCGGATGGCGCGGCGACGGACGTCCCCCAGCGTCTTGACGGCCAGCTGCACGACGTGGACCAGGTCCACGGCGACCTGCGCGCGGGGCAGCATCCTCCGCACTGCCGGCAGGCAGATCGTGCACATGTCGATGGCGACGGCCTGCACCCCGTCTCGCCAGGCCGGCGCGGCGCCGGCCAGCCAGTACGCGGTGTCATCGGCGGTGCGGCCTTCAACCTGGCCGAGCATGCCCTGGTCCCCGGACAGGTCATGAAAGCAGGTATGCCACTGGTACGGCCCAAGATCGCAGGAGCCGCGGGCTCCTCTATCAGCGCGCCACGCCGCAGGCATGCTGGACAACCCCTGCACATCACTCAAGGTGACCGGAAGTAACCACGTCCCGGTTGACTTCCAAGACCCGCTTTCGTTTGGGACGGCGCAGAGGCTATCGCTTGGCTGCGAACGCGTGCCTAGCTTTGCAGGCGAGTGCAGTAGGCATACTCAAGACGGGGAGATGTGGCCGCTACCCGATTACCATCGTTGTCTTGCAAGGCAACAGCGAAACCATGGTGCCCTAGTTTCTCAACCAGCGAGACGGCATCGCCATAATCGAGGTGAAGCTCTAGGGCAAGTTGGTTGACCCGTGCTAGCCAGTGCAGATCGCTGTCGGCGAATATCGCGAACTCGCCGCCCTCGATATCCACCTTCAGCAGGCCAATGCGGTCGATTTGATAGGTCGACATAAGGTCGGGAACGGACACGTCAGGAGGCCTCGTCGGAGCGCCGTGCGACGTCGCCGACCATCGCTGCTCATCTGCGACGACGCCCACGGTGGCGCCGGATGCGGTGACTCCACCGGCCATGGCAATCTCAACGTGAATCTGTTTCATTACGCCGTTGTGAGCGGCCAGGCGTTCAATCTCCGCAGCAAAGCCCTGTTGTGCCTCCACCGCCACGACCTGGGCACCACTCAAGGCGGCCCAGACGGCGAAGAGGCCCTGGTTGGCGCCGAGATCGATCACCCAGCCGGTGGATGGCATCGTCAGCCCGCTACGGAGGTAGACCTTCCGGCAGTACATCTCACGGGCGCCGGACGTGTAGGCGGCCGGCAGCGACACGACCGCTCCGGTAGAGGTCCGGAAGGATGCCCCGGACCGTGCCCACGTGCGGTCGGCCGGACGCAGTGACCGGGATTCCGCACACTCGGGCAGGCTGACCATCAGTGCGGCCAACCAACGCGTTGCTGTGGAGGGGGATGTGCTTCGGCAGACGGAGACTACATCACCGACCGCTCGGCGTGCCATGCGTGCTTCCATCGATATGCCTTTCACTCGTCCGTGTCCATATTGGCCTGAAGGGCGGTCACAGTGGCTTCGTACCAGGCGTGATAGAAGCAGAAGCGCAGCCCGACCTGTCCGTCAAGCAGCCCCAGACGTATGACATACATGTAAATGAACAGGGCGACGGGCTTGGCCGGAACTGATGGGAAAATGATATCTTTTAATATGGAGCGTATTAAAGGCCGGGTTTCATTCGCATGACGTGACGGCAGAGTGCCAAGTCGGCGTTGCGGCGCGGAAGTACTGCGACGCTGGGCTTCGAGTTGGGCGTAGCGGACGTGCTTGTGTAACCATGTTGCGAGGCCTTTCTGATCTTCATCAACGATGTCGTTGCCAAGGCGGTGAACAGGCCCGTCGATGCATGCACGCTCCCCGACCGGGCTGCCGTCGTATTTCGTGTACCTTCGGTCGACCAGCCTGACCACCCAGGAGCCGCGATACCAGCCGCAATGCCGGATCCAGGTGCCTTGGAAGACGAGTCGGAGGCGGTGCGAGAATCCTGCGCAGGAGGGTGCGTGCATATGGGAGGCGATCTCGGTAGCCAGCTGGGGGGATACCCACTCATCGGAATCTACAAAGTAGACCCAGTCATGCCGGAGCTCGGGGAGGCGAAGCGCGAATTCGCGCTGGCCCGAGAAGCCTAGCCATGGTTGCTCTAGCACCTCGGCCCCAAGTGAACGGGCAATCGGCACGGTACCGTCGACCGACCCTGAGTCGAGTACCACGACCTGGTCTGCCCATGCCACCGATGCCAGGCACCGCTGGATGTTTATCTCCTCGTCCTGGGTGAGTATGACAATGCTGACCGGTACGCTTCCCAAGCCGGGATTGTCGCCCGCGCGATAAGGCCGCAGTCCTAGTCTGGTCATTGCTCGGGTCCTAGCAGCCAGTCGAAGTAAGCATCCGGATCGAACGGATCGGGATCCGGCTTGACTTCTGTGGTCAGGGCGAGTTTGGTCGCATTTCGCAGTGAGTCAGCGTCGCCAACGGTGTAGCCACATAGGGCCGCGCCGGCGATCTCCTGGTTCTGGGCGGTGTCCCGCGCGATGACGGGCTGGCCGTTCACCCTCGCCTCTGCCAGCGGGAAGCCAAAAGACTCAATGCCGCTGGGGAAGAAGATCGCGCGACTGCGAGCCCAGAGTTGACGTAGCTCGCTGTGCGGGATCCGACCCACGAGCTCGATCCGAGGGTGACGTAGAAGATCTGCGGTCACCTCTTCCTCGTCAGCGGTCACGAGGAGCCGGACCGACGGGTCGCCGTAGTCGTCGATCGCGGCAAGCAGTTCCGTGATCCGCGTAATCATGTGCTTGTAGGGGGCGAATAGCACTGGGCACAAGATGATTGGTTCACGCGGCAGGCGCGGAATCGAGTCAGCGGAGACTGGGTTCAGCCGCGGGATGATCCGGCTGCGCAGGCTCGGCAAGACCCGGGAGACGCGTTCCGCCATCGCCGCGGATGGCGTCACTAGCACGTGTGATCGCCGGGCGGCCAGTCGGACTATCGGCGCCCTGACCCGCGTGCCGGGCTTAAGAGAGGGCGGCAGGCTGGACCACTCCTCGTCGGTCAGGAAGTCCAAGGGATTGCCGAGGCGCGTCCACCGTTCGCCGCCGGGGGTGAGGAAGCTGACGTTGTTGAGGGCCACGATTCGCCCCCGGGCTGGCTTGAGCACTTCGCGGCGAAGCAGCCAGGCCGGGTCAATCTGCCGGTTCATGCCGATGAGCTTGATGTCCTTGCGCCCGGTGCGCTTTAGGTACTGGTACAGCTCGACCCTGAAGCGGGCACCGCCGCCTATTGTCCCGCCGGCCGCGTCGATAAATACGGTCGTAGTCACGTACCGTTCCTCATCTCATCGGGTTGTTGGAAGGTGAGCAGGCGCAGCGGCGAACGCTGCGCGGCGCTCGTGGGCTGCGGGAACGCAAGCAGCCCGGCCGACGCGGCGGCGGCGTGCCACCAGCGGGCTAGATGTCGCTGCCGGGAGATAGTCAGATATGTCAGATAGGAGTCCAGCCGTGGCCAGCGGACGCGCCCGGTACGCACTGGCGGCAACTCCCCTCCCACTCCGGCCAGCCATTCGAGCCAGCGAACCGGGTGCGTGAGATTCGGGACGGTGCAAAGCACTACACCTCCCGGCCGCAGTACGCGGGCGCACTCGCGGAGGATTGTGCTCGGCTCATCTACGTACTCAAGGACACTCGCTGCGACGACCGCGTCGAAGATCGCTGGCGCAAACGGAAGCTGCCGCCACCCCGGATACAGTTGTACCCACTCGACGCCGCAAGCTGGATCGGCGGCGACCGCGCGACTGAGCATCTCCCCGGAGATGTCACATCCCGTCGCCCGTCGTCCGACGGCGGCTATAGCACGGGCCAACTCCCCGGTGCCGCAGCCGAGGTCGAGCACACTGCCGCCGAGCGCAACGTGATACCTGACAGCAGCGGCAAGTGTGGTCATCCGGCCAGTGAGTCGGCCATCCGGCGCATACTTCGTGGCCCAGGTCGCAGCTTTCACGTCAAAGAGGCGCCGTACCTGGTCGGCGTCGGTGTACTGCTCAGTCACGGCACCCCGTCCCCGCCGCCGCCCGGATGGTAGCCGCCATCGACCCCAGCAGCGTCTGCGTCGGCATCGCCTCGCCGCCCGCCACCGCTGCCCGGAACGCCGCCACGGCCGCCCGGTGCCCCTTGTCCTGGCGCCCCTTCCAGATCCCCTTCCCGTCCGCCTCCACGCGACGGAAGTCGTCGATCACCACGCGCGTAGACCCGCCCGTCACCTCGATCCACTCCTTCCCGGCCGCCGGCTGAACGCTCCCGTAGGCGATGGTCGCCAGCGACCCGTCGCCGAAGCGCAGCGCGACCGCCACGTCATCGCCCGCCTCGCCGCCGCCCGGAACGCCGGCCACCTCCTCGATGGGCGAACCGATCAGTGCCTGCGCCGTGTCGACAAAGTGGCAGACCTCGCCCAGCATCCGCCCGCCCTGCCGCCGGTCGTGATACCAGTGCCCATCGGGCACCGGCCCCGCCGCGACCCGGTACACCAGTAGCTTCGGCCCGCTGATCTCGGCCAGCACCCGGCGGGCGGCCAGCACGGCGGGGGACCAGCGCCGGTTGAAGCCGATGGCGAGCTGCAGCCCGGAGTCCTGCCAGGCGCCCGTTACTTCCCCTAGCTCGTCCTCGGTCAGCGCGAGCGGCTTCTCGCACCACACGTGCCGTCCGGCCGTCAGGGCCAGGACGGCGAGCTCGGCGTGCGTGTCGTGCGGGGTGGCGATCACCACGACCTGGGTGTCCGGGTCGTCGATGACGCGGAACCCGCCCGACACCGCCCGCGCGAAGCCGCTCCGCTCGGCGGCGCGGCGGGAGCTGATCCCGCTGGCCGAGGCGATCGCGGTGAACTGGTCGAAGCCGGCGTCCCGGAATGCGGGCAGCAGCGTCCCGGTCGAGAACGCCCCGGCCCCGACCCAGCCGACCCCCGGCGACGAGCTGGCCTTCGGCGCCGGCACTAGCACGACGGGCTCGTCGGCGGCGCCCGGCGGGTAGGTGAGCTGGATCGCCAGGTAGGGCTCCGGGCGCTCGTCAATCAGCTTGTATGCCGCCGCGGCGTCACCGATGCCGAACGTATGCGTGACCA
>Ga0307375_10003449_pt1 | contig 15566 bp, 10 predicted proteins | sample TR1MG_FD_202531 | JGI IMG/M metagenome (GOLD analysis project Ga0307375, IMG submission 202531) | Soil microbial communities from Risofladan, Vaasa, Finland - TR-1 | ecosystem: Environmental > Terrestrial > Soil > Coastal area > Acid sulfate soil | place: Finland: Risofladan, Vaasa | collected... | reverse complement strand
ACTCTTCCGCCACGTTACCGCCGGCACGGCCGACGCCCGGCAGCAGGAGTTGTTCCGCGCACAGATGCTCACGGAAATGGCGCAGATGAGCCTCGAGGACGGCCTGGTGATGCAGATCCATCCCGGAAGCTTCCGCAATCACAATCGCCTCGTCTATGAGCGGTTCGGCCGTGACACCGGCGCAGACATTCCCCGCCCAACCAATTATGTGGATGCCCTTCGTCCCTTGCTTGGCCGCTTTGGCAATGAGAGTGGTCTGACCATTATCCTCTTCACGCTGGATGAGTCCACCTATAGCCGCGAGTTGGCGCCGCTTGCCGGCCACTACCCCTGCCTGCGCCTCGGCCCGCCCTGGTGGTTCCATGACAGCCCGGAAGGCATGATGCGCTTTCGGCAGCAGGCCACCGAGACAGCAGGCTTCTACAATACAGTCGGATTCAATGACGATACTCGCGCGTTCCTTTCCATTCCAGCCCGGCATGATGTTGCCCGCCGCGTCGATTGCGCTTTCCTGGCTCGGCTGGTTGCCGAACACCGACTGGAAGAGGACGAGGCATCTGAGGTAGCGTACGAACTGGCCTACGGGTTGGTTCGCAAGGCGTACCGCCTGTAAGAAACGCCAAGCAGGAGACACTATGGATCCCAGCCCGCAGAGCATCGACCAGTCGGAATCCGGTGAGCGCACTGGCCACGTGCGCTGGACTATCTGCGCCATGCTCTTTGCCGCCACCTCCATCAACTACATGGATCGCCAGGTCATTGCCATCCTCAAGCCGACGATTCAGCACAGCATCGGCATGACGGAGATTGACTACGGCTACGTCGTGGCAGCCTTCCAGATTGCCTATGCCATGGGTCTGCTGGCTGCTGGCCGATTCGTCGACAAGGTGGGTACGCGCATCAGTTACATGGTCATCATGGCCGTCTGGAGCCTGTCTGCCATGGGCCACGCGCTGGCCAACACAGTTATGGAGTTCGCGCTGGCTCGCTTCTCGCTCGGCCTTGGCGAGTCTGGCAACTTTCCCGCCGCCATCAAGACCGTCGCCGAGTGGTTTCCGCAGCGTGAGCGCTCTTTGGCCACCGGCATCTTCAACTCCGGCGCAAACGTGGGCGCCGTTCTGGCCCCGCTCATTGTGCCATGGGTCGCCGTGCATTACGGCTGGCACGCCGGATTTCTCATCACCGGCGGTTTTAGCACAATGTGGATCGCGTGGTGGTACTTCAACTACCGTAAGCCCAGCGAGCATCCTCGTCTTGCCGGCCCGGAGATGCAACACATTCAGCAGGACGCAGCCGCCGACGCCGGTCCATCCGTGCCCTGGCTTCGCCTGCTTGGCTATCGTCAAACCTGGGCCTTCGCCATTGGCAAGTTCCTCACTGACCCCATCTGGTGGTTCTACCTCTTCTGGCTGCCTTCGTATTTCAGCACGCGCTACCATCTGGATCTCTCTCACTTGGGACTCCCGCTCATCCTTGTCTATAACGGCTCGGCCATCGGCAGCATCGCCGGTGGATGGCTGCCCGCCCCATTCCGGCGTCTCGGCCTTTCCGCATCGGGCGCGCGTCTGGGAGCTATGTTTTTTTGCGCCTGCCTGGTGGTGCCCATCTTCGCCATTAATTACACCCACTCGGAATGGGTCGCCATTGCGCTCCTCAGCCTTGCCGCAGGTGCCCATCAGGGCTGGTCGGCTAACCTGTTTACCACCGCGTCCGACATGTTCCCCGGCTCGGCCGTCGGCTCGGTCACCGGCATCGGCGGCATGGCCGGCTCGGTCGGCGGCCTGCTCATCGCCACGGCCGCTGGTTACATCCTGCAGTTCACCCACAACAACTACGCGAGCCTGTTCGCCATCGCTGCCAGCGCCTATCTCATCGCGCTCGCCGTCGTGGTACTCTTGGCGCCCGGACTCAAAAGGGTGGAGATGCCCGCATGAGCCTCTTCTGTGCCATCGGAAGCCAGGAGACAGAGCTCACCTCCGCGCAACTGCAGGACCTGCTCCAGGAAGCCCTTGGCAGGCTTGGCCCGCGCAGTTCGGTCCTCGCTGTGCCGCCCGATCAGAGCCGTGCGCACTCCCGCGCCGGCGAACTCACCAGCTCTGCCTGGCGCCACTATGGCGACAAGCTCAAAGCAGTGCTTCCCGCGCTCGGCACGCATACAGCCATGCGCCCCGAGCAACTTGCGCACATGTTTCCCGGCGTTCCCCATTCGTTGTTTCGCGTGCATGACTGGAGAAACGACGTTGAGACACTTGGCGAAGTTCCGGCCGACTTCATCCGCGAGCAGTCCGAGGGAAAGCTCCACTACTCCTGGCCCGCTCAGGTCAACAAGCTCATCTCCCGGGGTGGCTTTGATCTGATCCTGTCCATCGGTCAGGTTGTGCCGCATGAAGTCATCGGTATGGCCAACTACACCAAGAACATCCTCATTGGCACCGGTGGACGCGAAGGCATCAATCGCAGCCATTACCTGGGCGCGGTCTACGGAATGGAGCGCATCATGGGCCGCGCGGAGAATCCCGTGCGCAACGTGCTCAACTACGCCTCTGACCACTTCCTTCGCCACCTGCCCATCGTCTACGTGCTCACCGTCGTGGGTCGCACTGCGGATGGCCGCCTTGCCGTACGCGGCCTGTTTATCGGGGACGACGCCGAGTGCTTCCACCTGGCTGCCGAGCTCAGCCTTAAAGTGAATTTCGAGCTGGTCGAGCAGCCTCTGCAAAAAGCGGTCGTCTATCTCGACCCGGAAGAGTTCCACAGCACCTGGATTGGCAACAAGGCCGTCTATCGCACACGCATGGCGCTGGCAGACGGCGCGGAACTCATCATCCTTGCGCCCGGCGTGCATGAGTTCGGAGAAGACAAGGCAATCGACGCGCTCATTCGTCGCTTCGGCTACTTTGGAACGCCTGCCACGCTCAAAGCGGTGGAAGACCATCCGGAGCTTGCCGGAGATCTCAGCGCTGCCGCGCATCTCATCCACGGCTCCTCCGAGGGCCGGTTCACCATCACCTGGTGCCCGGGCCACCTCAGCCGGCAGGAGGTCGAGAGCGTCGGCTTTCAGTTTGGCGATTTGGCTGCCATGCTCAAGCGCTACAACCCGGAATCGCTCGCGCAGGGCCACAACCGCGTAAATGGCGAGGATCTCTTCTTCATCGCCAACCCCGGTCTGGGGCTCTGGGCGCACAGCAGCAGGCTTTAATTCAGAGGACAACATGGCAAAACAGGGTCTTCAACTCGGCAAATACTCCGTCGGCACGGGAGACAGGTTCGCGCATCAGGCCAAGGCGCAATTGAGCGCCTGCATGCAAGCGCTCCAGAGCGGCGTGGAAGTGACTCCAGTGTGGAACAAGTCCAATCGCGAGCACACCATCATCGGCTCGGAGCCCACATCGGTGCGCCAGGCAGCGGACGCCGCAGTGCAGGCGCTTGGCTGGAAGCACGCCTACTTCTGCGACGCGGATCACATCACTATCCACACCGTGCAGCGCTTTCTAGACGCCTGCGATTTCTACACGATTGATGTCGCCGAATTCATCGGCCAACCGCCCTCGACTGCCGATCTCGATGCCTTCGTCCAGCGCCATCCGCATCTCGTTGGCCGCATCCAACTTCAGGGCACGGCGGAAGAGTTCTCCATCACCCCGGAAGTACTGCACCAAACCGCGCAGAAATATCTCGCAGCGGTCAAGCGTGCGGGCGAGGTCTACCGAGCAATCTTGCAGGCCAAGGGCGCTGGCAACTTCATCCCGGAAGTCTCCATGGACGAGACGGACAGCGCGCAGAGCCCCGTCGAACTGCTCATCATCCTCGCCGCCATCGCAGAAGAAGGCATTCCCATTCAAACCATTGCGCCCAAGTTCAGCGGCCGCTTCAACAAGGGCGTGGACTATGTGGGCGACGTCGCACAGTTCGAGCGCGAATTCGGTCTGGATGTCGCGGCCATTCAGTACGCGGTGACCCATTTCGGGCTCCCGCCCAATCTCAAGCTCAGCGTCCACTCCGGCAGTGACAAGTTCTCCATCTACCCCGCGATTCACGCCACCATGCAACGCTTCAACGCCGGCGTGCACCTGAAGACGGCCGGGACCACTTGGCTGGAAGAGTTGATTGGCCTTGCGGAGGCCGGCGGCGAAGGCCTTGCGCTGGCCAAAGAGATCTACGCCGAGGCCCACGCGCATAGTCAGGAACTCTGCGCGCCCTATGCCTCAGTCATCGACATCGATGAGGCGCGCCTGCCCACGCCGGCAGAAGTGCGCGGCTGGTCCTCAAACCAATACACCTCTGCGCTTCGCCATGTTCCTGGGTCGCCCGACTACAACAACAGCTTTCGCCAGCTGCTGCACGTTGGCTTCAAAGTCGCGGCAAAGATGGGTCCTCGCTATCTGGATCTGCTCGAGGCCAACGAAGCCGTCATCACCAAGAATGTTACCGAGAATCTTTTCCAGCGCCACATCGCCCCCGTATTTCTCGGGGCGAAAGCAGCCGCAGGCCCGGCATAGGCGTAGGTCGCCGGGTTCTCCGTTCCTCCGCCGCAAATCAACGCTGGATACGCGCGGATCCGCCGGCGGCAAAGGCCCGCACCTGCTCCACTGTCGCCATCGTCGTGTCTCCAGGGAAGGTCGTCATCAGCGCACCATGCGCCCATCCCAGCCTCAGGGCCTGCTCCGGCGTCTCTCCCTGCAAAAGGCCGTAAATAAACCCCGAAGCAAAACCGTCTCCGCCGCCAACTCGGTCCAGCACTTCCAGTTCGCACGTTGGAGCGGTCACCGCTTTGCCATTCACCCAGGCCACCGCACTCCAGCTGTGCCGGCTCGTCGAATGCACCTCCCGCAAAGTGGTCGCAACCACCTTCACCTTCGGGTAGCGTTCCACCACGCGCTCGATCATGGAGAGGAACGCAGCCGAATCCAGCTTGGACCGGGTAGTCACCTCAGGCCCCGCAATTCCCAGCCCTTTCTGCAGGTCCTCCTCGTTGCCCACCAACACATCCACGTTCTCCACAATCGCACCCAGAATCTGCCGCGCACGCTCACCGCCCCCGCACGTCTTCCATAGCTTCTCCCGGTAGTTCAGGTCAAAGGAGCACACGGCGCCCGCCTCACTGGCCGCTCGCATCGCCTCAATCACAAGGTCTGCAGTCGTCTCCGATAGCGCAGCAAAAATGCCTCCGCTGTGGAACCAACGCACGCCCTCGGCGAAGATCGTCTTCCAGTCAAAATCGCCGCATTGGAGCTGCGCAGCCGCTTCATTACACCGGTTATAGAAGACCACCGGAGCACGCACCCCAAGCCCCTGGTCGCTGTAGACCGCAGCCATATTGGGTCCTCGAACTCCGTCGTGCTCAAACATGCGGTAAATGGGCCGCACGCCCATCGCACGCACCCGCTCGGCAATCAGGTCGCCAATCGGATAGCGAACCATCGCGGAAGCAATGGCCGTACGCATGCCAAAGCAGTCTGACAGGTTCGCAGCCACGTTGAACTCTCCACCGCTCACGTGGATTGCAACATTCCCTGCTTTTCGGAACGGTACAATGCCGGGGTCAATGCGATGTACCAGCGCACCTAGCGAGAGCTGATCCAATGCGCCTCCCGTGCGAATCTTGAATCCCAATTCCATGGTTCCGATCTCCTCTTTTCCTTCCTTCTTCCCCGTATGCCGCAACTCGAATCAGCCGGCACGGCCAGCAAATGCTTCGCCAGGCAGACACTTGGCCAGGAAGGCTCTACACACACTAGGCTAGAGCATCCCTGTCCCGGCATGGCACACGTCGGTCGCAGAGGCCCAAACTGCCCTCTGGTCGCAGCCCATTCTACCGCCTGAGAGGTCAGACCATAGAGCACGGGTGCGATATACCTTACAAATCCACCCAACCTGCCAAGACTCAATCCAATAAAAAAAGCAGCCGACGGCTCCGGATGCGCTGGAACGGTTTCACTTCAGTCTCTCAGGGGATGGACGAGACTCTGTTTTGACCAGTGCTGCGTTCCTTCCGGTGAAGTGAGTTGCCCGCGTGGTCCGTCCTCGCGCAACGCTGAATTTCTCCCGCAACATCTGCAACCTCGAAATCCGAAATTGCCCATACGCGCGCCCCGCGCTCCTGCCCTCTCGTCGCTCTGGCAATTTTGCGTCATAGGGATATTACCGTGACAAGAAAGGCTACATTCTGAAGGATGCCGTGGATTCACGTAGCTTGTCGGCGATCGATACCCTGGAACCGGCCGCGTACAACGAGCGCGCAACCGGTTCCGGCGCAGACTTAATCGAAGCTGCTGTAAACTAAGGAAACAGGCTGTCATCCCTGCAGCGGAGGGATGGGTGAGCGGTTGAAACCGGCGGTCTTGAAAACCGTTGTGCCCGAAAGGGTACCGGGGGTTCGAATCCCTCTCCCTCCGCCATTGAGCCGATGAACAAGAACTCCATCCTCAAGGCGCTGGAACGCATGGGCTACAAGGGCCGCATGACCGGCCACGGCTTCCGTGGCTTGGCCTCCACTGGAGTGCCCGGCAAATGCTGAACCAGTTGGAGTGAGAGAAAATGGCCTACTGAATCCGTTGATCACCGCGCCGGCTGCGTAGCTGAAATGGGCCGTCTGCGCCTGCACGTGCGGCAGCGCCGCCCCGGCGAAACCCAACACAACAACCATGATTCGAATCAAGGCGCGAATGTACACTTCCTTGCGCGATCGACAACCAGACAAACGTCCCCCTTTGGTGAACCTGTTTCCACACCACGACGCAACCGAAGCGTCCGGCGATGCAGCCGGTTGCCGTTGCGCAATGCAAATTCTCGAAGCTGCCATCACAGCGGCGGCTCGGAACACAAGATTGCGGAGCGGGTCGGCTCGTGCCAGCTGAATCAACTCCAGTCGCGCAATGCGACGTGGACACAAGCCTTGCTATGCCGTGCTTCCAATGGGCCAGCACCGAAGTGATTCCGCTCGCGTTAGGTAACCCTTGCCGGCATCCTCCGAAAGGAAGCTACGCGGTCTAAGCCGGCTTGGTCATGTATTTGCTAAGAACGTTGACCAGGCCCTGGTTGGGAATACACTGCTTGCGCGAGAAGGACGACAGAATATGATCCATCTCGTTCTCTGATAGTCCCTTGAAGAGGCTGGAGTAGAGCGGCTGCATAAGCGTTCCTGTATAGAAGCACAACAAGGTTTGGCTGACGCACCGTACATTGAGTCGCGGATCGAGCTGCGGATCGGCTACGACCTGAAGGATCTGGCCGGCAAGGTGAGCCGTCGCGTCCTTGACCGGCGTTGGAGGCAACCACTTCATCCAATCGTCGGTCCCGAGAGCGCGCTTCTTGCGAAGAAGGTCGCCGATGCGCTCCATGTATGGAGATGCGGGGTCGAGCGTGAGCATACCCATGACGCCGACGTCCTTGTAATTCCAGGTTGTCCAGTGTGCATCGTTCTGTTCGAAGATGCCAATCTGATCATCCAAGGCACGAAGCCGGTCAGGATTTTCATCGGGTGGACCATTGTAAACAGACCCAAACTCGCCCACCCACAACGGAACGTTATGCTGCCTGGTAAACTTCGTCCCCTCGGCATCGAGGAAGAAGCGCTCCTGCCTTGCCTGGTCCCAAACCTCAGAACCGCTCTTCGCAGCGGATCGAGGATGGATGGTGCCGGGATATCGGCCAGGTCCAAAGCCGGGCACGGTGTAGTTATGTGAGCTGTACGCAAGATTGTCGTCGAAGGGCTTCTCTAATCCCAGAAACTGCTTTGCGTAGTTATCGCCTTCAAGGAAGATGATGTGGCGGGAATCTAGCTTGCGAATCTCCGATACAACCCGCCGGAAGAGGGAATTCATCCGGTCCCAGCGGGGCCTGTAATTGGAATAGATATTCCAGGGGTAGTCGCCCATATCGTTGTTTGAACAAGGCTCGTTGAGGATGTCGTACCCGGCGACCACGGCCCTGTTCGCATAGCGTCGTGCGAATTCCCGCCAGAGGGCAACATAGCGATCCTGAAAAGACGAAAATGTCCAAAGGAGACTGATGCGTGATGCGTTGTCAGAGTGCCAATGGACGTTCTGCCATCCCTGCGCCGAGTGGAGATCCAGGATCACGTAGAGACCATGATTTTCGCATTGGCGCAACACCTGGTCGAGACGGGCGAAACCGGACTCTTTGTATTTGAAGGGAGCGGCATCGTCCTCGAAGTGCCGGTAATTCAGAGGGATCCTGACGACGGAAGCGCCTGCCTGTCTGAGAAAGATCACGTCGTCTTCATTGAAGAAGTAGTCGAGCATTCGTTCGAAAAAGAAGTGTGCCTTCGCGGGACCAAGCACCTCCGCCATTTCAGCGCGGAGCGTGTGCTCTGCACCGGGGTGGCCGTTGATGAAATCTTCCATGTTCATCCAACCGCCGGGACATGTTCCCCTCAGGCGAACTTTATTCCCTTTGGCGTCGATGATGTGACGGCCGCTGACGCGAAGGAACTCCATTTTGTTGTCGCCCTCAGACATGTCCGCTGCTTGTGGACTGGCGAGCTGCTCTGCTGCGGACGGGGTTGCCTTGCCCGCGAGCGCTGCCGCACCGGTAAACGCGGCCAGCTTAAGAAACTCGCGCCGCGGCTGCAATTCGGTTGCTTTCCTTGACATAAGACCTCTTTCGAAATCCGGTTTGAGGGTTCACGATGGTGTTTACCGCAATTGAGCAACAGGAATGACGCACGACGTGGCGTGACAGCTCCTGCAATTTGCCAGCGCTCAAGGGCATGCGACAGAGAATCATCTGCGCGCATGCGAAACAGGGCAGCCAGGCCCACGAACACATGATAGCCCCGATATATGCGCCCCTTGGGTGTAAGCAGGCATCGCGGCTCAGGGTGCCCGCTGCAACTGGCAGTGGTTTGCTACCGCGGGCTCTGCGTCCACAGCTTCTTCAGGGTTCGCATGATTCCATGGTCTTGTGCAAGGGAGAATGGAGGCAATTTGTGCTCCACGCATCCAGCGCGAAAACGACGCGCCTCGCCGCTCTGCTATCCTTTGGTCCTGACGGCGTCGCAGTCGGAACGCCGCGCTCGCGCTATTGAGTCTTAGTTCCCCGGAGGTATCTCGTGAAGAAAAATCTGATCTTCGGCCTGGCGATCTCTGCCGCACTCTCCATACCCGCCTTCGCTGCCCTTAAGCCAGGTGACCACGCACCCGAGTTTTCTGCCCCCGCCTCCCTGGCGGGCAAGCAATTCCATTTCTCGCTGAAGGCCGCGTTGAAAAAGGGTCCCGTTGTCGTTTATTTCTACCCATCTGCCTACACCGGCGGCTGCGATCTTGAGGCCCACACATTTGCTCAGGACAAGGACCAATTCACAGCTGCCGGCGCCAGCATCATTGGCATCTCGGAAGACAGCATCGCACGCCTCGATCAGTTCTCTGCCGATCCCAAGTACTGCGCGGGCCGTTTCCCCGTCGCGTCCAATCCGAGCGGCAAGATCGCAGCTTCCTACGGCGTGACGGCCGCTCCCGGAAGTGCCGGCCTGAAAGACGTGCGCGGTGTCGCCATTGACCACGGCTTTTTTGAACGCATAACCTTCGTGATTGGAAAAGATGGCAAGATCGTAGCGGTATTCTCTTCCGAGGCAAATCATTTAGCGCCGGATGCTCATGTGAAGAAGGCGTTGGCGATCGTGCAGCAGCTTTCCCGCAAGTAATTGCGGGCCGACGCCTCGCTGGAATCAATCATGCGGGATCGGCAGTGTGCGCTCAATCGATTGAAAATCTGGCTGCCCCGCGTCAGCGCTACCCGCGGGGCAGGAAGCGACTCTTGGTCCGTGGGGACTTATTGAATTCTGCACTGCTGTCCAATCAGTGTCGGAAAGTCTGCTTGGACAAAGTCGTAAACTGCGGCGCGATTGCCGTCGATCGATGATGGGTAACCAACGATCCGGAGATTAAAGCGCAATGGCGGATCTTAAATAGGGCCCCCTGTGGTCCGAACGGGTTCGTACAACTCGGATGCCTTCTCATGCCGCTCAGACATTTATGAGATGGCCTTTAGCCATTCGCAGTTTCCCGATCTAATTCAGTCTCGGGCGTCAAAAGGGCGTCACAGTCCTAACTCTTATCATTCACTCAGGCTCATTTGTTCCGGTGCTGAACCCGCCACCCGCACGGCCGGCGCTGCGCGGGAGAATTGTCTCATACGAGGCGGAAGACGAAGGCTTAGGTACTTCTAAGTCGAGGACGACAACAAAGGAAGAGTCAAGTCCCCCCGCCACCCCATGGGACGGAGCCGCTGTCCAACATCGCCGTGTGTGCAGTGGGAGGCAAGAACGCACGCGGTGCCAATCCGCGACGACGGGTTCACGGAAACCGAGCGAGATTTTCCTCGCGATTTGGGAATGGGGCCAACTTGGCCGGCATAGCGACGTAGCCTGCGCGGCGCTTCCTCACGGCTGACGGGGTGTTGGTCCCTGTTCCTGCGAATGAAGAACTGGGGAGCTTTCATCCGTCAATGGGATAAGAAAAGGTTCGGGGCTTATACGTCCCCTGTGGCACGTGCCGCAAGTGACTGGCATGCCCGCTCCATGGATCTTAGTAATGAAGTCGTCGTTGATCTGCTCGGTCATCCTGTACATCATCCGCGCCATGCCCTTCATCGGTTTTGAGTCGTCGGCATAGTCCAGTCGCAGACTCCCGTCCGGGCCAACATTCTTTGGGTCTTCGGTGTGGCAGGAATCGCAGCGCACACTCAGCGAACCTGACCACTCCTCCATGATGTCGTGCACCTGCAGCCCGGTTAAATCTTTCGGCAGGGCCCTCAGATTCGTCGGAGCAGGATAGACTGCGGGCCGCGGTGAACTGCTTCGCACCGCTGGCTGACCTTCTTCGGCTGTGGCAAATGCAAGAACCGCCACTACCAGCAACGCAAGCATCGCCGAGAATCGAATTTTTGACGACGCCTGCAATCTGGAATCCTCGCGAATGGGGAGGGACCGTGCCCGCCTCAGTCCGCCCGTGTTACCAGCTATCCTTCGCCTTCTGCTGCTTTGACCAGAGATACTCAACAATCTTATGAATGTCTTCATCACTCATCAGCTTCTTCCACGATGGCATGTACAGCGGGGGCGTTGGGCCGGCTGCATTGTCCAGCGGCGGGACCTTTCCATTCCGAATGATCTCGATGATTTCGTCCTTGGTGTAGTCATCGGAAACGTGGAGCAGAGAAGGAACCTGCCCGCCCTGGGCGTTCGGATTGGGAACCCCGCCCTGAAGCTCTGTCCCATGACAACCCGCGCAGCCAAAGCGTGCAAAATCTCTCTTCCCTGCTTCGATTGCCACATCTTCCGGAGTAAGTTTGTTCGACCTGTGCGCCACAATTTCTGTCGCATCCCGCGCGGTAGCCGTCGCCATAAAGGCGACCAGCGCCTTTCGGGAATTCGTATCAAGGTCATATTCCGGCATCGTACTTCCCGGGTACACCAGTTGTGGATTGATCAGTTGCTCGTCGAGCCACGCCGGCGAATGACGCTTGATGACGCCAAGCAAGTCTGGGCCAACCTTCGCGCCCACTCCTCCAATGGAATGGCAAACAATGCAGTCCTTCTCGACAAAGAGTTGGCGCCCGTAGTCGGGACTCGGAATCAGCCGCACGCTCGAGTAATACGAGCCCATGTCCGCATTGGTCAGCGAGAGCATGTAGTACGTAAGGGCGCGGGCCTGCCCTCGGGTGAAGTGGAAGTTCGGCATGGCTGAGCCGGGCGAGACCACGTTGGGCGCAAGGAAATGATGTTCGAGCCACTCGGGCGAGCGGTGGTTTGCGCCTTCCGCGGTCAGGTCCGGTCCAATGCTGCCGCCCACACCATTCAGCTTGTGGCAGCCATGGCAACCCTCGGTCTCAAAGAGGCGCCTCCCTTCGGTCAGTTCCGGCACTCCGGGAACATCGCCCTCCTTGTGGCATCGGCCGCAGGAGGCGCGAATATAGTCCTTCGCCAGCAGAGGATCCTGCCAGAATGGCACATTCCCATGTGCATCTTTCACGTCCGTTGCCAGCCCTTGGCCGCCGTGGCAAATGGTGCAGCCAAACTTGGAGGGCACATGCGGCGCCAGTCCTGAGTGATAACGAAATGGCTCCGGCGCGTTCTTCATCGTCGGGTCATCCACGCCCAGATGGCACGTGGTGCAACGGTCCACGCGCTGCAACCCCGGCAGCAGAATCTGGTGAATCTGCGGCGGAGTCGCCAGAACTGCGGCCTTGGCCACCGCGTTGGGCTCCCCCTGCGCTTCCAGTTGGAAGTACTGGCGTTGATAGTTCTTCCACGATGGCGTGCTCGATTGCCACACTGCGATCACGATCAGCACGAGAGCAAGCATGCTCAGCGCAAAGAAAATTGGCGGTAGTTTGCGTCCCATTACTCTGCCCTCGCAACAACATGTACCCACGGCGGAACAAACGCCCAACCCGGGCCTCGGAAGAACGTTCCAATAACAATCAGAACCAGGTTGGCCACCACGAAGATCGTGAACAGCCAGATGGCCCACTTGCGGTCCCCCGGTCGGCGGCTGGGGTTCCTGTCAAAATATGGAATCGCCAACAGTGCAAGAACCATCAGCGCCGGTGCCACCACACCCCCCAGCAGCGCCGAGTGACTCACCAGCTCCTGCAGACCCAGGAAGTACCAGGGCGCCTTGGCCGGGTTCGGAGTCTTTGCGGGATTGGCCATCTCTTCCAGCGGAGCATGAAAGTAGAGGGAAATCGCCATGATGCTGGTGACCGTCACCATCAACGCAATGGCCTCGCGGAAGAACGCATACGGATAGGAGAAGACGGCGTCTTCTTCCTCTTCTGGAGTGATGGTTTCAAAGATCGGCTTGCCGGTTACCACTTCCATCAGTCCGTAGGTCTTGTCCTGTGAGGCTGCAACGGTCTTCAAGGGAGCCACGTCTGCCGGCGCGCCAATGGTCACCAGTGCTTCGGTCTTTTTCGCCTTCAGCTTCCATAAGGGCCGCGACAGCCCGCCATCCTTGCGAATTCGCCAGAAGTGAACAATCGTCAGCAGGATGACGAGCGACGGAAGAATGGCTACGTGCAGCACATAAAAGCGAATCAGCGCCGCCTCTCCAACCGTGTGCCCGCCGAGCAGAATCTCCCTTAGCTGGCCGCCAATGATCGGTGCATAACTGCCAATATTTGTCCCTACGGTGATTGCCCAGTACGCCAACTGATCCCAGGGCAACAGATAACCCGTGAACGACAGACCCAAAGTCAGCAGCAGGAGAAGCACGCCGACAACCCAGTTGAACTGACGCGGCTTCTTATAGGAGGCGGTGTAGAACACGCGGCACATGTGAAGAAACACGCACACCACCATGGCGTGGGCTGCCCAGCGGTGCATCGCGCGCAGAAAGGAACCCATGAAGACGACAAACTGCAGATCCTTCATGTCCTGATAGGCCACCGGCGGATAAGGCCGGTAGTAGAACATCAGCGCAATCCCCGTGGTCAGCAGGATCAGAAACAGAAAAAAGGTAATGAACCCTAGGTAGAACGTGTACCTGAACCGGAGGTTCTCCTTCTTCACCTTGGCTGGATGAATATGCAGCCAGACGTTGTGAAAGACCAGCTCGGACTTTCCCTTGTCGGTTGACAGCGGATCCCGCCGCACGATCGATTGCCAGACTTCTCTAAAAAGATTCATCGTTACACCATCAACCGGTAGCTGGAGGGCACTGTCTTGTCCTTGTCTACGCGGAGTTGACCGTCTCGCGTCATCGTCACCTCAAACCAGTTCAAGGGCCGCGGCGCCGGCCCATGCAGCACCCGGCCATTGGGCCCGAAGACGCTGCCATGGCACGGACAGTGAAAGTGGTGGTCGCTTTGGAAATATGCGACAGTGCAGCCAAGGTGGGTGCACACCGCACTCGCCACTGCAAAGCCCCTGTCCCTGTCGCGGAACACGAAAATTTTCTCGTCCGTAAGAAAAGTTGGCGGACCGTACGGAAAATCTGCAGGATTGCCGATCTTGAACACTTGAGGCGGCTCATAAAACACGTCCGGCACGAGGAACCGGACGACTGCTCCCAGGCTTACTGCCACGCCCGAACACAGCGTGACAAAACCTGCCGCTCCCCAGCTGAGAAAAGCTCGACGATTCATTCCCTTGCTCCCCTATTCAAAAACTTCCCGTTCATGCCGTTCCAAAGATTCCATCGTGATGGCGCCCGTCGGGCACCGATCGGCACACAAGCCGCAGCGAATGCATTTGTCTTCGTTCTTGATAATGGCGCCGGCCTGGCCTGCTTTCAGTTCCTCGGCAGGCTTTCCGTATCGCGCCGCAATCAGGGCGTCGTACCGCGCGTCGCCGTTCACTTGCACCAGGTCCACAAGCCGCAGACAATGCTCGGGGCAGATGTCTACACAGCCCGCGCAGAGGATGCACTTCGATCCATCAAAAATGGTGTTCACCTGGCATTTCAGGCAACGCAGTCCTTCGGCCCGTCCTTGTTCCTCGTCAAAGCCCAGTTCCACTTCCGCAATCCCGATGCGGCGATTGGCGGCAAGCATCGGCATCTTCTGGCGCGGAGTCGAAAGAAAACCTTTGGGCATCTTCCAGTCCGGCCAGATGCGAAAGCGGCGGCTTACTGTCTTCTCAGTCTTCCCGCTCAGATACAAGTGGATGGATCGCGCCGAGCGATGACCGTTCGCCACCGCTTCCACCAGCACGCGAGGCCCAAACGCCACGTCTCCACCGGCAAACACTCCCGGAGCCGTGGTACTCAGGTCCTCGTTGATCTTCAGAATGCCACGCGGCGTCACCTGAACCCCGTCCTCGCTGTTGAGGTAGGAAAGATCCGCCTGCTGTCCAATGGCCAGGATCACGCTTTCGCACGGAATGATCTTCTCTTCGTCGCTGAACGCGGGATTGAAACGCCCGTTCTCATCAAATACCGTGAGACACTTGCGGACTTTGAGGCCGGTCACCACTCCATCCTTGCCCACAATTTCTTTGGGGCCCCAGCCGTTGTCCACCACAATGCCTTCCTGCTCGGCCTCGTCCACCTCGCCCTTCCATGCCGGCATCTGGGTGCGCGATTCCAGGCTGACCATATCCACCTGTTCCGCACCGGAGCGCATGGCCATGCGCGCGGCATCAATCGCCGGCTGCAGGCTCTTGTCTCCGGAATCCGGAGAACCGATATCTCCTGTCTCTTGCACCAGGCGCACTGCGGCACGCGCCACGTCAATGGCCACGTTGCCGCCACCCACCACCACCACGCGCTTGCCCAGCTCAATCTCAAATCCAAGGTTGACGTTGATCAGAAAATCAATGCCGTTATAGACGCCCGCCAGGTGCGCGCCCGGAATGTTCAGTTCGCGGCCCTTGTTCAATCCCGTAGCCAGCAGAACCGCGTCAAATTTTGAGCGCATTTCTGCGAAGGAAATATCTCGACCTACCGTAACGCGCGTGTGCAGCGTCACGCCCATGGCGAGAATGCTGTCCACTTCCATCTTGATAATTTCCCGCGGAAGGCGAAACTGCGGAATGCCCAGGTAGAGCATGCCGCCCGGCACCGGCGCCGACTCAAACACCTCAACCGTGTAGCCCAGAAGCG
>Ga0307375_10003446_pt1 | contig 15572 bp, 13 predicted proteins | sample TR1MG_FD_202531 | JGI IMG/M metagenome (GOLD analysis project Ga0307375, IMG submission 202531) | Soil microbial communities from Risofladan, Vaasa, Finland - TR-1 | ecosystem: Environmental > Terrestrial > Soil > Coastal area > Acid sulfate soil | place: Finland: Risofladan, Vaasa | collected... | reverse complement strand
TCCTATGTAGAGGTAGTTCGAGAGATGTTAGATCACGCGTTAATTTATGGCTTGACCCCTGATTCGTGGGTGTGGCCGAATATGCCGTATGCTTGGTCTCCGGGTGGGGAATATAATTACTCGGGGCGGATTGAACCGGATAAAGCAGGCGAATTCGGATTGGGGCTCTTAAAATTCTATCAACTAACTAATGAGACGAAATATCTGGATGCGGCATTGGATATTGCTGACGTTTTAGCCCTTAAGGTCAGGCAAGGAAATGCCACTCATGCGCCTTGGTCCTGCCGGGCTCTCCCTGAAGATGGGCAGGTACTTGTTCAATATACGGGAAATGTTGTTGGCGAACTAAATTTCCTAGAAGAATTAATAAAATTGAGCTTAGTAAATGTTTCAGATTATATCAACGCCCGGGATATTGCTCGATCTTTCCTATTGAATCATGTTATTCCCAATAATGATTGGCGCTACTATTTTGAGGATTATGCGGATGATATTCCTACTAAATCCGAATTTAATGCGGATGAAACTGCCCGATATATTATGAATCATCGTGATTGGGACGCTGTATGGGAACTCCATGTGAACTCAATTTGGAAGTGGGTTGAAGAGATACTTGGCGAACATACTTGGGATGCATATGGGGTACTACCTATTTCAGAACAAACGGTCGATCTGTATTATGGGGAATTCAGTCATACTGCCCGCCATGCCTCAGTGAAGGCACAGTATGCAGCGATTACTAATAATTCAGACATCAAAGAAGAAGCTTTTCGCTTATTCAATTGGGCAACATATGCGGTTCAACCTACGACTAGTTTTGTCCTTTTCTCAGCTAATGACCTTGATAATACTGAAATATGGTATACCGATGGGCATGCTGATTATATCCGCCACTTTATGACAGGAATGAGTTATTTCCCAGAATGGGCTCCTCCAAACGAATCACATCTAGTCAAATCAGATTCTATTGTTCAAAATGTCATTTATTCTGTGAATTATATTAATTACACGGTATTTGATGCTTCTATCTCCTGTATCGATATATTCCGTGTTAATTTTACCCCTACCTCTCTTATCGCAGGGTCGACTCCCTTAAACCTACAAGCCGATTTAAGCAGTCTTGGCTATACCCTCACTGCGCTTGAAAATAATGATTTTATTCTAAAAATTAATCATACAGGTGAAAATTCTGTTTCAATTAAAATATAATTAAGTTTGATATGATAATGATGCCCACAAATCTCCCTGATAATGTAATTAAACGATTCTTCAAGGATTTAAAATCTAATCTTTCGTTGCTGTTTTCAGCCGACCCGCTTATGATCGATAATTATAAATCCAAACGAATTTTTTCCCTTTTTCTATTAATCGTATTTTCTCATGCGATTTGGCTTGGATTATGGATTTATTATCGTCTGAAAGATTTGTGGATACTTAATATCGAGTCCTTTTATAGCAGCATGTCCATTGGGGCTATTCATACTCTTGAATTTCTAATTTCATTCTCACTAGGCATTGTGATTTTTATCCTTGGTTTCCTATTCGTTTTTTTGATTAATCATTTTATGCTTTATTCTTTCAAAGTGCCTCGTAAAAAAGTCAGCAGGCTTCGATTGACTCTTTTTCAATTCAGTTTTTCCCCCCTCTTTAGCCTTCTCATGATTGGGGTTACCTTAATGACTCACACGTACTATTACGAGCGCGGTTTTCTTTTTTATCCATTTATGATGGCGTGCTTTTATTTCCTTTGGATGGCATTCCTAAATTATAAAGTTCATTGTGGTATTGTCTCTAACGAAATAAATTATCAAAAAGTTGGGAAATATACTTCTTTAACGATCTTTTTCCTTTATACTGTTGGATTCTTCGCATCACTTCTTCTAATCCCCCTCTTTCTTCCACCTTACCATACTTTTTTTACAGTAATCTGGTAGGTCTATTTATACGAAGTAGGATTGATGACTTCCTCTATCAAATTCTTTTAATCTCTCCACTTTTAATCCATAACGTGGATCAAAATCCGGTGGGGCATAAATAAGTGGCAGATTTGGGAAAAATGCCCCTATCCCTTTTGTCGCAAGAACTATTGCCGGATGATTCGCCTCTTTGAACACATTCTTACTAATTTCAAGAGTAAGAGCTTGGCATTGCTTTTCATTAAGAAACCCGAGGGAATGTATGTATTCATGGAGAAGAATATGATACGTATATGCCCAAACAATTTCGTCCGGTTGTTGCTCAAGGATCATTTTCAAGGGTGTAATATTCATTAAAATCATCGTTCCTCCAGAGAAAAACATGCCACCAATAAACCCTCCCTGAAACATACCCATTTCCGCAAGTCCGAGCGTTAATCCTGCTCGATGGCGCCCAGTCTCCTTTTCAACATCTCTCTTTATCTTTTCGAATATATCCGGCATTTGATTCCGTATATCAGTTAAGTTCATAGCTTCACCTATTCAACTAACAAATATTATGAAACTTGTTATTTAAATTTTTCACAAAATGTGATCAAAAAAATTATCACCTAACTCATCCCCCGTTTCAACAAATAAAACGAGGTTGAGTAAAACGAATTTAAACGAGGAAAAAGCCTTCAAACTTTCCCAATTTGGGTCTCTAATAGTAATAGGACTAGGCATTATTATATTGATTTTATCTATTAGCATCTTTATCATTGGAGAGTATGGTTTTGGGCCACTTCAAAGGTTTCAAATGATGGTTATAATTGTCTTCAGTATAATTCTTCCTGCTGTCATTTTTGTTTTAAGTTTTTCCCGCCTACGTGAATTCTTTAAGTCGAAAATTCCGAAAGACAACTTAATTCTCGGAATTATTATTCTAGTTATATCTGCTTTTCTAATCGCATATTCTATTTTCTGGATTAACTACGTAAGTTATTTTATTGACAATCCCGATATTTCGGGTTTAGCTGTTGGTATTGTCATCTGCATCATTATTGGAATTGTAGCCCTCGCACTATGCATATTTGGTAGCGTTTCTAATATCCTTATTTATATTAAAAACAAATAGCTTTTTTTAAAAAAATGATCTTTTTTTTAAAATACCACGGTGAATGTATTTATCCATAAAAATTGTTAAAAAAGAAAAAGAGAGCGACTGGATAATAAGTATTTTTTTTATGGTTAAATCTATTTAAAATTTATAATAAACATATTATTCACAAATGATATTTTGAATTTTTATGATTTTACAATTTGCTTTATTTTCTATTGCAAATTAAAAATGCAAGAGGGCGATATTTATGGAATTCTGGAAATATTATGACATTACTCATAAGGAGCATCTCATATGTAACCCTACGAGCGTCGAAAAATTGGACGCATTAATCCGTCTCTTGAGATTAGAACCAGGTTCTAAAGCATTAGAAATAGCAACTGGAAAAGGAGAATTTCTGATTCGCCTTGTTGAGAATTTTAACATTTCCGCCGTGGGCGTTGACCTTTCGCCTTATTACTTTGAAGATGCAAAATTAAAAGTTAAAGAACGCGTTCCAAACGCAGATATAACATTAATCCAAATAGATGGTGCGAACTATGTGGCTGATACTCCTGAAAGTTTCGATCTAACATGTTGTATTGGTGCCAGTTGGATCTATAAAGGGCATGAAGAAACTCTTAAATTCTTAATGAAACAGACTAAACGCAACGGTCTCGTTGTAGTGGGAGAGCCTTTTTGGATTAGCAAGCCCCCAAAAGAATATTTTGATCTCTCTGAAATAAAATTCGAAACATTCAGCACGCACGAAGGAAACGTGGAAATCGGAGAAAATCTTGGCTTGAGATTATTATATACTTTCGTAAGCACTCACGACGAATGGGATCGATACTTAGGTCTTCAATGGTATGCAACAGATAAATACATTCTATCACACCCTGAAGATCCTGACATCCCCGAATTATTAAATAAATTAAACAAAGAGAAAAACCTTTACCTTAAATGGGAGCGTGATTCAATTGGATGGGCAATTTATTTATTTAGAAAAACATGAGAGCAAGATTAGAATTTTCGAACTCACCAGTCTCGAGATACTTGATCATTTTAATGGATATTTTATGAGATATTTTATGATATAGAAAGAAATAGAGAGAGCGGGAAAAATAATAAAACAAAAAAACCGTGATGAAAGTCGAAAAATTGTTAAAATGCCAACATTTTTAAAATAACAATTTATTAAAAAAAGGGAAAAATAAAAAAGGTTGAAATTATTCTTGCATTTCCTTCCATTCTTGCATGAGCTTATCGAGCTGGCCATCCCATTTCTTCTTCATGAAGCCCCCGATGTCGCCTGAATCTCGTGGACCCACTAGCACTTTCCAATTGGCTAACCCTTCCAGTTCACCCGAAACCCGTGCTGCAAGCCCAGGAATGATGATCACTCTATGTTTCACTTTATTTTCCACGTCTGAACTTTTAATTGCTTCAGCAATGTGCTCCGCTTTCACTTGCCCACCTGCAATGGCAGATTCAACACAGATTCCTTCCGAATCCACTAATAAAAGGTAACTATTCGTTTTGATCGCCTCTAAATCGTCTTTGACTGTAAAATAGGTCATAGTATAGTTCGTTGTTACAAAGACTGGCGAATTTTCATCGGGCGTTCCAATCTCATAGAGTTTTGCATCGACTGAGGGATGGATTCGCGGATCAGAATAGACCCCTTGTCGCAGAACCATTAATCCTAAGAGCATCCATGGATCAACTGTTTGAACAATCAACATATTCGTTCCACGACCAATAAATGTGATTCCAAGTTCTGCTTCCCGAAATGCTGTCTCAATCCGCTCCGCTTCACTTAAATTTGCACTCTTACCAATCCACGCACTTGCTAATACGGAAATAATCGGCCACCCAATATCTTTTTGTCCTTTTACAATGGCTGCTTTGCGGATCATCATAAATCGATCAAGAGAATCGGCTAAATGTCCATCCGCAGCAATTGTTCCCGGATCCAGAGCAATTTTATCGATTCCTGCCGCTTCCATTGAAGCTGCTATACTTGCAAGATCATCAAGATTCATAGAAAAAGCAATCACTCCGCAAGAATTAGTGAGCGCAATTTGAGCTATTTCTTTCCAGTTATCTTTTGTCGCTGCGTATAATAAGGGATTCTTCCCTTTAGCGGCTTCCGCACCTGCCTTTAGGATTGCAGGATTCGTTGAACAAAGAACGAGGGGAATATCTGCTATCGACAACACTTTTTTGACTGCTTTGGCAAAAGTAGTAGCATCATTTGAAACTGAACGGATGGCAAGTCCCTGAAGCCTTAGAGTCGTACCAATGCGGTATATTTGGAAATCCTTGATAAGTTTTGCACGTTCTTCGATTATCGCCTCGTTATTATCTGGAACTGCTATCATTAGAGCACTAGGAGAATAAAACGTCAATTCATGCCTATACAGCACTTCTTCTCCGCCTATAAGGATTGACCTGTCTCCGGTTCCCACCCTTACGGCTCGAATTGGCGGTTGAATTAGGTCTTTTAATTTCTTAGATTTCTTTTCGTATTTCTTGTCTTTTACTAGTGGCTTGCAATCTGTCATTTCGTATACATGATCTAATAGTTTGACGGCGAATGCCATACATGTGGTTTCTCCGCATTCTCCACAATTCGTACCAGGAAGCAAGGGCGAAACTTGTAACGGACTTAATTTTGGCATTTTTCTTCCTCCTATTTATACCTCCATTGTTATCCAATCTAATGGATTAACGGATGGTCCTTTATCTTTGGTTCTCAGTGCTTTAATAATCGATTTGAATCCCATTTGCGCCCCAGGATGCAACATCATCGCAAGATTTAATCCACATAGACTAAGAACATATGCGGTGATAATTTCCCATAATGGTCCTCGGTAATCACGGGCTCCCCATTCTGGGCGTTTCTTATCTGCGATGAATGCTTCACGTGCGCCCCATGCATTCGTCGTTCCACCACTCATTGGATTCTGAAGATCTACTTCTCCTTTCAATCCTGCCAGACGCATTCTCTCATAAATTGAAAAGGAATATTCAAGCCCATAACCTAGGGTTGCACATGTTGGATCCATTACGATATGGTCTTTCGGAACGCCCATCTCAACTAAAATCGAGTTCAATTTCTTCTGATCATTTAACTCAAGTTTAGTCCATGCTAATACATTCTGATCATATTTTTTCGCAATGGGTGCGATTTTCTCAACGGTTTCTATTTCTAAAGAACTTAAGAGCATTCGTTCAGACTCTGCGACTTGTGAGCAAGCCTCGAAAACTTTAGGATCCATTTCATGGTTCCCCGAGCCGCCAATTACGAGCGGCACTTTCACCGCTTGCAAAACTTCCTCTAAATTTTGAGCCGCCCATTTTGGAGATTTCTTTCCACCTAACTTCTCTGGAATGGTTGGGTCGGTTCCAATGAAATGGAGCGTAAGCATTTCTGCTCCAAAGACTTCCACACTTTTCTTTGCCCAAGCTGCCATGCTTGTAGTCACATCATCTGGCTCGAGTAGATGTATTTTTACTGGCTGTGATAGGCGTAAGAATGTATCTCGTTCTTTTGTATTTACAGGAATATCGAATACATCATTAGTTACTACTGGATAATTGGGGTTTTCTCCTTCAAACCGATAGTAAGGGGGAACTTTCTCGCCCCCAATTTTGACAATTTTCCCGCCTTTCCCTGACCGTATAAATTGGACCTCTGCTATTTGCCCAGGGTAAGTCTCGGCGGGATTGGCAAATTTAACTTGTTTCCAAGCTATTTGACCTAACACTGGCGCGACTGCCTGCATCATTGGACGCATTACTTGGAAAGCTTGAGGTGGTATTTCCCCTTTAGCTCCAGCTCCAAATTCAAATTCAAGTTCTCCTGCCTCTATTGTTACATTTTTAAGAACAATTTCACCTACGTTCTGCAATAATTTATTCAATCTCTTTTGGAAATCGGACATAATTTCTTCGTCCAAATTTTTCATCCTTCTTTTATTTTTTTTTCTACTCAGAAATTTCTAATTCCATTTCATCTATATCTATTGATATATCCTTCAGAACCACATCGTTTTTAGCATCAACGATGAGGTTTAGTTTCCGCTGCAAATTTGATTGTTCTTTCTCTGTCAAGCTAAGGACCTACTTTTTCTTTTTTTTCTCTTGTGGTTCTTCAACCCGTTTGATGATCATTTCTTCGGCGTAGATTTTAGCATTCTTTAGAATTATTTTCCATTTGCTTCCGCCTGCTGCACCGAGCGCTTGCGCTGGAAATTGTACGGCCCCCATCATCGGAAGTTGGATCATTCCACCAACCATCTGAGGCATACCCATCGGCATCTGCGCTGGCATTTGAGCCATTGGCATCGCAGCGCCCTCGGCTTCTACTGCTTCTTCTTCTATTTCTTCTTCCGCTTCTTCGGTCCAATACTCCTGCACGGGATGTCCTTTATCTTTTAAGAATTGCTTTAATAATGCAATGTCTTGAATATCCTTTTCTGTGGCTATTTTGTCATATAGTTCAGGTGGGATTACATCTTTTACAGCTTCTTTGATATTAGAGGGGAGCCAAACGACACGCTTCCACCCGCCATCCGCTTGCATAAATTTAGGTGATCGCATATATTCAATGGCCATTCCAAGAAATCCGGCGACCTGTTTGCCACCACCCGTAGAATTGGCTAATGTACTAAATGGTAATCCATTTACTGTGTTTCCTTTAAAGTTTCTATCTGCAATTCCAATTCCTTCTACTTCAGGAATGAAGAATGCGATAGATTCAAAGCAACCACAAGATGTATGGTTGTAGGGACTAAGAATTGTATACATATGGACCTTATCAATTTCGCCCAACGTTTTTTTCTTGGTAATTTCATTAACCCCTGAATATTCTCCTTTAGTAGCGTCTATCAGTTCGCCTTTCTCGATCAGGAAGTTCGGACCTTTTGGATCTACTTTTGCAGCCGCCCGTGCATCAAACCAATTGATTGCACCACATAAGGATATTCGGTTTGGTGTTACGGTACAGACATGCGATGGTGCAAAACTCTGACAAAGGGTGCAACCGTAAAATTCGCCCACTTCTTCATCAGTCATCCCACGTGCCCGTGCATCTCGTGCTTCATAAATCCCTTTTGCTTTTTCAAACAGCGGCTTAATCTTTTCTGGGTCGGTATAGAAGGTTACTTGAATTTTTTCTATAATGCTTTTGAACTCTGCTTTATAAAGCCGCGTTAATACGGTGCCCACTAGTTTCAGGGTATTAAAACCTTTTTTGAAACTGCCGATGGATAACCGCAACCAAATGTCGTAACGCTGGTTTAAGTGCATCATACCTTCAATGTAATTAATGAATTCATGAATACGGCGTTCGAGAACTGCTTCTAAATCTCTTTCAACTAATTTCCCGGCAACTTCAACTAGAATTCCCAGAGGATAGGATTTTCCCAATTCCATATCTTTAAGATCTGGACCTACAACAGAGATTTTTCCATCCTCGATATCTTTCATTTCTCGAGCTTGTACTAATTCAAATTTTTCTATGATTTTTGGTCCGCCTAATTCGACCTGCATTTGGTTTCCACGGATTCGTTCTCCTTCATATACGAGTCCTACATCAACGGGTATATCCTTCCACATGCCTTTTTCTTCTGACATTTTCATTCACACCTTTATTTTCTCATTTCTTCCATAAATACTTTCATTCCTTCTTTCCATTTATCTACTTTCAAATTCGCTAATCCTATATCAGCATTAGGAATAAAAAATCGTTCAAGTGATATGCTTTTAATCCAATTTGCATAGTTTTTAAGCCTGCTCAACATTTGTAACTCCAAATATATTGTCATCCCAGTGTAAATTACTACATCATATTGACCCTTTCCATCTATGCCTTTCCAGTCGGGATCTGAAAGCCGATTTGTTATATTAACGACGGTCATAATTGCTGCAGGGTGAAACCCTTTTTCTAGGAACGCTTTAGAAATATTCGAAGTAGCAACAACTGGGATATTTTTTCCCAGTTCAATTATCAAGTCAAGCAGCGTTTTTCCATCATGTACCTCTATTTGATTTGCTAATGCGCCAACGACAAGTAAGGGTCTTTTTGCATTTTTAATGATTTTGACAAGTTGAACAGGTTCTTTCATTGCAATTCCTAATTTAGGATTAACTGCCCACGTTTGCCATGGTTTTGTTGACATTTCATATCATCCTCCTTATTTCTTGGTACGGATCAGCCTCGGTAGTAGCGTCGGATCAGGTATTTCCCGAGGTTGCCATCCTTTTTGTTTTAAAATTGGCATAATCTCATCTTTCAGGGTCAAAGGAATATCAGCTTCAATTCTAACGAATTTTTCGATGTCTTCTGGGATTATCCCATAATATTTCTTATGCAAATCAATCCAATGTGTCAGTTTTACTGCGCGTCCCTTAAAATTATCACTAGGACGGAAGCATAATTTTGCTGCTTCTACGATACATTCCTCCAATGTTTCTCCAGCGTATATCAGATGCTCTGGGCATGGACCAGCATATACATTATTCCCTGATCGAGCGTCAATAACCATCCAGTTTTCATCGATATCACTGCGTCCTAGATATTGGCGGCGATATTTTGCACCATGCGGACCAATAATGACTGGAACTCCAAATCGATTGCATCCAGTTGCAATTGAGGCTGCCTTCTGACTCATAGCACCCCAAGCAATTCCACATGCACCCACACGGTTCAGGATATAATCCGCAATCTCTTCAAAGTTACCTCGAATATTGCGGCGGGCAAAGATACTCGCAACTTTGATAGCAGCTCCGACAATATGACTATTAGCAACACATGAACCTACATTTACCAAACCACCTGCATCAAATATGCCAGGATATACCTCATATAGTGATTTTCCATCTTCATCTTTCACTCGCGCAATATCCATTGCGGAACAACCAGACACCACCACAATGTATCTTCGTTTTAGAAATTCTTCTGCCAATTTTGCTAATTCTTTTGGACCATTCGGATAGGTAGCACAACCTACTATCGCGATAATTCCAGGAATTTCTCCTAATACAATCGGCGCACCAACACTTCGGATTTCAGTATCACTGATTTGTCCTCTACCACTACGCATCATAAATTTATCCTCGGCAAACAAGTCCTTACCTGCTGCTGCAATTAACGAATGTGGATTAATGTCATTGGGACAATTGTATTCACACCTGCCACATCCAAGACATGGTTCCCAGAGTTCTACTAATAAACTATAGTCACCCTTCGCGGCAGCGGCTAAAGCTTCTGGGATTGGCAAATTATTTGGACAATTTCTTACACAAATATCACATGCCTTACATCCAGCTGCCACATCCTTGATTTCGTCATAATCTACGAGATTTTTCAACTTCTTTCTTTTTGGTGCGATACCCATTGCGACCCGAACTGCAACTTCTCCAGCTTTATCTGAATCTAGAATTAATGCTGCAGGTTCCTTCCCACTAACTAAGTCATCAACAATCTGATCTGTGGTATCTTTTGAGCGATCTGGCAGTCCTTGGCATATTTTCTCATTTGTTGCTATAAATGGTGCCTTGATTTTCTTCGCTTCTTCGATTGAATCACAACGTACACATTGTTCATCAACCATTACTACATCTGGTACTCCAGATCGGATGAATCGAAGCTGCATCCCCATAGAACCAACTATTTTTGACCCAAAATCGTATCGAGTTTGGTCTAAAGCAGTACAGCAAATTGCACAAACTTCTACTTTCCCATATGTACCGCTTTTTCGCATATAATTAGTAACTTCTACACCTGGTGCAACATTATGACCAATCATAAGGATTACTGGTTTTTCTTTATCAATTGACCCTAATCCTACCTCAACTAGTTTAGCTTCTGGATCAGCTGTTACAAATCCATAACCTGCTATCTGAGCAATATCTGCAACTTCCATTCCCACGAAATCACACATACCTGCATGCATTGCTTTCGATTCAAAATCTAGCGCATTACCTTCTTGACCTGTATGAGCTGCCGCTAAAATATGCGTAATTTGTTCTTCCACGTAATCGAGCGCAATCTCTAAGTCCTTTAGTGTCTTCGGTTTAAATCCACAAACTGTCCGTGTACAGGGGGCCTCTACTGCGACTTCACTACCCATATTTAAAGGGATATTTGCTCCGAATTTATGAATTAAATGATGCACTAAATGGCGACCGTGCGCTGCATGGCATGCGCACCCTATTGCACAAGCAATCATTACAATTCGGGCTTGCTGGGCAGTTAAATCAATACCACAAGCACCATGCATGCCCCCAGTTAAGTCACACTTTCCATAAGTGCATAAACAGCACATATCACACAATGGTGCATAAAATGGTGGGTATTTTTTAAGCAGTTTAAAGTCCCATTCGCGTAATTGGCTCATACTCGGCATTGGATGAGGTCCTTGTGGTTCCTCGGTCCATTCTTCTTTTGGAATCTTACCAATATGAATCTCAATGCTCTTCGCTTTTACTGTATCCGTCTTTAAACCTTCAATCTTAATTTTGGCACTTTCATCAGCCATTTTTCTTCACCACTTTTTGGATTGTAAATTCACCTTTCAAATTTTATTTTTCTTTCGACTTTTTTTTTTGAAATACTGAATATCTTATTTCAGTAATACTAAATCACGATACTATAATCCAAATTTAAAACCTTCTATACAGCTGATTATATTTAAAACGAGAGAAGAATATTTCAAGCCTTAATTTAAAATTTTTAACAAGATTATTCTACCTCTCTTCTCCTCTAGTCCTTCACTTTTCATATAGCATTCTTTTTTATCCTAAAATTTTTATTGAAATATGATTCTAAATTAATTCATTATAACGCAATTCTTGCATTTTGCTATTGACTATTCTCCTAACAATGTACTTTTTGTAATTACATGCATTGCTCTGGTTACAAAATGTAACCTACAAATTTAGTGTAAATAAAGAAAATTATCTACCTTGTATTTCCAAAATGATTAAAATGGACAAAATCATGCAATTCGCGACGCATTGTCGTGCCGTACTTCCCAAACTTTCCCTCATATCCAAGGCGCAGAATGAGAATTAACCGGTACCCGTGCTCAGGAATTCCTAGAATCTCTCGAAGTTTACGTGCAGATTCAGGAACCATTAATTGCCCGCTTACCACCTGCACACTGATCCCAAGATCATTTGCAGCCAGCCAGATATTTTGCATGACTCCCCCAATACTGATAATTCCCCAGAGTCCAGCCAGTGGTCCGATTCCTGGATTTTTTTTCGCATAGAGAATGAATACTAAACACGCTGAACTTTGAATTAAATAGGCATATAACTCCATTGCTTTTTTCCAAAAATTCTCATCGTTTATTAACTGTGGATTATCCTTTAAATCCATCACAAACTTCGGTAAAGCATCCATATAGACGCCATCCTTCTTTGCTACGAGATCTTCCCGCGTCTGGCGTGTCCATTGGAAGTGTCCATCCACCGCTTTTTCATCTAAACTGAAGCCTATTTCTGATACTTGCTTAATTACTTCCCGGTCATTCACTACAATGATTTCGAATGGTTGTGAATTATGCGGTGTTGGTGCATAGCGCGCTGCTTCTAGAATTTTTCGCAAATCTGCATCGGGAATCGGTTTCTTAGAAAAAAGCCATCGCGAGCTCCTCCGATATTTCACTAATTCTTGAAAATCCAATTAAACCAAAACCTAAATTTTCAGTTCATGTTTAAATTCCAATCTCTTAACTGGGATTAAAAGAGTGGAAATTATTTTTTTCGATGATAATACGAATATCTTACAATTTTTTAGATGTAAAAAAAATTCTCCTCTTTTTCGGTAAATAAAAATAAATATGATTTTGAAGAGAAAAAGTCTAATTAATTAATATGATTCATGATTTTTTTAAAAAGCTATTCAGGATTTTTAGTATTAGAATAAATTAAGGTGAGATTATTGCCAATTCTATATAAAGATGAAGAGAAAGGAAAGATGTTATGTTTGCAATTCGATCGTTGTAAAGGATGTGAATTATGTATCGAAGTTTGCCCAAAAAAGATCTTAGAAAAAAGTTCCACCTTAAATCGGAATGTACAATATCCCCCCGCTATTAAAACTGGCGCTAAATGTTCAATGTGCCGAATGTGTGAACTTGTTTGTCCTGATTTTTCAATTTATGTAACAGCAATGGAGGGCGTTTAGGAAATGAGCCAAGTAGATATATATAATTACGATATGAAAGATGGAAAGACGATATTATTTGGGAACTTTGCAATGGTTGAGGGCGCATTAGCTGCAGGGTGCCGATTCTTTGCTGGATACCCAATTACCCCCCAGAACGACGTTCCCGAGAGAATGAGTGAACGACTTCCCCATTTAGGAGGGCGTTTCATTCAAATGGAGGATGAGATCGGAAGCATCTCTGCAGTTATCGGGGCTTCTTTTGCTGGACTTAAGGCGATGACAAGCACATCTGGTCCTGGGTTTAGTTTAATGCAGGAATCGCTCTCCTGGGCCGCATGTGTTGAAGTTCCTATTGTAGTTTGTGATGTTCAACGAACCGGACCCGGGTCAGGAATTGTTTCTCTCCCTCATCAATCTGATATAATACAGTGTCAATATGGCGGGAATGGCGAATATAAAATCATTGCTTATGCGCCTGCATCATGCCAAGAGCTTTTTGATTTCACCTTTGACGCATTTAATGATGCAGAGAAATGGCGTGTTCCCGTTTATGTTTTTTCTGATGCATGGCTTGGAAATGTTCGAGAGAAGGTAGTGATTCCCTCTAAGGATGAAATTAATAAAAGAATCATTCCACGGAAACCAATGCCAGACGATATGAGTACATGGATTCCGTTTTCAAAGAAAGTTGGTGATGAAATCATCGTTCCTGCAGCAGTTCCTACGCTGGGCTATGATAGTTTTCCAGATTGGCTTCCCTCAGTTTCTCATAATCCTACTGGGTTTCCTACCGAAGATGCTCCAGTCTCCTATAAAATGGTAGAAGCCATCTGCGATAAAATCTTGAAAAACGAAGATAAAATATGCAAAACTAAGTCTTACTTTCTTGATGATGCCGACGTTGCCGTTGTAACCTATGGATTCCCCTCCCGCCCTGCACTTGCGGCTGTTCGTCAAGCCCGCAAGGAAGGGATCAAGGTGGGACTTCTGCGCCTTCTCACTATCTGGCCGTTTCCCACCCAAATTATCAAAACCCTCTCTGAAAAAGTCAAAAAGATCATTGATGTTGAGATTAATTGGGGACAAATGCTGGTTTGGCTTCAAGCCAATGTCATCGATGGAACTCAAATCCATTTCCTCCCCCAAATTTCGAAACTTCATGAGCCAAAAGAAATTCTAACTAAAATTAAGGAGGTTATCTAAAAAAGATTAAATGATGCGCCGAAAATAGAGATTAAATGATGGGTTTTTATAATATTGAAAAAAAGAGAGGAAAAAAAAGAGAATAGAAGCGATCTTATCTGCAATCTGACTCAATATATCGAATAATAATTTGAGCTGCCTCTGCCGTATTCGGAACCACGCAAAGCCGCCCGTCAGCAATCACTGTGCGGTGCTTGAGCGTGCTCTTGACCGTCCAGAAGAGGTGCTGGATCGTCCCGATGGCTTCGCTCACTCGGTGGGTACGGCTGATCAGCGTCTTGCAGTCGGCTTTCGTCGCGTGCAGGTCCTCGGGCAGGGCAAGGGTACTCTGGACCTCCGTGATGCGGGTCGGAATCGACTGGATCAGGGTCAGGAGGTGCGGGTACTCCGCGGGATAGGGCAGATCGGTTGGGGTGAGCGCCGTCTGACTGAGCGTCAGGAGGTCGTGGGCGAGCTGGGCGAGGCGGTCCAAGGTTGCCCAGTGCTGATCATATTCGGTTCGCAGCTGGGAAAAGAGTGCCTGCCGTTTCCGCAGTTCCCGTTCCTTCTGGAGCCGCGCCTGCTCTTGGGGGGTCGGGGTGCGGGTGCCAAAGAGTCCTTTCTGCATCATTTCCTACCCCCAGCAGAAACGGAACGGGTGGAACCGCCGTTTCTCCAAGTCGGTAATTTTATATTCCACATCCCGAAGGAAGCGGGTGAGATCCTCCAATAAGAGCCGATCTTGATCTCGGATCGCGCGTTCTATGCACTTCTCCAATTCGGGGTACCGTTTCCCCGTCAAGCGGTGGATCATCGGGAGAAGCTGCGGGTAGCTCACGCGGCACGCACCTCCGCGGTGGGGGAAAAAAAGAGGGGGGTGCAGAGGAATCTCCAGAGGGCGGTGAGACTCCGCACGGTTTCAAGGTCTTCCTCTTCGTAGCCCCGCGGGGCGAGCAGGACATAAATCTGGGAGTGGGCGGCAAGGGGGATCGTGAGATGGAGGGGGAATCCCGTGGCGTACTCCAGCGTAACCTTGATGCGGTCCAAGACGGTCTTCGCTTTCGAGAGTTTGAGGATATCCAAGAGACATTGGACGGAGTACATTGAGCAGGCGTAGCGGATCTGGGCGTCGGGCTCGATCGGGAGGTCTCGGTGGAAGGGGGTGCGGTCGTCCTCGCAGATCCCTTGGAGGCGTAGAGTCTGAGTG
>Ga0307375_10003444_pt1 | contig 15572 bp, 12 predicted proteins | sample TR1MG_FD_202531 | JGI IMG/M metagenome (GOLD analysis project Ga0307375, IMG submission 202531) | Soil microbial communities from Risofladan, Vaasa, Finland - TR-1 | ecosystem: Environmental > Terrestrial > Soil > Coastal area > Acid sulfate soil | place: Finland: Risofladan, Vaasa | collected... | reverse complement strand
CGCCTGACCGAGATGCAGACGCTACATTATTTGAAGCAGCTGCATCACTCGCAGCGGGTTACGCTGAACGGTGATGTGTAAAGGGCGTTACATGTAGGAGCGGGCCATGCCCGCGAACCAATTTTTGATCGCGGGCAGCACCCGCAAGAGGTACGCCGTGGTTGTAAGGGGCTGAAGCCCCAACAACACACGCAGGGCCCGCTCCTACACCGGCCGTCTAGCCGTTCTTCGCCATAAGCGCCTTGGCCGCAACAACAAATTCCTCGGCCTTTTTTTCGTCTATGGTCAGCTTGATCACCTTGCCGCAACTATCGATGGTGTGCATCAGCGCAGTATTCGAATCCGCGGTTTCATCGATTTTGAGGATGATTTTTTGGGCCTTGTCACCGAGTATCCCAATGGCCAACGCCACCAATTGCCGCTTGACCGATGCGCCACCGGCCGCCGACTGAGTGGCCGGCTGGGACGACATTGCCGCAATTGCCCCAACCGGCGCCATCAGTCCCATTTCCGCAAGCATCTCGAAAGCGTCTGCAAGATTCTCGAGGCCCGCACCCTTTTTCAACAATTCCTGAAGCGTAGAGCGGCCGTCCACCAGAATCAGCGCATGGCGCAAGTTAGTGGGGATATCCCGCGCCTCGAATCGCTCCTTGCCCTTTTCAGTCTTGGCGTAAACGGTATTCGGATTCATGTGTCTTAAGCCGACAGTTCTTCAATGATCCGGAAAATCAGCTTTACGGTTATCACCACATAGATCGCGCCGAAGAAGAAAATCAGCGACGCCATCAGGGTCACGAATTGCGGGGGCAACAGCCCGAAGAACGGGGTTGTCAGGTAACCCAGGGTGAACAAGACCACCAGCAAGGTGAGAAATTTCCAGTTCTTGCCGACCACCCCGCCGGGAACCTGTTTGCCCAGCTTGAGTACCAGGAAAAGGCAATAAATCATGACAAAAATTGCGGCGATACTGATTCCGGTGCTGATATCCATTTTCATTTTTTCTTACCTCTCCCTTTATTAAAATTATGGTGTTGTATTGTCCCTGCCTTTTAAAAGATGCTGCATCATATGCCGTTCCGGCCATTGCGTCCCGGAAATGCGGCCCCGTCGCAAGATTCCCAAATTAAGCTTCCCGGGTTCTTCGCGCGGGTTTTAGCGCGGGGCGAACCAGCAAATTACACGAATAGTATAACTCCGCTTGAAGCAAGTCTAGCCGATCGCATTTTTCAACTCAAAATGCGGGTATGTCGCCGCCACGCTGAATCGGCTGTTCATGCCGTGCGGATATTGTCCATATGCCATCCGGCTGCCACAATACGGGATGCAGGCATGGCCATGTCATCCGGTCGCCGCGCTGTCGCGTTGATTGCTGGCTCGATAAAATTTCGTTGAATCTTTTAACCACAGAGAAGGGGTAATGCATATGAAAACCGTGTCTGCGCCATCCGGAGTTCAAATGAAATGGCTTGCGGTGCTTGCCGGGATGTTCTGTCTGGCCATCGCGACGGGTGCATCGGCAGCGCCAAATACCAGGCCCTGCGCGGCAGATGCAGCCAGGCTTTGCCAGGGCATGCAGCCGGGCGGTGGAGGCGTGGCCAAATGCCTCAGGAAACACGCCAGCGAATTGTCGCCCGAGTGCAAGGGCAGCATGCGGAAAATGAAAGGCAAGGCAAAAAGCTTTAAACGTGCCTGCGGACAGGATGCCAGGAAGTTCTGCAGGAATGAAAAGCGCGGTGGCGGCAGGATCCTGAAATGCCTCACCCGGCATCAGGATGAATTGTCACCGGCCTGCAATGACATGATGAATCGACCAATGGGCCCGAAGTAAAGCGAAGTTGGGGGTGCGGGAGCACTAAAAGCAGGCAGTCTGCTGTCTGCTGAAGCAAATGCAGCGTTGTCGCCGGGCCATGCCCGCGACCGAAAATTGGATCGCGGGCAGCACCCGCAAGAGATACACCGCAGGGGTAGGCAAATCCGTTTCCAGCCAAAGGCTGGACGGAGTTTGCAGCGCCGTGGTTGTAAAGGACTTAAGTCCTAACAACACACGCAGGGCCCGCTCCTACAAACCCAATGTGTTTAAAGCCATATCGCATTCCAGAACGGGTAATCACCGGGACTTTTTACCAGTCCGGCACGCAGCGGATTGGCGACCAGATAGCGTGCCGTTTTCGCAAGGTCATCCTCTGCCCGTAATGCATGATCGTGATACGCCGCTGACCATAGCGTACCTTCCCTTTGCAGTACCCGGTTCGCATGGCGTGAACTGGCGGATTTAATGCGGTTAACTACCGTGCTGAGAACATCATGTTCGCTCAGCTCGATCAACCAATGTGCATGGTCTGGCATCAGTACCCATGCAAGCATGGCCACATCTCCCAGCACGTCCCTGTCCTCGAAGCAGCGAGCGGCTGCGCAAGCGGCATGGAAGTTTTCGAATACCCTGGTGCGTTCTATCGTTGTGGAAGTTACCAGATAAATCCCATTCGACACCGATACGCGCCCTTTGCGCAGGGCGGCATGACCGGGTTTATAAGTGGGCATGATGTACGTTACCGTGTAGGAGCGGGCCATGCCCGCGAACAAAAAAACAATCGCGGGCATGGCCCGCTCCTACAAAACCAAATGTTTTGGTTTTCATATCAAAAATCATAGCGGCGAGATCAGCACGCTGTCGCGCAGTTTCTTCAACTGGTCGCGGAATTCGGTGGCTTTCTCGAACTCCAGATTCTTCGCGGCTTGCAGCATCGCCTTTTCCAGCCGGGTGATCTCTTTGGACACTTCCTTTGCGCTCATCGCGAGGTATTTTGCCTGTTCCTGCGCGGCTTTTTGCTCGCCGCGCGCGACATCCGGCTCGTACATGCCCTCGATAATGTCCTTGATGCGCTTCTGCACGCCCTGCGGGGTGATATTGTTGGCGAAGTTGTGCGCGACCTGCTTGATACGGCGGCGCTCGGTTTCGTCGATGGCGCGTTTCATCGAGCCGGTGATGCGGTCCGCATACAGGATCGCCTTGCCGTTGATGTGGCGCGCGGCGCGGCCGATGGTCTGGATCAGCGAGCGCTCGGAGCGCAGAAAACCTTCCTTGTCGGCGTCGAGTATCGCGACCAGCGACACCTCGGGGATGTCGAGCCCCTCGCGCAGCAGGTTGATGCCGACCAGCACGTCGAACATGCCCAGGCGCAGGTCGCGGATGATCTCGACGCGCTCGACGGTCTCGATGTCGGAATGCAGGTAGCGCACCTTGATGCCGTGCTCGGAAAAATAATCGGTGAGTTGTTCCGACATGCGCTTGGTCAGGGTGGTGACCAGCACGCGCTCGCCCTTCTCCACGCGCAGATTGACCTCTGACATCAGGTCGTCCACCTGGTTGATCGCGGGCCGCACTTCGATCTGCGGATCGACCAGCCCGGTGGGCCGCACCACCTGCTCGACCACCTGGCCGGCGTGTTCCGCCTCGTACACCGAGGGGGTGGCGGATACGAACACGCATTGGCGCATGATCTTTTCGAATTCGTCGAAGCGCAGCGGGCGGTTGTCCATCGCGGACGGCAGGCGGAAGCCGTAGTTGACCAGGTTCTCCTTGCGCGCGCGGTCGCCTTTGTACATGGCACCGATCTGCGGCATCATCACATGGCTTTCGTCCATGAACATCAGCGCGTTGGGCGGCAGGTAATCGATCAGCGTCGGCGGCGGTTCGCCGGCGTTGCGCCCGGACAGGTGGCGCGAATAATTCTCGATGCCCTTGGTGAAGCCGATCTCGTTGAGCATCTCCAGGTCGTGGCGGGTGCGCTGCTCGATGCGCTGCGCCTCGACCAGTTTGTTCTCGCGCTGGAAGAACGCGATGCGCTCGGCCAGCTCGACCTTGATGGTTTCGATCGCGGACACCACGGTGCTGCGCGGCGTGACGTAATGGCTGGACGGATACACGGTGTAGCGCGGCACCTTCTGCAGGATGCGGCCGGTAAGCGGATCGAACAGCGACAGGGTTTCCACCTCGTCGTCGAACAGCGTGACGCGCAGCGCGTCCTCGCCGCTCTCGGCCGGGAAGATGTCGATCACGTCGCCGCGCACGCGGAATTTGCCGCGCGAGAAATCGATCTCGTTGCGCTCGTACTGCATCTCGATCAGGCGCTTGATCACGTCGCGCTGGTGCATCTTTTCGTTGTGGCGCAAGTGCAGGATCATGCCGTGGTAATCCACCGGATCGCCGATGCCGTAGATCGCCGAGACGGTCGCGACGATCACGCAATCCTCGCGCTCCAGCAGCGCCTTGGTGGCGGACAGGCGCATCTGCTCGATCTGCTCGTTGATGCTGGAATCCTTCTCGATGAACACGTCGCGCGACGGCACGTAGGCCTCGGGCTGGTAGTAGTCGTAATAGGAGACGAAATACTCGACCGCATTCTCGGGAAAGAAATCGCGCAGCTCGGAATACAGCTGCGCCGCCAGTGTCTTGTTCGGCGCCATCACCATCGCCGGGCGGCCAAGCTGCGCGATCACGTTGGCCATGGTAAAAGTCTTGCCCGAGCCGGTCACACCGAGCAGGGTCTGGAACGACAGGCCGTCGCGGATGCCCTCGACCAGCTGCGCGATGGCCGCAGGCTGGTCACCGGCCGGTTCGAACGGCTGGTGCAGGCGATAGGGGCTGTCGGGGTAGGTTTTAATGGCCATAGTGAGCCGGGTATTGTAATGGCAAAGAATGATTTGCCAAGAAACAAAGTTCACGGCACGATACGGTATCAGCAAACTTTCGACTGCCTCTTCAATGTCGTTTGACACACCCGACAACACCGGACCGGAATTGCCCGCAAATTTTCACGCAGCGCTGCTCGATTCGCTCGAAGGGCAAATCGCCGTAATCGACAGCAGCGGCACCATTGTTTATGTCAATCGGGCGTGGCATGCATTCGGGATCGAGAACGGGCTGACCTCCGGAACATTTGGCGCCGGCAGCAATTACCTGGATGTGTGCAATACCTCGAGTTTAGGCGGCGACAAAATCGCAGGCAAAGCAATGCTCGGCCTGCGCGATGTACTGGAAGGCAAGCGCGCCAACTACTACTTCGAGTATCCCTGCCACAGTCCCGAAGAAAAGCGCTGGTTCATGATGCGCGTGACCCCGCTGCAAAATCCCGCGCGAAACCTGTTCGTAATTTCGCACCACAACATCACGCAGCGCAAGCTGGCCGAAGAGACCGCAGAACACCTGTCCCTGCACGACCCGCTTACCGGCCTGGCCAATCGCAGGTACTTCGACCAGTTATTCAGCAACGAATGGCGGCGCAATTACCGCGATCGCACGCCGATGAGCTTCATCATGTTCGATCTCGATCATTTCAAGGACTACAACGACGATCTCGGGCATCCGGCCGGCGATCAATGCCTGATCAAGGTGGCGCGGGTACTGGATGCGCACACCCGCCGGCCGGGCGATCTTGCCTTCCGTTATGGCGGTGAGGAATTCGGTGTATTCCTGGGGAATACCAGCCTGCCGCAGGCGCATGCAATTGCCGAAAAAGTGCGCAGGGAAATTTTCGATTTGAGCATCTTCTATTGCGGCACGAGGCGCTTGACTGTAAGTGCGGGCGTGGCTTTTGCCGTCCCGAGCCAGGACCATGACTTCGGGGTTCTGATCGGGGAAGCGGACCACGCGCTGTATCGCTCAAAACAGTCGGGGCGCAACCAGACCGTCTGCGCAACCCCGACCGCGGATTAACCCGGTTGGCGCTGCCCGCGATCAGGCCCCGATCCTGACGCGCAGCCGCCCGAGCAGGCCCAGAAAATTGCCCGACTGCATCCTTTCCTGCGGATCGCTGATCGGCGCGACAGTCTGGCGTTTCTGCAATTCGGGCTGGTTGCGCAGCGCGTGGAAACGCTCCAGCATGGATTCCAGGTTGCGCGCCAGCAGACCCTTGCTGAACGGCTTGGGCAGGAAGCGGGTGATCTGTGCCTGGTTGATCAGCTCAATCAGGCGCGACGTGTCGTTGAACGAGGTCACGATGATGCACTGGGTGCGCGGATTGAGCTGCTTGATGGTCTTGAGGATGTAGCCGACATTGGTCTTGCCCAGCATCAGGTCGGAAACCACGACCGACACATCCTGTTTTGCCAGTTCTTCCATCGCATGCTGGGCATCGGCGGCCCAGATGATCTCGCAACGGTCCGACAGGGTCTCATGCACGGCACGGGCGGTGGCCTCGTCGTTATCCATGATCAGAACGCGCGGCTTCGCATCGGCGGTAGCGGCATCGTGCGCATGCGGCTGCACGGTGAAGCTGGCCTCGGCGATCGCCGCAGCCTCGGCCACCACATTTTTGACCTCTTCGGCATCCCACGGTTTCATCAGGTAACGGAATACTTCGCCCTCGTTCACGCTGGCGATGGAGGCATCCAGATCGGAATAGCCGGTCAGCAGGATGCGCATTGTCGCCGGCGAAATCTCGCGGGCGTGACGCAGCAGTTCGGAGCCCTGCATCACCGGCATGCGCTGGTCGCTGACGATCACATGCACGCGCTCATCGCGAAGTATCCTGATGGCTTCCTTGGAATCGGTGGTCATGCGCACCTGGTAGCCGCCGAAGAACAGCATGCGCAGCGAACGCAGAATGCGCTCTTCGTCGTCGACCAGCAGTAAGGTGGGTTTGCTCATGGTTTTCTCCTTGCGTTATGCCGCCTGCAGAACTGCGGGCGGTTGTGTCACGGATGAAGTTGCAATCGGCAACCTGATATAAAAACGGGTACCTTCCCCGACGCGCGAATCGACTTTAATTTCCCCGCCGTGCCTGGTGATGATCTGGTGCGTAATGGCCAGCCCCAGACCGGTCCCTTCGCCGACCCGCTTGGTGGTGAAGAACGGGTCGAAGATGCGCGTCAACACGTCCTCCGGGATACCCTTGCCGGTGTCGGCCACGCTGACGTGCACCGAGTTATCCGCGGACCAGCTCCTGATGTGCAACTTGCCCTGTCCTTCCATGGCCTGCGCCGCATTGGTGAAGAGATTGAGGAATACCTGGTTGAGCTGCGACGGGGCGCAGGTAATCCTGGGCAGGTCGCCCAGTTCCTTGACCACGTCGACCCGGTCCTTGAGCACGTTGCGGCCGATATTGAGCGCGCTCTCGATACAGTCGTTCAGGCTTACCGCTTCGGTGGCTGCCGCATCCGTGCGCGAGAAGTTTTTCAGGTTCAGCACCAGCTCGGAAATCTGGGCAATCCCGTACAACGAATCTTCCATCAACCCATGCATCTCGCCGAGCATCTCCCGGGCATTCATGTCATGGCGAAACGCCGAGATTTGCCGCATCAGCGCCGCAATATCCGCCTCGGTCGCCTGTTCGTCCAGCAGGGTATCGACCAGTGCCTCGTAGCTGGCGATCATGGACTGTATCTGCTGGAATAACTCCTGGCCCACTGCGACATTGTTCTGGACATAGCCGAGCGGCGTATTGATCTCGTGCGCGATACCCGCCACCATCTGGCCCAGCGATGCCATCTTTTCCGATTGCACCAGGGCAAGTTGCGATGACTTGAGCTGGGCATTGGCCTGTTCGAGCTCCCGGGTGTTGGCCCGCATCTGCACTTCCATCGTATTCAGCAGGTCCATCACAAAACCGACCCCGATATAATCACCGTGCCGGGTAATGATGAAATCCTCGGTGAGCGGATATTTCATGTTTGCTGCAATATGCTGCGCGGCAACCGCAAGCGGCTGATCCAGCTCTACCAGCAGCGGTTTATCGTTGAGAAAGTCGCGGATCGGGCGCTTGCCGTGCAGCTCGCGCGCATAGCGCTTGAGGTAGATATCCATGAAACGATAGCGGCTGATCACCCCGACCGGGCGGCCGTTTTCCACAACCGGCAAAGACAGCAGCTTTGCATATTTGTGCTCTGAAAACAGCCCGGCGACTTCCTCGAGTGTGCATTCCGGCGATATTCCATCAACCGAATTGATCAGCGAATTTACTTCGTTGTCTGAGTGGTTATTCTGGCGCATAAATCCTCCTGATCAGATTCTATGAACCTAACATGACGGGATTGTTAAACAGCTGAAAAGAATTCCTTTGCCCGGGCCGGACCTTGACAACATCGTGAAAATCCATTCTTTTTGCAGCACGGGTATAATTCGCACCATCTCATAACCAAGGAACAGCGGTGACTCTCTCCAAACGCGTACAGGCCATCAAACCCTCCCCCACTCTTGCCGTCACCGCACGAGCGGCGAAGCTGAAAGCCGAGGGCAAGGACATCATCGGTCTGGGCGCGGGCGAACCGGATTTCGATACGCCGCAGCACATCAAGGACGCGGCGATCGCCGCGATCAACAAGGGCTTCACCAAATACACCGCGGTGGGCGGCACGCCGTCGCTGAAAGCCGCGGTAATCGCCAAATTCAAGCGCGACAACGGGCTGGATTACACCGCAAAACAGATTCTGGTTTCGTGCGGCGGCAAACAGAGCTTTTTCAACCTGGCATTGGCGGTGATCAATCCCGGCGACGAGGTGATCATTCCCGCGCCTTACTGGGTGTCGTATCCGGACATCGTGCTGATCGCCGAGGGCAAGCCGGTGATCGTGCATGCAGGCATAGCCCAGGGCTTCAAGATGACGCCGGCGCAACTGGAAGCGGCGATCACAGCCAGGACCCGGATGGTGGTGATCAACAGCCCGAGCAATCCGTCCGGTGCGGTTTACACCCTGGCCGAATTGCAGGCGCTCGGCGCGGTGCTGCGCAAGCATCCGAATATCTTGATCTCGACCGACGACATGTACGAACACATCGCACTGACCGATGCAAAGTTCGTCAACATCCTGAATGCCTGTCCCGATTTGTATTCGCGCACGATGGTGCTGAACGGGGTTTCCAAAGCCTACGCGATGACAGGTTGGCGCATCGGCTATGCAGGCGGGCCGGAAAACATCATCACCGCAATGGAGAATGTGCAATCGCAGAGCACGTCGAACCCGACCTCGATCTCGCAGGTGGCTGCAGAGGCCGCACTGAACGGCGACCAGGGTTGCATCGCGCCAATGCTGAAGGCGTTCCGCGAGCGGCATGTGTTTGTGGTTGAGACGCTGAACAAGATTCCGGGGTTGAAGTGCATCATGGCGGGCGGCGCGTTCTATGCCTTTCCGGATGCCAGCGGCGCGATCGCCACGCTGCACAAGAAAGGCGTCATCAAGGAGGCCAACGACCTTGCGCTGTCCGAATATCTGCTGGTGGAAGCCGGTGTGGCGGTGGTGCCGGGCTCGGCCTTCGGCAGCGAGGGCTATATCCGCTTATCGTTCGCCACGTCTATGGAAAACCTGAAGAATGCGCTGCAGCGTATCGCCAAAGCGCTGGGGTGAATTTAGGTTATAGCCAAGAGTGGCTCAGGGTTCATACACCAGCGTCGGGTTGTCGATCGCGCCGCCCAATTTCAGGTCGGCGCTGGCCTGGCCATTCAAAGCCAGATTAACCTTCATCTTTCCCGACAGTTGTTGGTTGCTGATGTCAAACGTGGCGAGCGCACTCATTACCCCCCCGTTTATTTTGACCTGGCTGAAATGATAGCCGTCCTTCGCATAGCTAAAGTCGCCACTTAGCCCGTCGTAATGTGTCCTGCCTCCGGGCAGGTTTTGCATGCTGTGCATCCGCGCCGTTTCAACGATATCCAGCCCGCCGATCAACCCGTCTGCCGAGGAGAAGTTACCTTCCAGCACGGCGGAATCGGTCAGGCCGGCCAGATCCGTCGAGTTCATCTTGAAATGTGCCGAGCCGTCAACGTTTCCGTCCAGCAATTTGGTGAAGTCCTTCATCACGATCTTCTTGGCAACCAGCGTACCGTCGGCATGCCAGCCTGAATTCCAGTTTATGCGCGCATTCCCCTGCAGCGTGCCGCCCAGTATCCTGCCATCGAATTCGCTGACCAGCAGCTGATCGCCTGATATCTCACCCTTTGCATCCAGTTCATCAAAATTCCAGCTCGGCAATAACGGCAGCGCGCTTGCGCTTACCTTGATGTCTGCCAGAAGTCTGGCTCCCGGTGCCGAATTGATGCTCACCGTATATTTGCCGGCGTTGGCACTCAATTGGGCATGGGTAAATTTGCCTGCCGGACTGAAATTCAATTGGCCATCGATACCGGTCAACTGGAAAGCGTCCGCATCCAGCGTGCCCTGGCTGATGGTCATGCTGCTTACCGGAAACTGTGTGCTGCCGGCCAGTTTTTTCAGCCAGGCGGCCGAGTCACGCAATGCGATGCCCCTGACTTTGACATTCTGAAAGTCGACGCTGCTGATCGGTTTGCTGTCGCCGAACACGCCCAGAATTTCAAAATTTATTTGCGCGGTCGCGGCCTGGAACTGCTTCGCATCGCCGATATAAATCTCGCCCAGATCCAATCGCGGCGTGGGCAGAAAGCGGCCGGACATATACCCCAGATGCACCGGCTGATGCAATTCGTCGGATAGCAGTTGCTGGACCCTGGGCATGTAATCGCGCATCGGCAAGAAGTAAGGAATGGCAAACAGCGCGCCGATCAGCAACACCAGCAGGAGTGTCCCAAGCATGAGGAGATTGCCTGCCAGCCTGTTCCAGGAAAAAGGTTTGCGCGGTGAACGTGCAGCGTGCAGCGTTTTTTCGGCACGCGGAGTTTCGGGGGTATGTTCGGATAAATGAGCGGCTCGTTCGGCATGGGTCCGTGCAGCTTCCAGCGCCCGTTGCTCGGCCTCCGCCCATACCTTGGCCTGGGCATCAGCCAGCTCTTTGGTGCGGGCTTCCTCTGCCAGGCGCGCCCGGTTTTCCCGATCGGATTTTTCCCTGGCCGATTTTTCCCTGACCAATTTTTCCTGGCTGGCTCTATGCTCGGTCGCTGCAACGTCCACCAGAGGGGGGGCTGAGGGCCCGGCCGTTTGAATCTCTTCCGCAGGCCGGGCCGGTTCAGCGGTGACTCCGTCAGGCCGGTCTTTGGGCGGTTCGGCCGGCAGCACCGTTTCATCCACATTGAATGAGTCGAAAGCAAATGCATCCTGCTTCGCGGCCGCAGATGCAGTTTCCCCGGATCCGGATTTCCGGGCAGGGTCTGACTTTTTCTGCGGCTCGGCGGGTTGCGGAAATTCATCAATCTTAAATTCATCGAACGCAAATGATCCGGTCTTGCCCGCGGCAGCGCCGCTTGATTTTTCTGTTTCCGCATCAATTTCACGCGCAAGCGCGGCTGTTCGCGCCTGTTCGGCTTCTTCCCCGGCTTGCTTGCGGGCGGCTGCCTGGACTTGTGCTTCAAGTAGGGCCGCGGCTTCAAGCTCCGCCTTGCGCCTTGCCAGTTCCAGTTCAATCTGCCGTTGCGCTGCCTCTTCCTCCGCCTTGACCCGGGCCGCTTCCTTTTCAATCCTGATGCGCGCTGCTTCCTGCTCTTTCCTGATGCGTGCTGCCTCAGCTTCCTTGCGCTCGCGCTCTTCGGCTTCGTGGCGAAGCCTGGCTTCTTGTTCGGCCTTGATGCGTACTGCCGCGGCTTCCTTGCGCTCGCGCTCTTCGGCTTCGAGACGATGCTTGGCTTCCTGTTCCGCCTTGATGCGTGCTGCCTCGGCTTCCTTGCGCGCGCGCTCCTCGGCCTCGAGACGGAGTCTGGCTTCCTGCGCGGCTTTCAGTTTCGCGGCTTCCAGTTCTTCGCGAACCCGACTGGCTTCCTGTTCCGCCTTGATGCGCGCGGCCTCTGCTTCCTTGCGCTCGCGCTCCGCAGCCTCGAGACGCAGCCTGGCTTCCCGTTCGACTTTCAGCTTGGCGGCTTCCAGCTCTTCGCGCACCCGCCTGGCTTCCTGCTCTGCCTTGATGCGCGCAACTTCTGCTTCTCGCTGCTCCCTGGCGGCAGCCTCAAGGCGCTGCCTGGCCTCCTGCTCGGCTTCGCGAAGGAGGGCTTCAGCCTCTTGCTTTGCCCTTGTTTTTTCCGCATCGCTTTCAAGTCTTGATTTTTTTTCTTTCTCGTCCCTCGACTTTTCGGCTTGGCCGTCGCTTGCAGAAACTTCACGCGTGGATGTGTTAAAGCCGGACATGAAATCCAATTCGCCCGAAATCTTATTTTCCGCGGCCGGTTTTCGCGGGGTTGCGATTTTGACGGGGATGACCATCCGGGGAGGCAAGGTTGACTTGGGAATTTTTCCGGCAAAGCTTTTATCCTGAATCAGTCCGGATTTATCCAGTTCCTCAAACATCTCGGCAAGGCCTGCACGCATGCTTGGTGCTGCCCGCTTGCTGATTTCGCCGAAAGTCGAAATTCCGTCCACCATTGACAGGGCGCGTTTGACGTCGCCGGAAAGCTGGGAAGTCCGGCTCTGCACCTGCTCCTCGCCTGCGCTGGTTCTGACAAAAATGGTTTTGTTGTCCATGCCCTATTCTATCTGATAGCGCGTTTTTATTATGATTTTAAATCATTTCGTTACGACTGTTCCGGCAACAAGTAACAGGTTGTTGCCAAACTCGCGATTATCGTATGTCACAAAAATTTCAGGGTAACGATTATTTGTTTGCACTTCCGCACCCATGCCGTATGCGCGCCGATATTCCTAATTCGTGTAAACAACCAATATAACAATCATACCGTCACCGCAAACACGGCAAAACGGACATGGAACGAAAATTACAACGCTGAAAGTCTAATTGAGGTTGACCGGACATGGCAAAATCACTATCATGCGCACCTCTTCATTCCCTGATAGCTCAGTTGGTAGAGCGACGGACTGTTAATCCGCAGGTCCCTGGTTCGAGTCCAGGTCGGGGAGCCAGATTACCAAGCAGGCCTCAACGCAATACGGGGCATTTTTTTTGCAGTTTTCCCTGTGGCAAATTCGCGGTTGAAACGGAAAATTTCGCACAAGGTGGCCAAAGCCACGCTAAATCTTTCCAACTCGTTTATCATAGCGCTGGGTTTGGCAGTTGGAATTGATCGTTAATGAAGTCCAAAGGGTCGGCTTTGAAAATTGGAATGGTACCCAATCGATTGAGTAGCGCCCGCAATTTGTTTATCTGGCTGGTTCGACCATGACAAAGACAAAAACAAAAAATATGGTTTGGCGTTTTTTTCTGGTCGCGGTGGAAGTTCTCTTCGTCACCTATCTGGATTACAAAGAGGCTGGAACATACTTTTCCCTGGACGTGCTGTATTGCCTGCCGGTCATCCAGGCTGCGCAGATTGGCGCAATCCGGTCGATGCGCCGCTCCGACACCCAGACATCCACCATCATCGGCATTTTTGTTGCGGTCGCCTGGAGTGCTGCGGAAGCGGCGGTAATCTGGCCCAGCTTCCCTGTTGCCGCGCTCGCAATGAATATTTTTACGCGCAGCGTCACTTTTACCGTGCTCGGCCGGGTGGTGACCAAACTGTGGCGGGAAAGGGAATATTCCCGCAAGGACACATTGACTGAATTGGCCAACCGTCTGGAATTCAACGAGCGCTTCGAAGCCGAACAATTCCGCAGTGAACGGTCCGGCAGCCCTTATTCCCTGCTGTATATCGACATAGACCAGTTCAAGATGCTAAATGACCAGCGGGGCCATCATGTCGGTGACCAGGCCCTCAAGACCGTGGCAAATATTTTGCGGGAAAACTCCAGGAGTGTTGATACCGCGGCGCGCATCGGCGGCGATGAATTCATATTGCTGCTTACCGGAACGGATGAATATGTTTGCGACATATTGGTCAAGCGGATCAAGTCGGCTTCCGAAAAAATATTTCAAAGCGAGGGCTGGCCGATATCGCTATCCATAGGCCGCGCAACCGATACCGGTAAAACGAGAAGTACGGATGAAATAGTGCGCGTTGCTGACGACAACATGTACGCAATAAAAAAACAAAGGCAAGAATAGCCGCCGCGCTAAACGGGTGTGGCGAAACTCGGCACCCCCTGCCCAAAGCAATACCCGCCCTTACCCTTGTTAGCCCTGATCCCATTCCCGGCAATTATATGTACCACTCCGCGAATACCTTTCTTGATGCTACAAACAAAAACGGCATCCGGTCTTCCGACCAGACGCCGCTAACGCGTAGAGCGTGGCCCTGAAGTTACGGCATGACGCTGTTGATCACAATGTTCAAACCTTTGGATCCCGGTTTGATGGTTGCGGTCATTCCCTGCAGATCGCCGGCCTGTGCCATCGGCGAGCCGGACTTCGATATTCGCGCCACCACCACGACTTGTGCAAAGCCGGACAGTTTAAGTTGCGGCTGCATCGCCATGCTGTCATCCAGGGTAAATTTTAACGGCAGGTCCTTTACCTGCTTGCGCAACACCGCCAGCGGCATTTTCGGCCCATTGGCGGCGCGCGCAAGAATGAACACGGTATCATCGGGAGATACCTTTCCTGCCAGTGCATGGCTCAGCGATACTTTTCCGGTAATGGCAGCGGCAGCCAGCACTGAATTTGCAGCGGCCCTGCCTGCCGTTAGCTGCGCAAGTTTCTTCTTGCCGCCCGGCTGCTGGACGAGCAGTTCGGCTGCACGCTTGAGGCCGCCTATGTAAACCTGGGCATCCGCGGTACCGGGACCGAGCTGGTCGACGAGGGTTTGCCAGCTTTTCATCGCGGCAACATAATCACCCCGTCCCATCGCGGCCGAACCGGCCAGCGCGAGTGCACTGTTGTTGCCGGGATCCAGTTGCAAAGACTTGCTGATCATCTTGGTCACTTCGTCATTTTGGAGCGTTTGACCGTTTGCCATCGCATAGACATCGGCATAATTGGCCCACAGCTGCGCTTCGTTCGGCACCAGAATCACGAGGCGCGCATATGCGTTGGCTGCATCGGAATATCGCTTCTGTTCCGTGTAGGTGCGCGCAAGCATCCACCAGTCGCTCGGATCCTGGTCACCCTGCTTCACTTTCTTCTCAAGCTTTTTCAGCGCTACCGGAGAATGAACGACGCCTTCGGCATCGGCCACGATCATATCCTGTGGTGACAAAGCGTCGAGATCCCCCAAGTTCAGATACAACGTCACGCTGGCCACCGGAATCAATATCGCCATCACGACCGCCAGCACTCTGGCCGGGTTGCGCGGCGGCTTAGCCACGGGCTGTTCGGTGATTTTGACTTCTTCCAGCAGCCGGAATTGCAATTCATTCCTGCCCTGGTCGTATGCATCCTGGGTCAGCAAACCGTTATGCAAATCGACCTCAAGCTCTGACGCCTGGTCGCGCAGAATGTCCAGATTCGCAACATCCCGCAGCACTTCGCTATTCGATGAAGATTTACGCCACAATGGCAGGGCAACAAAAAGAACTGCGACCAGCACCATCGCCGCGCAGAGTATCCAGAATAAAATCATGTTTGAGGGGCTTTCGGTTCGTTTAGCAAGGCAGCCGTGCGTTGCGCTTCTTCGGCGGACATTTTTACTTCGAGGACTGATTTTCTACGTTTGCGCAGCTGATAAACCAGGCTGGCCAGGCCGATCAGCAACAAGCCGAAGGGGCCATACCAAAGCAATATGGTATTTCTTTGCATCGGCGGGTCGAACAGCACAAAATCCCCGTACTTCGAAACCATAAAAGCAATAATTTCCTTGTCAGTCATACCCTGCTTCATTTTATCGCGCACTTCCTGGCGCAGATCC
>Ga0307375_10003443_pt1 | contig 15577 bp, 16 predicted proteins | sample TR1MG_FD_202531 | JGI IMG/M metagenome (GOLD analysis project Ga0307375, IMG submission 202531) | Soil microbial communities from Risofladan, Vaasa, Finland - TR-1 | ecosystem: Environmental > Terrestrial > Soil > Coastal area > Acid sulfate soil | place: Finland: Risofladan, Vaasa | collected... | reverse complement strand
AACGATACGGGCGGGGCGCGGAAGTGTAGTCGTCCAGACCGCCTGGTTCAAGTCTGCAGCTTGCCGCCGCTTTGCGGGCTGTGGTTGAATCGAACGCAGGAGCAGGATGCGGCTTGCCTACAAGCCGCGCCGCGAGGCTCCAGGAGGCGACATGATTGATGTTGATGGCTACCGTCCGAATGTTGGCATTGTGCTGCTCAATGCAGACGGCCAGCTGTTCTGGGCGCGCCGCGTCAATCGGGATGGCTGGCAGTTTCCGCAGGGCGGCATGCGCACGGACGAAACGCCGCTGGAGGCGATGTACCGGGAGCTTGAGGAAGAGACCGGGCTGGCGGCGCATCATGTCGAGGTGATCAGTGCCACGCACGGCTGGCTGCGCTATCGATTGCCCCATCGTTATGTGCGCCATCATCAACGCCCCACCTGCATTGGTCAGAAACAGGTGTGGTTTCTGCTCAGGCTGGTCAGCAGCGAAGACGCACTGAAGCTCGATGCCTGCGACAAACCCGAGTTCGACATCTGGCGCTGGGTGGATTTCTGGTACCCGGCCGCCCATGTCGTGAACTTCAAGCGGGAGGTTTACGAGCGGGCATTGCGGCATTTTGCTCCTCTGGTTGAGAGCCTCTTCAGCGTCGAACTGGGCACGGTGCCACCGCGAGACAAGGATGAGACACGCCCCACGGGCTCGCCGGGCGGGCGCGAGGCGGCCTGAACGACTGCAGATCACGCCAGATCTAATTGTTGCAAATCATTCGTATTGGCTTTCTTGTACCCGCTATGCATCTCTGCGTGTGCAACGCCGTCACCGACCATGATATCCGCCTCGCGTGGCCGCTGAAGGCGCGCATTTTTTCGCGGAGTTGCAGGCGCGTACCGGCTGCTCCGACTGCTGCGGTTGCTGCGAGCGGTAGGCTCGGGCCACGCTCGACAAGGCCGTTTCCAAAGGCGCTTTGCCGGATGCCGCTGGCTGCCATCTGAGCGGCCTCGTCCGTTGCCTGATTGATTTCCAGGGCGGCGTTTCCGCGCGCGCTTGCCCGTCGGGAGTCTCATTCCGCTGGCTGCAGCGCGGGGTTTTTAGAGTCCGCGTAGTTTGCCAAGTGAGAAACGCCATGAAGGGTGATGCCAAGGTCATCGAGGTCCTGAACAAGGTGCTCTACAACGAGCTGACTGCGATCAACCAGTGTTACCTGCATTACCTCATGCTCAAGAACTGGGCTACGCCGAGCTGGCCACGCACGAATACAAGAAATCGATCGAGGAAATGAGGCACGCCGATCACCGGACCGAGCGGATCCTGTTTCTCGATGGCCTGCCGAACCTGCAGAACGTGCTGGAGGCGCTGCAGGGCGACCTGGATCTGGAACTCGCGGCCATCGTCGACGTGCGCGCCGCCATTGCCCACAGCGAAGGGATTGCCAACTCCATCAGCCGCGACCTGTTCAAGGACATCCTGCACGGCGAGGAGGAACATATCGACTGGCTGGAAACCCAGTTCAGCCTGATCAAGGATCATTGGCGCCGAGCGCGGCATGCCGAGCAAGATTCAGAGCTGAACCAAGGGCATCTGCCTGCCAGATCAGGCGGGCCAAGCCGCACAGGCGTGCGCCCGTTCCTTGACGGTTTCGTCACTGCGCGGCTATACCTTATCCTTTTCCCCGGGATGGCCCGCATGGCTTCACGACCACCGCCTCGCTTTGTCGTGCGCCGGCACGATGACGTCAGCCACCGCTGGCGCTGGTTGTGGTGGGGGCTGGCCTGGCTGGCCAGTCTGCTGCTGTTGGGCCTGATTCTGCGCGCGCTTGACGGGCGGGTTACGCCCCTCGTTAGCAACCATCGCCAGCAACGGGCGCTGCTCAGCCAGATCGATGACTTGAAACAGCAGGTGGCCAACCTGCAGCGCTCAGCCCAGGTGAACGCGGTCGCCACCAAGGCACTACGCGGCACCCTGACCCAGCGCGAGGAAGAACTGAGCGGGCTGCGCGCCGACCTCGGCTTCTATTCGCGCCTGGTCGGGGGCGACGCCCAGCGCCAAGGACTGAAGCTGCAGGAGGTCAAACTGGCGCCCATTGCCAACTCACGTGGCTGGAACCTGATCCTCAGCCTGACCCAGAGCGCCAAGCGCGGTGACGAGACTACCGGCAACGCCACGGTCAGCGTGGAGGGTCTGCGCGGTGACAAAGTGATCACCCTGGACTGGTCCGCACTGGGCGACGCGGCGCAGAAAGATGGCCTGCCATTCCATTTCACTTATTTCCAGCAGTTGCAGGGCACCATCGTCCTGCCGGGCAACTTTCGCCCGACGCGACTGCGCATCCATATTCAACCCGCCAGCGGCGCACCGGTGACCCGCGCCGTTTCATGGGCTGCCGCGATGAGCGGCAACATTACTACCGCCGAGGGAGACCACGATGCTCAACCGTAGACGCAATGATCGCAACAACAAGAGCCCCGAAACGAGCCTGATCGCTCGCGGCACCGTGATTCGCGGTGACCTGCGTTTCAGCGGAGCGCTGCATCTGGATGGGCGTATCGAAGGTACCGTGCTCGCCGAGGGTGACGATGCCATGTTCACGCTCAGTGAGCACGGCCAGGTTCAGGGCGAGATTCGCGTGCCGCACGCCGTGATCAACGGCCATGTGACCGGTGATGTGTATATCAGCGTGCGGCTGGAGCTGGCGGCGCTGGCACGCATTGACGGCGACCTGCGCTACCACACCATGGAAATGGCCGCTGGCGCCCAAGTCAACGGCCGCATCTCACGCCAGACCGAAGAAGCGCAGAAGGCGTTGTCCGGCCCGGATGCGTCTGCCGACGGGGCACTCGATGCGGCGGTGCCCGCCTGAAGCGGTATGCTTGCACTTGTCTGCCACGGCCCCATCTAGATGACCATGGAAACTATCGTCGCAATCCCCGATTACCGCAGCAGTGGCGTACCACTGGTGTTTACCGAAGCCGCTGCGCACAAGGTGCATGAGCTGATTGCCGAAGAGGGCAATCCGGCGCTGAAACTGCGCGTGTACATCAGTGGCGGCGGGTGCTCGGGGTTCCAGTATGGATTTACATTCGACGAAGCGCAGGCCGAGGACGATTTTGCGGTCGAGCGAGAGGGTGTGACCTTGCTGTGCGATCCGCTGTCGCTGCAATACCTCACCGGCGCCAGGATCGACTACGCCGAGAACCTCAGCGGCGCGCAGTTTGTCATCAGCAATCCGAACGCGAAGACCACCTGCGGCTGCGGCTCCTCTTTTTCCGCCTGAGCACCGTGAGATGGATCGTGCCAGGCTGCCCCGTCCCAATACGTTCGCCGGACTCAGCCTGATCCTCGACAGGATCGCCGAACGCCGCGACGAAACCCAGTGGATTGCCGAGCAGGCTCGCTCGATGGGTGCCCGCTATCTGCTGCTGGATGCTGCCGGCGAGGCATTCCTGCAACGCGATGCTGATGTGCTGCGCTGGCTGCAACCGCACGAGCGCGAGCAGTGGCTCGGCGACGTGCCCGCCACGCTGCTTGGCATCGCAGATCAGCGCCCGCATTTCCTGATCGCGCTGAACGACACCACCGATCTCGACAAACTCGAAACAGTATTGCAGGCGCGTCGACTGAGCCTGCACAGCGCCGGCTTGCAACTGCCGGCCGACGAGGCCGGCCTGTTCGCCTACGCGAAGGGCTTGTCGCACTGGCAACGGGAAACCCGCTATTGCACCGCCTGCGGTTCACCACTGTTGCTGGTTGCCGCGGGGCATCGTGCGCAGTGCACGAATCCCGATTGCGCCCGCATGCATTTTCCGCGTACGGACGCCGCCGTGATCATGTTGGTGGAACACGACGGCGCCTGCCTGCTGGGTCGCCAGGTCGGCTGGCCGGCGGGGCGCTATTCCACGCTCGCCGGCTTTGTCGAACCGGGTGAATCGCTGGAGGACGCGGTGCGGCGCGAGGTTGCCGAGGAGTCGGGCGTCGTGGTCGATGAGGTGCGCTACCACTCGTCGCAGCCGTGGCCGATGCCGGCCTCGCTGATGGTTGGCTTCATCGCCACCGCGCTCTCGCGTGATATCCGCAAGCGGGACAAGGAGCTTGAGGAAGTGCGCTGGTTCACGCCGGAGCAGATCGTCAGCGGTATCGCCGACGGCAGTTTCCTGCCTTCCTTGTCGCTGTCCGTGTCCTACCAGTTGCTTGCACATTGGCTGCTGCTTCGTGCCGGACTGGATCTGGCCAGTTTGGCAAGGAGCGCCGGCCAGCACCGCTAGTCGACTGGATCTGGCGTAACGTGCGAAGTACGCCTTATCACGCCTTGGTTTGCCCTGCGTTGAAGGCGGCCACTCGCCTACAATGAGCCCACTGTCAGCGAGTTCGTTTCCATGGCCATCCGTCTGCTTGTTGCCCTCATCGCGCTCGGTTTGTTGCACGTCATGCCCCAGCTGGCGCGCTGGCGCAGCGATCGTCTGTTCCGGCAGTGGGTTACCCAACTGGGAGACACCAGCGGCAGCGGACGCGTGATGTTGGCGCTATTGCTTCCGGCAGGCCTGTGCTTGTTGCTTTGGTGGCTGGTGGGCCGCACGCCGGTAGGTGCGTTGTTGCCACTGCTCTTTTCGCTGGTAGTGCTGCTGTATTGCTTCGGTCCGCGCGAGTTCGAGAACGACCTGGAGGCGATCCTCAACGCACCAGATCCCGTACAGCGCGAGGCCGCGGCCCAGGCATTGGCCGACGAGGACCATGCGATCGGCTGGAATGCCCCCGAACTGGGAGTGGCCATGGCCTATGCGGCCTTGCGTCGACGCTTCTCCGTGCTGCTGTGGTTCTTCCTGCTTGGCCCGGTGGGCGCCGTGCTCTATCGACTGGCGCAAACACTGGGTCGTGATGACTCGCTGACGCTGGACACCGAAAGCCATACGGCTGCGCGTTACCTTGCCAATGCGCTGGACTGGCTGCCGGCGCAATTGCTGACGTTCACCCTGGCCGTGGTCGGTCATTGGGAGGCGGTGATCAGTGCCTGGCGGCGCTGGCATTTGCTGGCTACGCCGACCAGCTGGTATGCCAGCGGCCCTGGCTTTCTCGGCGCCGCCGCTCAGGCGGACGTGATGATCGACATCGTTGCCGGCGACGGCTATGCCGAGGAAAGCAGCGACCCGCTGGTCGAACTGGTACGTCTGCGCAGCGCCTTGTTGCGGGCCCTGCTGGCCTGGCTGAGCGTCGTCGCCTTGATCGTTATCGGCGGCTGGATACGCTGAAGCCGGGCTGCTCAGGCCAAGTCGCCGCGCAACTCGCGTACTCGCATCTCCAGCGTGCTCGCCGTGACCTGCTCAGGCGCCACCAACACATCGATCACCAATTCAACGCGTGCCCGAAAACGCCGCGGCAGCCGTGCACGACCAAGCATGGAATCGCGCCGGCTCCAGACGCTGCCCCACAGCCCGCGCAGCGCCATCGGCACCACCTGCACGGGTCGACGCGCGAGAATTTTCTCCACGCCAGGGCGGAACGGCGCGATCTCGCCATCGCGGGTAAGCCCGCCTTCAGGGAAAATGCACACCACCTCACCGGCCGCCAACGCCTCGTCGATCAGATCGTAGGCGCCTTGCAGCACCGCAGGATCTTCCTTGTATCCGGCGATGGGTATGGCCTTGGCGGTGCGAAAAACAAAACGCAACAGCGGCGTATTGAAGATCTTGTAATACATTACGAAACGCGCGGGCCGGCGCAGGTTGGCCATCAGCAGCAGGGGATCCATGAAACTGACGTGGTTGCACACCAGCAGCGCCGGCCCCTCTTCCGGCAGATGATGCATCCCGTCGACGCGTACGCGATACAGCGTGTTGACCAGCACCCAGGTGATGAAGCGCATCAGAAATTCGGGCACTAGGGTGAAGATATAGACCGCTACCAGCACGTTTAGCAGCGCATCCACCAGGAAGATCTTCGCCGCGCTCATGCCCAGCCAGCCGAGTATCAGCCCGAACCCCGAGGCCAGCACGATCAGCAACGCATTGAGGATGTTGTTGCCGGCAATCACCCGCGACAGCTGGTTACGCGGTGTGCGGGACTGCACAAAGGCGAACAACGGCACGACGTAAAAGCCGGCAAACACGCCAATCGCGGTCAAATCAAGCACGATGCGCCAGCTGCCGGCTGCCCGCAGGAAGGCCCACCAGTCGAGTCCCATCTGGCTGGCCTCGCCGGGCCGGGCCAGGAAGAGGTCGATGCCGAAGGCAGTCAGGCCGAACGCGCCCAGTGGTACCAGGCCAATCTCGACGCGTTTGCCCGACATCTTCTCGCACAGCAGCGAGCCGATCCCGGTCCCCAATGAGAACAGGGTCAGTACCAGCGTGTTTACCGACCCATCCCCGCCAAGGTTGAGCTTGGTATAGATCGGCAGCTGGGCCACCAGCACGGTGCCGAAGAACCAGAACCAGGAGATGCCCAGCACGGCATTGAATACCGCGCGATCGCCGCGAGTGATGCGCAGCACCTGCAACGTCTCGGTGAACGGATTCCAGTTGAATTTCAGCTCGGGTGCGGTGGCCGGTGCGGGCGGGATCTTGCGACTGAACCCATACCCGGCCAGCGCGATACCGATGGTGGCCGCGGCGGCGGCCCAAGGCCCGACTCCGGCGATCAGCATCAGCGAATTGCCCAGCACCATGCCGATCAGGATCGCCAACTGGGTACCCATCTCGACCATGCCGTTGCCACCGACCAGTTCGGTGGTTTTCAGCGCCTGCGGCAGGATCGCGTATTTGATCGGACCGAACACGGTCGAATGCACGCCCATCATGAACAACACGCCCAACAGCAACACCAGGTTGTGGGTATGGAACCCCCATGCCGCCAGCAGCATCGCAGCCACCTCAAACAGCTTCACGTAGCGGATGATCCGCGTCTTTTCAAATTTTTCCGCGAGCTGTCCGGCGGTAGCGGAAAACAGGAAGTACGGGAGGATGAACAACGCCGGTGCCAGATTCGTGTACAACGACACCTGATTATCGGGCAGCCCCATCTGGAACGCCGCCAGCATCACCATCGCATTGCGAAAGGCGCTGTCGTTGAACGCGCCCAGCGCCTGGGTCCAGAAAAACGGCGCAAAGCGCTGTTTGCCAAGCAATCCAAATTGGCTCATGCAGTGTCCTTAAGGTCAAGAATGCGCATTGAACGACCGGCGACCGCTCCCCGATTGAAGGTAGCAGTAGCGCCGCCATCGGCGAAACCCCGGAAAGGCCGATGAAACTTTGGCTCTGCCATGCTGTCTTGCATGGAGCGTCAACCGATCTAGCGGTTAGGCGTTCAAGCGATTCGGGAACATCAAAAACAGTAAATGGATTCCCAACGGAGCGTCCCTTGAGCTGTATACGAGCCAGGGGAATGGGCGCAACATATAGACGTAATAGCTTGCTTCGTGGTTTCCTGTGACACCTCGCCGCAATATATTGCTTAGGTTGACGTTTTTTCCCTTTACCTGTCGCGGCCACACTCATGAGCATGCAGCAAACCTCCCCCTCATCGACCACCACGGGCACGTTTTCCGACCGCATCCGATTACTGATCCAGCGTGTTGGCAGCGCCACGGAAATCGCCCGCATGTGCGGCTTTTCAGAAGGCGTAGTGCGCAGCTGGCGCGATGGCAATACCGATCCGTCGCGCGCGCGCTGCGTCACTCTCGCAAAGACTTTGGGGATCTCGCTCGTCTGGCTGGTTGCTGGCGAGGGTTCGATCCAGGTGGATCCATCGACCAATTTCAACGACGACCAGTACAGCAGCGAGGTGGTTTCCACGCACCGACCACGTGCGCGACTGGGGTCGGTGACACCCCTGCCGTTGCAGGCGAATGCCAAAGGTCTGGACACGCAGCGGTTGAACAAGGCCATGCAGATCCTGCAATCAGAGCTGGATCTGGCCGACAGCCGGCTGACACTGGGCGAGAGCACGGACATGCTGACCGAGCTGTATGAAATTCTCGGTCCCGGCGGCGTCAACGTGGATACCAGCGCCATGATGTCCTTCAACCGCAAACTCGGTGAGCGAATTCGCCAGAGCCGCGTAACCGTCTGAGCAGGCTCTTCCCGCTGATACGAAACGGCAGCCTCGCGGCTGCCGTTTTCGTTGATGGCAGGCCATAACAGGTCAGAGCACGGCAATATCTGCAATCGCGCTGAACTGAGCCTTCAACTGCCCAAGCAAGGCCAATCGATTGGCACGTACGGCCGGATCGTCTGCATTTACCAGCACGCTGTCGAAGAACGTATCCACCGGGACCTGCAGTTGTGACAAACGGGCCAGTACAGCCGTGTAGTCACCCGCCGCCAGGGCTTCGGCGCTTTCACGCTGGGCCGAAGTCAAGGCATAGGCCAGCTCGCGCTCCGCATCCGACTCAAAATGCGCTGGATCAACCGTCCGGCCGATGGCCGAGCCACCGGGCTCTTCGGCCTGCTTGCGCAGAATATTGGCGACGCGCTTGTTCGCCGCGGCCAGACTGATCGCTTCCGGACGACGACCAAACTCCGCGACCGCACGCAGGCGCCGGTCGAAGTCGGCCAGGCTGGCCGGCTGCACTGCCAGCACCGATTCGAACTGGTTGTTGTCGAACCCCTGCTCGGCGTAATACCCGCGCAGGCGATCCAGTATGAAGTCATAGAGTTCATCGAGCAGCATCGCGCGTCGCTGTGCTGGGTTTAGGGCCGGCGGCTTGCCGTCCTTGCTAGGTTTCAGCCCGGCCATCAACGCGGCATCCGGCACCAGCTCGAGGGCTTCGACCAGGCTGGCACGTAGATCGAGATTCATGTCTGCCTCGATCAGCGTACGTCCCAGGCCCAGCGCCGCGCGACGCAGGGCAAAGGGATCCTTGTTGCCGCTGGGCTTCATGCCCACGGCAAAAATGCCGGCGAGTGTATCGAGCCGCTCCGCCACCGCAAGCACGCGACCAAGCGAGCCGGCGGCAATCGCATCACCGGCGAAACGCGGCTGGTAGTAGCCGTCCAGCGCATCGGCGACTTCCGCTGACTCCCCATCATGGCTGGCGTAGTAGCGCCCCATCACACCCTGAAGCTCGGGAAATTCGCCGACCATGCGGGTCAGCAGGTCGCACTTGCTCAGGCTTGCCGCCCGGGTCGCCAGCGCCGCGTCGGCACCGACGCGATTGGCGATCACGCGCGCCAGCTCAGCCACGCGCACGCTCTTGTCCCATTGGCTGCCGAGTGCCTGCTGGTAGGTGACGCTCTTGAGCTGTTCCTGATAGCTGGCCAACGGTGTTTTCAGATCCTCTTCCCAGAAGAACTTGGCGTCAGCGAAGCGCGGACGAATCACGCGCTCATAGCCTTTGCGGATTTCGGCGGGATCCTTGCTCTCGATATTGGCGATGCCGATGAAGTGCTCGGTCAACTTGCCGCCGGCGTCGAACACCGGCACGAACTTCTGGTTCGCCACCATGGTGGTGACCAGCGCTTCGGGCGGCACGCTCAAGAATTCGCGTTCGAAGGTGCAGGCGATGGCCACCGGCCATTCAGTGAGGTTGGCCAGCTCGTCCAGCAAGGCGGCATCCACTTGCGGCACGCCACCGGTGGCTCCGGCGACACTCTCGATCTGCGTTCGGATGCGCTGGCGTCGCTCCTGCGGATCAGCCAGCACCTTGCATGCGCGCATCGAATCCAGCCAACCGTCGGCATCGGCCAGATGCACGGGCTGCGGGTGCATGAAGCGATGGCCACGCGACTTGCGCCCACTCTTCAGACCCAGCACCTCACCATCGACAATCTCGGCGCCATGCAGAATGACCAGCCAGTGCGCGGGTCGCACAAAGCTGTAGTCGTGATCAGCCCAGCGCATCGGGCGGGGAATCGGCAGCGCCTTGAGCGCTTCATCGACGATCTCCGGCAGCAGCGCCGCGACCAGCTGGCCGGGCTTGACGGTTCTGGATACCAGCCACGCACCCTTGTCAGTTTCCAGCTTTTCCAGTTGCTCAACCAGGACGCCGCAGGACTGCGCGAAACCGAGCAGTGCCCTCGACGGCTGGCCGTCCGCATCGTAAGCGGTGCTGAGTGCCGGGCCACGACGCTCGATCGACTGCTCCGGCTGCGCGACGGCTACGTCGGGCACAAACACCGCCAGCCGACGCGGCGAACAATACCCCTGGGCCCGGTCCAGTCCGGCGGAGATGCCGCGTTTGGCCAGGCCTTCGCAAACGCCGCGCAGGAATGCCGCGGAGAGTTCGTCCAAGGCCTTCGGGGGAAGCTCCTCGGTACCTAGCTCGACGAGCAGTGCCTTGGAGGCGATCATGCAGCCTGCTCCTTCACGCTCTTGGTAAACAGGTTTTTCAAGCCGGGGAAGCCCAGCTTTTCGCGTTGCGCCACATAGGTTTCCGCGACGCTGCGTGACAACGTGCGTACGCGCAGAATGTAACGCTGACGTTCGGTGACACTTATCGCGCGGCGCGCATCGAGCAGGTTGAAGGTGTGACTGGCCTTCATCACCTGTTCGTACGCGGGCAGGGGCAGATTGGCGGCGATCAGCTTGCCCGCCTCGGCCTCGCAGACATCGAACCAGCGCAGCAGTTCGGCGACGTTGGCATGCTCGAAATTGTACGTGCTCTGTTCCACTTCGTTCTGATGAAACACGTCGCCGTAGGTCACTATGCCGCGCGGCCCGTCGGTCCAGATCAGATCGTAGACGTTGTCCACGTTCTGCAGGTACATCGCCAGCCGCTCCAGACCGTAGGTGATCTCACCGGTTACCGGGCGGCACTCGAGCCCACCGGCCTGCTGGAAATAAGTGAACTGGGTAACCTCCATGCCGTTCAACCATACCTCCCAGCCCAGCCCCCAGGCACCAAGCGTCGGCGACTCCCAGTTGTCCTCGACGAATCGCAGGTCGTGCACCAGCGGATCGAGGCCGAGTTCCTTCAGCGAACCGATGTAGAGCTCAAGGATGTTCTCCGGGTTCGGCTTCATCACCACCTGGTACTGGTAGTAGTGCTGAAGGCGGTTGGGATTGTCGCCGTAGCGACCATCGGTGGGCCGGCGCGACGGCTGGACATAGGCGGCTGCCCACGGCTCCGGGCCGAGCGCACGAAGAAACGTGGCGGGGTGGAAGGTGCCTGCGCCTACCTCGATATCAAGCGGCTGCAAAAGCACGCAGCCCTGCGCCGCCCAATAGCGATTCAGGGTCTGGATCACATCCTGGAAGGTACGTGCGGACATGGTTTTCCGTGACCTTGGTTAAAGCGCGTTAGTATAGCCGCAGCTTGCTTTCCGGCTGGGCTCCGGTCGGAATAGCCTTGTCTCGGAGACCCCTGCATGGCCGCATCACCGGAAATTGCATCCCTGCTTGGCCGCCGCGGCCGGCTGGAACTGGACGAGCTTCTCGCTGCGCTGGTGGTCGATGGCTACCTGTTGGCCGAGGATGCCAAGCAGGTCCGCATGGGCACACGCGCCGGGCGCAGCACCGTCGAACTTCACCCGCTGGTCCTGATTGCCAACGCCAAGCTGATCAACCAGCACGAGCCCGGCCGCCCGCTGAGCCTGGAGGGACTGACCGAATGGCTCGCCGGCCATGCTGGGCTGCCGTACCTGAAGATCGACCCCATGAAGATCAACGTGGCGTCGGTGACCCAGGCCGTGAGTCACGCCTACGCCAAGCGGCACCGGATTCTGCCGATCGCCGCGGCCATCGGTGAGGTCACGTTCGCCACCAGCGAACCGTTTGACGCGAGTTGGGCGCCGGATTTGGCACAGATGCTGCGTCGTGACATCAAGCGGGTGGTCGCCAGTCCGATCGACATCAACCGCTACCTGCAAGAATTCTACGGTGTCCAGCGCTCGATCCAGCTGGCGCATGACGCAAAGACCGGCTCCGACAGCTCATCGGCCATCCTCAACTTCGAGCAACTGGTCGAGTTGGGCAAGAGTGGTGAGGTCGGCGCCGACGACCGCCACGTGGTGCACATCGTCGACTGGTTGCTGCAATACGCCTTCGAGCAGCGTGCTTCGGACATCCATTTGGAACCCCGTCGCGAGACGGGTTCGATCCGCTTCCGCATTGACGGCATCATGCAGAAAGTGTTTGAGCTGCCGTCGCCGGTGATGACCGCCGTAACCGCCCGCATCAAGATCCTGGCGCGCATGGACGTGGCCGAGAAGCGTCGTCCGCAGGATGGCCGCATCAAGACCCGGTCGGTTTCCGGGCGCGAGGTGGAGTTGCGCATCTCCAACATGCCCACGGCATTCGGCGAAAAAGTGGTGATGCGCATCTTCGATCCGGACCTGGTAGTGAAGGATTTCGCCCAGCTCGGTTTCTCGCCCGGCGAGAGCGCCAACTGGCGCAGCATGGTCGAGCGACCGCACGGCATCGTGCTGGTCACCGGCCCGACCGGCTCAGGCAAGACCACCACCCTGTACTCCACGCTGAAGCACCTGGCTACGCCTGAACTCAATGTGTGCACGGTGGAAGACCCGATCGAAATGGTCTCGCCCGAGTTCAACCAGATGCAGGTGCATGCAGCGATTGATCTGGATTTCGCTGCCGGTGTACGCACGCTGCTACGGCAAGACCCGGACATCATCATGGTCGGCGAAATCCGCGATCTGGAAACCGCGCAGATGGCCGTTCAAGCCTCGCTGACGGGCCACCTGGTGCTGTCCACATTGCACACCAATGATGCGCCGAGTGCGGTCACCCGCCTTCTGGATCTTGGGGTGCCGCATTACCTGATCCAGTCGACCCTGACCGGCGTGGTCGCCCAGCGCTTGGTGCGAACCCTGTGTCCACACTGCAAGCAGATAGCAAGCCAGGATCCCGATGCCTGGGCGGTGCTTACCCATGGGTGGACGATACCCGTACCGAATCTGGTCTTCAGGCCCGTGGGTTGCGTGGAATGCCGCAATACCGGTTTCATGGGCCGCACCGGCATCTACGAAATGATGAAGCTGTCCCCCCGGTTGCGCGGACTGATCTCGGCCCAGCTTGATCTTGGCGGTTTTGGTCAAGCGGCCCTGTCTGAGGGGATGCGTCCCCTGCGCATCTCGGCTGCTGATCAAGTCGCCGCCGGTCTCACCACGGTTCAGGAAATTTTGACTGTGCTTCCGCCCATTGAAGCCTTTGATTCAACTCAGCCGTAAAGACCTCCAACTGATTGACGATAACCACTCTGTATGAAGTCAGTACTAATTATTAGCACCGGGCGAGCGCCTGACGCCATTCGAGCCCGACATGGCGATTTCCCCCATTGGTTCCGGCTCAGCGCCGGTCTTGATCACCAACTCTTGCGCACCATTGATGTCGCTGCCGGCGAAACACTGCCAGCGGTGAAAGAGATCGCCGGCGCCGTGATCACGGGTTCCGCCGCCATGGTTACTGATCGTGCGGCGTGGAGCGAACGCACGGCGGGGTGGATTCGTGACGCGATGGATGCCGACGTCCCGCTGTTCGGTGTCTGCTACGGCCACCAGCTGATGGCTCACGCACTCGGCGGCCGGGTTGACTACCTCCCAGGCGGTCGGGAGATTGGTACCCAGCCGATCGAACTGTCAGTCCATGCCTCTGGCGATGCCCTGACCATGGGGTTGCCAGCCAGCTTCCGTGCCCACACCACCCACGAGCAGAGTGTGCTGGAGCCGCCTCGCGATGCGGTCGTGCTCGCGCGCTCCGCTCGCGAACCGCACCAGCTGCTGCGCTATGGCCGGAACGCCGTGAGCGTGCAATTCCACCCGGAGTTCAATGCCGAGGTCATGCGCGCCTACATCCGGCGCAAACACGCCGACATGCGACGCGAAGGGTCCGACCCGAAGCAGGCCTTTCAGGCCGTGGCTGCCACGCCGGTTGCGCGTCGCGTGTTGCGCCATTTTTCCCGCATGCACGGCTGGACCAGTATGGCGCGGTAGACGTGCTTCAACCTCGCAGACGACGAGCAATAGGCTCTCGCGAGATAAGTGCGAATACGACGCCAAACAGGAACCCGCCGATGTGCGCCCACCATACATACGCCCCGTAGCTGGGACCGGCATAGCTGAAGAGCAGTTGCAATAACACCCAGATCCCGATCAGCAAGAAAGCCGGGACCCGAACGAACTCAAGGTACAGGCCAAGTGGGAGTACCAAACCCAGCTTGGCACGAGGGAATAGCGCCACGTAGGTACCCACGACGGCCGAGACTGCTCCGCTGCACCCAATGATTGGCAGGCGCACTCCTGTCAGCGACAATGCGCCGATCAGGTTGGCCACGATGCCGCCGATGATGAACAGAAGCAGGAATCGGAGCGAGCCTAGCGCACGCTCGCCCGGGAGTCCAAAGATGACCAGAAAGAGCAGGTTGCTCAGCAAATGCAACCAGGTCACGTGAATGAAAAGCGCCGTGAAAAGCCGCAGCAGGGCGGGATCAGTCAACTGCGGCAGTAGCGCCTCATGCGGGTCAAAGATGTTTGCGGGGACCGTACCCCACTCCAGAAGCAGGGAGAGCCGCTGCAATGATGGAGTCATCGCCAGGCCCACAAAACAAAGCACGCACACGCTGACGATCAGTAACGTTGCCCAGTGCCAACGGGGACGGGGTCGAGTTTCCACATGGACAAACAAGTGCGATCCCTGGAGCGCCTGAGACTTCTCGGCGCATTCTGAATCATGACAACGGAATTCCTCTACAACCTGAAAAGCTGAGCTTTCAAGCCTCGTTCAACATGATGGCCCTTCATCACGAGCGGAGCAAATTTTCAAATCGCCCACGCATCCGATTCGCGCAGTCACAAAACTGGCGGCTCAGCGGCAACAAGCACCTGTGATAGAAACCCAGCAGACGAAGACCCGACGGCAGGCACGGCCTTCCTGGATAGCCCGAGTTCGACAGTTCGCACTTGAATTCCGCTCATTTCGCCTCTGGAATCACGGTGGAATGCGGGTTTAGGGGCCGGATTTTGGAAATGTCGTGTAGTGGCACGTTTGTTAAATATAGTTTCTATTTGACATGGTTCGAGTGGCGTGTAGAGTCGTGGCATGTTTCTCAAGATCACTCGCTCCGGACCGCGCCGCTATCTGCAGCTGGTTGAGGCGTTTCGCGATGAGGCCGGCAAGGCGCGCTTCTATCACGCCGTCAAGGAAGCCCGCCTCGCGCACATCGTCAAGGTGGACTTGAAGGGCGATCTGTTTGCCTGGCACATCGATCCCGATGCGCTGGCGTTGGCCGAATTGATGGATGGCAAGCGGTTGCTCGTCACCAACGTGAAGGACCTCAAGCCCGTCGACGTCGTGGCGCGCTACAAGTCCCTTGCCGACATCGAGCGCGGCTTTCGCATCCTGAAGTCGGAGATCGACATCGGCCCGCCCAAGTTCGGCAGTTCGCGCCAAAAATTTCCAGCGACGCGACCAGCCGGCTCAACAAAGTCAACGAGTTGCGATGGCCTGAGCATCCATTTCGGCAAAGTCGTGTTGTGTCACGTCTTAACGATATTGTGTATTCCGTAGGCCTTATACACGTGCTACGGTTGGCACATGTATACGCGCATCACGCGCTCCGGCGGCCGGAGCTATTTGCAGATCGTCGAGGGCTTCCGCACTCCAGCGGGCGTGCGCCAACGTGTGGTCGCGAACCTCGGACGGCTGGATAAG
>Ga0307375_10003442_pt1 | contig 15580 bp, 12 predicted proteins | sample TR1MG_FD_202531 | JGI IMG/M metagenome (GOLD analysis project Ga0307375, IMG submission 202531) | Soil microbial communities from Risofladan, Vaasa, Finland - TR-1 | ecosystem: Environmental > Terrestrial > Soil > Coastal area > Acid sulfate soil | place: Finland: Risofladan, Vaasa | collected... | reverse complement strand
GCTCCTGGATGTACTCAAGGCCTCCGTTGGCGTACTCCTCGAAGATACGCAAGCGCTCGCTAGTCCTGCTGCCGTCCATGATCTCTGGGTCGTCGGCGAACTCGTTAGCCGAGATCATGTTGACCAGGGCCTCCGAGAACATCGGCTCCTTGAGCGTCTCGTACCGGATCGGTTCGCCGCTGGCCGTGAAAGGCACTCGCCGCTTTACCTGCGCGCCGACAGCGGCTGCGAACAGGAGGATGTCGCGGAACGTAGCAAAGGCTGCCTCACCCCGCAGCTCGATCATGAGCGCTTCGTGTTGCTGGGGACGGCGGACGCGGACGTCGCCGACTGGCATGGTCACTTGATTACCTTCAGCTCTGCGTGGTCGGTCTCGGCCGACGAACGGATGTACGGGTAGGTGGCACCGTCGAGTTCAATGTCCTCCGATGCATCGGCGGTGCTGGTCGTGTGCGTGACGATAACACCGAGGTGGCTGACGTAAGGCGTCAGCTCGCCCACGACGTGCCCGAGGCCCTGGCTTTTCGAGACGAGGACAACTAGCTGCGGCGCCATCTGGGCGAGTGCATGGGAGACCTCGCGCTGGTAGTTCTGATCGAGCGAGCCAAACGCGGCATCCATGACAATGGGATAGGTTCCTGCATCGCCCGGCAGCTCACCCTCTGCCCGGCGCTCGGCGCGGATCTCGCGCGCCAGCTCTGACACGGCGGCGACAAACGATAGGCTGAGGATCTGGTTCTCGCCAGTGGACTTGGGTACCGCTAGCTCGACGCCGTTCACGTCCTGGTACAGAGCCAGTTCGAATTCAGGGCTGAGGCGGGGAACATAGCGCTTGATGGTGATCTTGGCGAAAACGTTCTTCAGCTTGGCGTCGAGCCGGCTGCGCATGTCTTCCTTGCGGATCGCCAGGATTTCCTCCAGCGCGCGGCGGACTGACTGGACGAGATCGGAGCGAGCTCGTGCCTTGGCGGCGAGTTCGTCGGTAACTTCAGCCTTGCTTCGCTCGGCGTTCTTCTGCTCGATCTCTCGCTGTGCATGCTCCAGTGCATTGCGGAGTACGCCGATTCGCCCAAGCTTGGCCCCGATGCGGACCCCAAGGTCGCGGCGCTTGCTCTCCAGCTGCTGGACGTCCTCGAGACGGCTGTCCTTCAGCTGCCCGTCCAGCTCGGACATGATCTCCTCGAGCCGCGTCACGCGCTCGCGCTCGGTGGTGATGCGCTTAACAGCCGCCTGCAGGGAGGCGTGGAGTTCCTGCCGAGCGCTGGAAAGCTGCGTGATCTGGCCGCTGAGCTGCTGCCAGACCGTCTCGACCATTTGCAGCACGGACCGCTGACGCCAGTCGGTGACCTGATGCCACGGCGGGGTGCCTGGTACGAGCATGGTCCCGCAGATGCACCGGCCATTTTCCAGCAGCTGGTCGACGAACTCTCGCTTCAGGGGTGCCGGGAGCGCGCCCTTCTGGTAGAGGACTGCCGCCTTCTCGGCGGTGTGTGCTGCCAGCTCATCAGTGAAGGCCAGGAATCCGCGGGTCGCTACGAGAGATGCGCGCTCGCCGCGTGCGGTGCGCTCCTGAGCCCGGGCGTCCGCCAGCTCTTTCTCGACTCGTTCGCGTTCCTTCTGGATGGGCGCCGCTCCGGCGTGCTGCCGCAGCAGATCGGTGACGCTTTCGCGCTCTTCCGTCAGCGTCGCCAAGTCGCCTTCGAAAACTTTCAGCTCATCGCGGGTACTTGTTTCCCGATCGCGCTGGTCGTCGATCGCGGTCTGGATTTCGCTGGCGCGTTCGCCGCCATGTTTCTTGATGTCAGCTGTCAGTCGGCGGTCGACCTTGGGCAGGTGCTCAAGTGCTCGCTCGACCTGCTCAAGGTCGAGAAGCATCCTTATGTCCTGTTGGACCTCGGCGTAGGCACCTTTTTGCACCAGCTTCTCGATGCGCTCGCCGTTGAAGAAGAAGAAGCGGCTGACTCCTCTGGGCAGGATGCTGTGAATCCGCTCCTGCGGAGCGCCGACAGCCTCCGACGAGCCATCGGCCATGGTTTGCCACAGTTGCACCTCAGCGGATGGCTTCTGCTGCTCGTCTGACTGCTTGCGGACTTCCGCGCTGCGCCGCAGCCGGTAATCATGCCCCTCGTGGTCGAATCGCACCTCGACTGCCAGCTCGGCCGCCCTTCCCATCGGCAGGGTGCGCCAGACGATGTCGGTGACCATCCGATGCTGTTCTTCGACGTCGTCAGACATTGTCCCGTAAAGCGCCCAGGTGAAGGCGTTGAGCAATGTCGTCTTGCCGGCGCCGTTGGCGCCGAAGATGAGCGAGACAGGCTTGAGCGAACTGGACCGCAGCTCGAACATCTGCGTGCCGCTGAACTGGCGGAAATTGGTAAGAGCGATCGAGTTGATTCTCACGGCAGGATCGCCTTCACCGAGCTGAGCAGCTCATCGGTCAGATCGGCTGCCTTGACGTGCAGCTTGGCTCGCTCAATCTCCAGTACGCGCTTGAGGAGCTGCTGCTCCTCGGCGGTCAGCTCTTGCAGCACATCACGCTCGGTGCGTCTGGCTGTTGTCATTCTGGCCCCTTCGTCTTGCCTGTCCATGCTTCCACCTACAGGTGCATCAGCTGATACTTCTCTTTCAGCGGCCGGAGCAGGGCAAGGGTAGCCTCGTAGTTCTCGGCCAGCTTGCCGAACTCGTTCGCCCGTTCCAGCTCGCGTGTCAGCAGGCTCCGCTCGACATCGAAGTTCAGCGGCGTGCCGTCCTGTGGCACTGCGAGGTAGTCGATGATCTCCGCCGTTTTCTTGCCAGGGGCAGGGCGCAGGATCCGTCCGCGCCGCTGGATAAACTGGCGCGGGTTGCTGCTGCTGGCAAGAAGGTAAGCGACCCGGGCAGCCGGTATGTCCACTCCTTCATCCAGGCAGCGCATGGCGACTAGGACGCGAAGGTCGTGGCCGGTCCCGAAGCGCCGGAGTAGCACCCGGCGCTCGGTTCGAGGCGTCTCGGCTACATAAGAATGCGCCGCGAGGTTGAGCTCGTTGCCGATCATGTCCAAGACCTGTGCGATCTGCGTCGGTCCTGCAGGCTCGCCCGGCTCGGCTGGCTGGCTGCCCTCGGCGCAGTAGACGAGCTGATACCACGCCTCGCGGCGTGCATCCAAGTCGGTGCGCAGCTGCCCGAGCTTGCCGACCGCGTGGCCGAGAACCGCTGCGCGCCGCCGCAGCAGATAGCCGATCGGGGAGCTTGCATCGTCGTCCATGCTGTCCCCAGATGCCAGCCGCCGGGCTATCTGAGCTGTCAGGTCGACGTAGAGTTCGTTCTCGGCGTCAGCCAGCTCTACCAGGCGCGGCTGGTAGCGGTACCTGCACAGCGCGCCCATCTCGATGGCCTGGCCCAGGCCGAGCTCGAAAACGACGGGGCCGAAGTAGCCAGTCAGGGCATCTGTGCCTGCGTCGTCGAACCAGCGTTCTGGGGTTGCCGACAGGGCGAGCCGGTAGGTGGCATTTTGCGGGAGCCGCGAGCGGTACGCGGAGGACCCGAGGTGATGAGCCTCGTCGGCGATGACCAGGAGCGGCTGGGTGATCCGCGAGAGTACCGCCTGGAAGCGGTCCCCGGCGAATGAGGCATTCGTCGCCACCATGGCGACAACGGGCCGCTGGCCGAGCCGTGCTTCGGCGAGCTGATCTTCGACAATCGGGAGCCAGCGCTGGCTGGACTCATAGACGGCGGTCGGACGGACACCGAATTCCTGAACCTCGCCGATCCACTGATCGACTAGGTGCTGCAGCGGCGCAATAATCAGCAGCACGAGCGGCTGTTCCCGGCTACCGAGTGCCTGCGCCAGCTGGCAAGCCGCAAACATCGCGGTCTTGGTCTTGCCCGTTCCGGTGGCCATCTTCAGGATGCCCCGGCCGCGCTGGCCCAGCCAGGACTCGACCGCCTTTCGCTGGTAGTCGCGCACGGTCACGTCAGGAGGCATGCCGAGCCTGATAGCTCGCTCGCCGACAGCCGCGCTCGGCGGCTCGAGCGCGGCGTCGCGGCCGGGTAGCTCTGCGCTTGGACGGCTGGACGCGATCTCAATCAGCCGCTCGCGCGCGACCTCCGGGAAGGGCTCGACGCGCAGGCTAGCCGTACGGTCATTCCAGAGATCCTCGAAATCCTCCTCGATCCGCAGTGCCCGCGGACCGTCAACCGGTAGCCAGCCGTGATAGACCTCGACTGACTCGAAATTCGCTAGCAGCCCGCCGAGGGTTTCGTTGGCGCTGCCGGTGAAGGCAATAAGGTCACCGGCGCCGTCGCGGAAGATCCCTACCTTCTCGTGGTAGATGCCCATCCGGCCCTGCTGGGCGACGAACGCTAGCTTGATGTCTAGCCGCTGCTCGGCAATCAGTCGGCCTACCAGGCCGAGTCCGTCCAGGATGGCGTCGCTGTTCTCGGCTTCGAGTTCTCGGAGCGTGGCGCGCTCCATGACCTGCCGGACGTCGTAGCCCCGCTCGATGTCAGTGATGTCGTCTGCGTTCAGGTGAGGCGAGGCGACCAGGCGCATCGTGCCGCCGCGGTCGGCGAAGTCCCTTAGGCCGCGTGCGAACAGCGCCAGGCTGGTGGAGGTGAAATAGCCAACGGCCCGGCTGTAGGTCACGGCTGCTGACAGCGCAGGCACGTAGAAATCCGCGACGACGTCTTCGCGGTCGCTTCGGTACCGGGCGGCGATGCTCAGCGACCGGAGGCCAGGAGTGTCCTTGCCGCTGATCACAGCAGATCCAGTATCTCGTCGATGTCTGCAGACGGAGTCGCCGGATGGACGACAGACTCGTCATCTAGCCGGTCCCGGGCGGACAGCAGCAGCTCGGCGATATCGTTGTCGCCGCGTTCCCGGTATCCGCCGATCACGCTGGCAGCGGGAGAGTCCGCTCGAAGGGCGATCGCTGTGGCCAGCGCGGTGAGTGGCTGCTGACGTGCTGCCGTACCCGTTGCCCCGATCAGCCTGAGCGCCTGGTCGAGCGAATCCGTGTCGCCCGCGCCGACGAGCTCGATGCTGAATGTTTCATCGTCTCCGATGACCAGGAAGATCTCGCTGCCGTTCTCGACGTCACTGGCCACAAGGAAACGGCGGATGGTCCCGAAGGCGGGCTGGTTTCCGGTCCAGCTGATCGTCTGCGGACCGAGCACTGAGTCCATCTGTCGGCTCTGCCCGTGCTGGAGGTCCAGGATGGCGGCGATCGCTATAGGCGCCGGCGAGCCGCTGCCGCGCAAGTGATCCCCGGTGACCTTGACCCGGTAGAGCCAGGCGTCTGCGCGCCGGTACAGTCGCCTTGTCCGCTCCGGACCTTTGCGCACGTCGCGCTCGCCTGCCGCAAGGCGCACTATGCCGCCCTTGGCCTCGAACGGCGGAGCGCTTGCGTAGGCCACGACGCTGCTGGCCGTGACGCTGTACTTGCCGGTGATGCGCTCGATCAGCGCATCCATGGCGACCTGGCCGCCATTCCGCGCAACCTCGTCACGGACCAGCGCACGGACGCCGCTATACGAATCTAGGCCCCACTCGGCCAGAGCCCACCGGTCCCGGTCGACTCGCTCGAACCGGTCGTCGGACGCCAGGACGTTCCTGAGCGAGGACAGGCTGCGCTCCACGCCGAACCGGCCGAGAATGTCCTGGGACATCATCGGCGAGCCGACGACGGACAAGATCGAGGCGGCGCGATCACCAACGGACTGGGTGCGAGTGAAGACGTGCCCACCATCAAGCACGTATCCGCAGTAGCTGAGCCAGTCCCGCAGGTAGGCATGCCCAGGCGCATGAGGCTGGCTCGGGTTGAGGAGCCCGAGGTCATCTATGAATACGACGCCGTGCGGGTTCGCCAGCTCCTGCAGCTCGGTTAGAGTCTCGGTCTGGGCGCTCAGTATCGTCGGTGACGCGCACCAGCCGTCCTCGATCTCGTAAGCATCATCGAGCCGGTCAAGGACGCGCCATGCAGGCTGTCCGGCAGCTCCTACAAGATGGGCTAGGGCGGGCATGAGAGCGATCAGGTCAGCGAGCGGCAGGACAGTGCCAATAAGCTCCCGGACTGCCGCGCACACGGTTTCCAGCATGCCGCCAGATTCCAGAGCCTCGAACATGTCGGCTCGTGCCCTGGCCTCAATCTGCCGGACCCGTTCACGGGTGACACCAAGTCTCCGGCCAAGATCCTCAAGCGTGTCGGGGCTGCTGGCGAAGAGACGCCTCGCCAGTATCTGCTGAACTCGCGCATCCTGGGCGCTAATGAAGCGCTGGAGCAGTCCGGCCACATCAAGCGCTGCTTGCTCCTCGGCAAGCACGTCGCTTGCGCTGAGCAGCTCCAGCCTCTGCCGGGCTTTGGCGACCTCAGGCGGACTGCCAGGCGGCAGGGCGGTCCCAAGGAGCGGCCGTGCGGGTGTTCCTACCGCGGCGTACCAGGTCGCAATCGTGTGCAGGTCCTCCCCGAATGGCGATGCGCGGGGCGTTGGCTTGTCGTGGTTGTCGTTCGCGGCAGGAGCAGGTCCGGTGTCTCCGGTTCCGGCGCGGCTGGTCAAGAGGACCTGCGCTGACTCCAAGGTTGCGCCGTCGGCAAGTGCTTGGAGGATGGAATCGACTGTTCCGATGCCAACCTGAGGTAGGTCGAGCAATTCGCAGAGCTCGAGCCCTTGAAGGTCACCGGCGGTCCGGTATCCGAATCGGGCCAGCGCGTTACGAGCCCTGTTCGTCATGGGCAACGTGGACAGAACTGTGTTGGCGGGAAGGCTTGGGAAGGTCTGCCCGATCGTCCACCTAGTCAGGTGTTCGAGCGCAAGGTCGGAGAGGTCGGCGAGGCGCTCAGCCCGCGTGGAGGATCCGTTGAAGTATACCGACTCCAGCCACCGCGCCGGTACGTTTCCGGCCGGGTTGCCCGGCTCGGCTGCGGCAGCCGCGATCCAGGGAAAAGCGTCCAACCAGCGCAGCGCCGGAAAGGCATCGGGCGCCGGATCATCGGGCACCGGGGATCTCCTCCGTTTTCCGTTGCTTCTGGTCTCGCCGTCATTCAGTCGTGAATGACGGCGCTGCACACGCAGAGGTGTGCTGCTTCCACATCCCTATCAGCAGCTACTGACAAGACCGGTGCACAAACGGCAGGCGCGCCGATCTGCCTACCCGTGCAGCCCCCGCCTAGACAGGTCCGGGCGTGGGCTGCGGTCCTCGACAGGACGCAATGGCAGCCCTGCAGAGACCCTGATGACACGCGGACCCGTGGCGGTGATCCAACGCCGCCCAGTCTGTACGGCAGCGCCAGCCAGGACGAATTCTCCCGCTCCCACTCCAGTAACCGCAGCGCAGCGTTCGCCATGGACACGACATTAAGCCCCAACTGTGCGTTGCCGCCCGACGTTCGTCCCTACGTTTACTCCTATGCAGGACTCGACGGCGTTGGCGCTAAGCCGGACCCGATCGCGGGGAACGCAACCTCGTTCGCGGGCCAGCGCACGTGGTGTCGCAGCGCCTAGGGCACGCCAGCCCAACCGCGACCATGACGGTCTGCGCGCACGTCATGCCCTGACAACCAAGCGTGCCGCGGCGAACCGCTTCGCGTCGCTGCTGAAGGAGGCAGACGGCCCGCATACATCAGAATCACATCAGCAGGGCGCCGACGGGGAGAACGTGCACCATCTACCTGCGAAAACGGAGTTTCCGAGGTTCGAGTCGCCGCTTACGTACATGGCTGCGATCACTGGTGAGCTGGTCCTTGGGGCAGCGGTGAGCGGCACGGCGGATCGACGGACAGCCGGGGTGAGTGGCGGCCCTGACCCGTTTTCAGTGGACGACATGGTCGTGGCTGCCTCCACCATGCTGCTGGCGGACTCGCCGCCGCAGCGGGACTCTGCCGTGGCCGCTGCTAGTAGTGGGCAGCGTGGCGAGTCTTGCCGCGAACGTCGCGGTCGCCGAGCTGTCGGCGACGGGACGGGTGATCGCCGCGTGGCCGTCATTCGAGTTGATCGCGGCATATGAGTTTGTTGATGCGCGAGGTGTGCCGCAGCGCGGCAGGCGTTACCGGACTCCGCGAGCAGCCGCCTCAACCGCGGTCTGCCCCCCGCACGACTGTCGGCAACCCCATGGCGCGGCCAAGGACAAGCGGCGGCTGGCGCGCCCCGGCCCAGCGACGGGTTCAGTAGCCCAGGTGTGGGCCGCGTTCTTCAGCGGCTGGCGTGGCAGTGGGCCCACTGGATGCGAACCACCAGCGCTCAACGCTAGCCAGGTGCCGCACCAAACCGTGCAGGGAAAGCGACGACGGCCCAACGGCCCGCTCGAAAGCCGCACCGACGGTATGCCCGCGCACTTGAGCTCGAACGTCACCCGGTGCCAGCCCAGGAAGGAAGTCAAGATCTCCCGCTCGCCGCCGACCCGAGCCACCGCCAATGCCGCAACGTTCTGGACCGTCGTGCCGTGCTCTGGGATTCATACCTCCGCGAGCCGCCGACGACGACGCGCAATAACCACAGCAGATCCCGGCTGTCACACACAGTGACGGGTAGGCCCGGACTGGACTTGAACTGGTTGCGGAGTCACTGTCCGTTGACCTGGGGAGGAGCCCAGACGGTCTCTCAGTTGGTTTGGTCAACGGGACATCCGCTGCCCTCCTCCGGGCTGACCCAGCCCAGCAGGCGCGCCTGCTGGGCATTCGCGACAACCTGATGGCCCGGATCAGCGAAGCTGAACGGGAAGGCTGGGCGGGTGAGGCCGAAGGGCTGAAGCTCGACGTCACAAACTTGTCCCGCACCCTGCCACATGGCTGCCAGCCGACTATGTCTGCCTCCGGTGCTACGATGCGTAGCCAATCCGTTCACCAGGGGACCTGTCTAACCTGGTGCGCTACCATTCGAATCGGCAGTTGACTTTCCGTGCCAGGAGACTAGGATTCCGGGCCGGATGGAAGGTTCCGAAGACGCTGGAGTTGGCCTATGACCGTGAGCACCTACCGATATGCCGCATATCGAATGAACCAAACTTCCAGCAGTGAGCCCCTGATCCTCTTCTCCGCCTCTGCCCTGGATATCTCCGCCTGGGTTGGCATCCCGCAGCGTGGTCGGCTCGATGGGGGCGAGACAGTTGGGTTTCAGCGCCAGGAGAATGAGACCCGAGTACGTGAACTAGCCGGCTTCTTTAAGGAGCCTCGCAATGTAGTCCAGAACCCGCTGCTGTGCGCGCTGCAGGACGAAAACAGCGTATCTTTCACTGCCTCAGAGGTCGGTCCTGAGTTCGGCCACCTAGAGATTACTGCCGAAACGCTCACGGAGCTCACCCTCCTCGAACTCGTCAATAAGGTCATGGCGGGCCTCGAAGCACGAATGCCGAATCTCACCACGCAGTCGATTGACCAGGCTCGCCTGGCCGAAGTTATCCGGCGCGCCAGCGAAATACACGACCTTACTTCAGAAGAGAACTCCGATGCTGATATGGACTTGTCTGATGACGAAGGAAATGAGGACAACGAAACGGATTCCGACGACGATGACACCGCAGGAGATGTTGCGTCGGTACTTCTGACCGAGGAAACTCAGCTAGTCGATTTTTACCAAGAACTAAGGGTTCGGGCTGACGTGCTGAGCAGGCTCTCGCCAGGATCAGATCCCGATGAGCTGCTTGGCTTCACCAAAGAATCGATGATTAGCTATTTGCAGCCAGTGGTTTTGGTAGACGGCCAGCACCGCCTTCGAGGCGCAGTCACTTCCGCCAAAATGGCTGCTGAATCAGCAGAGGGACGCGAGGAAGTACGCAGAGCAATAGACGATGGTGTCGACGCCGATGAGGCCGAGGCTAGCGTCATCGCGAGCAATGCTCGCGATCTGCCAATCTCCCTGCTCCTCAACTCCTCTCCCAGCGAGCACGTCTTCCAGTTTATCGTAGTCAACCAAAAGGCCACTCCCATGGGGAAGGCCCTCCTGGGAACCATCGTTTCGACCAGCCTTTCCCGTGATGAGATGGAACCCATCGCGCAGCGGCTCCGCAACGCCGGAATACGGCTCGAAGACTCGCAGGCAGTAGCCTATCTTACCCGCGCTGACGAAAGTCCCTTCAAGGGACTGGTCCAGACGGGTGTTGTCGGGGACCAGGTCGGTCACCTTCAGTGGAGCGTGCTTAAGGGACTTACGTCGATCTTCCGTGAGCTTCGCGGTGGACGGTTGTATCATCAGACAGTTGATTACGCGGCAAAATGGCGGCGTCGCGAACTCATCGATTCGGGTCTCGTGGCCAGAGGCGGCGATCCGGCAGAGAAGTATTCCATCTGGAGTGAGCCCGACGGCCCTTGGCGCGACGTCTTCATCCGTTTCTTTGCCCTCGTGCGAGAGCGCTTCTCCGACGACGATCTGGAAGCTCATAACGCCTGGGGAAGAACAAGTAGTAATCTCTACAACAAAATTAGCCTGACTATCATCGCTGCTGATTATTTCCAGTTCCTGGACGATCGTCGCAGAAGCCTTAATTCCGTCGAAGATGTTGACGAAACTTTTTCAGAATGGCTCGAAGGCGTCAATAATACTTACTTTGCCAGGGACTGGCGCATGGGTAACCTTAAGAAAGACCAGGGCCCCGTTCAGAAGCGCTGGGCGGCAACCTGGTTCGAGTACCGGAAAGACCCAGAGCGCCTTCCGCGCGTCGAAAATTACCGCCCGTAGGCCGTGTTTTGGACGCAAAAACTCTAGCTGACTATGTCAGCTATGCCCAGGAGGCGGCGAGCAATGGCTGGCGAGAGCAATCGTTGCGCCAGTTCTCTCACCGTCAGATTCCTCCCGATGTACTGGGCTCCCATGCGTGGCTACTCGAGGCTGACGCAAGGATGACATGGACAAGCTGGTTCGTAGACGGGCTGATCGACCGAAGCCGCTATGTGCATAATCGTCGTCTCGGCTACCCCCAGCTCTACGTGGAGATCCAGCGGCAGCTTCGCGATCAGAATCCGGACCTGCCGGTCGACGAGGTGAGGATGGCAGCGTCAGCGCTATCAGAGCTTGCGTGGGAGGACATCGTAAGGCGCCGAGACATCGGCCGCAGCTCGCCTTCTAGGTCAGACCGTGAGGAACTGTGGTTCGCCGCGGAGCCCCATCCAAGATGTTACCTATGCGGCTATCCTTTCACTGCTCGGGCTCGGGACCGATACCTGGAGCGTCGAGCTGCACGCCCATTGACGCCGGAGGACCTGCCGCTGCTCGTGGACTTCACGCGACCGCGCGGAATGGTAACGCGGGATCTTGGCGTCGAAATAGATCACGTCACTGCCGTATCCGCCGGAGGTAGATCATACCTGGCAAATCTTCGGCTCGCTTGTGGGTGGTGCAACATGGTAAAAGGTGATCGAGGGACTCTATACGACGCGCCAGCGACGTTTGCAGGAACTATGCGGATTCGCGACCTGGGATTGGTTTCACTTCCTCAGCCGCTGTGGGTATTGCGCATAGTCGCAACCCGAGGCCGGTGCGAGCACCCTAGTGGGTGTTCTGCCACTCTTCAGAGCCACGAGCTATATGTTGCTCCGCGCAACCTTGATGGGATGCTAAATCCCGCAAACTGCCGCATCTATTGTTCGAACCACGATCCCTGGGCCACCATCAGATTTATTGGCCGTGATACGATGCCGCGCCGATGAGGAAATGCCATAGCCGATACGAAACGTTATCGGCCGACATCTCGTGTGGCTGGGTGACGGGCGCCGTTTCTGGTCAGGCTGGTGCCGGGTCTGGCGGGCGCCAGGGGTTGCCGGTCATGGCGGCGCGCAGGACGTCCATGACGTTGAGGCCGTGCTTGCGGGCGGTGTCGGTATAGCTGCGGATGTCCAGGCGGTCCTGCGATGCCCGCCAGCCAAGCCGCCTTGCGCGCGATGCTCATCGCCCAGTTCGACCGCAGTGGCGGAAGGGCCAGAAGCTGATCTCGGTCTTGCGCGCACGACCGAAAACGAAGCTGCCGACGGGGCCCCGCAGAGTGCTGACGACAAGGTGTTCGAGCAGACGACCGACATGCTCTGAAACCCTCTCGTCGGCCCGGCCCTCCGTCGGCGCTGTTCAGGGTGCTCGCCGCCACGCCGGGGGTCACGGTCAGCGCGTCGGCGCGCGACGGCCTGGGTCGGCCGGCGGTGGACATCAGCCGGACTGACAGCGTGACTAAGATCATCTATGCGGCGTTCGAGAACCTCGCCACGGGCGGCGTCCTCGAACTAACACAAACCGACCCGGCGAATTCAGGGGAAGGCCCGGCCAATAACCCTCAGGGGGCCAACGCCGCCTACGTTGGCGACTGGTTGCGCGCTTCGTGTCGGCGACCCGGTCACGCGGCGTCTTGTCGCCCAGGCCATCGACCAGCTCCTAGACGAGGGCCCGCAGCTCAATGCCGTTTAGATAAGCCTGTTCGCGCTGGCGGGCTTGCTGCCGCCGGGCCCGGGCGGGGGGCCGGTTGCGGTTACGGTGCGTGATCGCCGGCGGTGCGCTGGGCTGTGACAGCCGGGGGCGGGCTTTGCCGCGACACGCCCCGGCGGATGTGGATCTGGGAGGGAGGCTCCCGCTAGAAGAGGAGGTGTCTAGTCAGCCTTTTCGTCCCGGGAGCCTCCTCATGCCGTTCTACCCTGTCGTGCCGTCGGCTGTCACCTACGGTCCCGGAGAGGATGCCGCCGCTGAGCTGCTGGGCCTCGCCGGGATGGTGGCGGTGCGGCTGGCGGACCTGGCCTCGCCGGCCGGGGCGGGGCTGGGGAAGGACGGCCGGTCGGCGCTGGTGGCGGAGGGGGCGGGGAAGATCGGCAAGGGGGATCTGGTGGTGTTCTGCAAGCCGGTGGCGGCCGCGGCCGCGGTGGTGCGCCGCGACGGCCGGGTCCAGGCCGCGGGGCACCCCTCTGATCATGCCCGGCTGGGCGTGGCGGAGGAGCGGCTGGACGTCCTGTGCGGGCAGCCCGGCGTGATCGACCGGGCCGCGGCGGGCCTCAGGCTGGACGGCAAGATCAAGGGGGAACGGCTGCGGGCGATGACGCCGGCGCTGGCGATCCGCTTCGTCCTGCTGATGACCTTGATGCCCGGCTCGGCGTATCCCGAGGTGATGGCCGCCCTGTTCGGGGACCTGGCGGGCGTGCCGTGGCACCGGCCGTGGGCGCCGCCGTCCCCGGCGGCGGCCTGCGCGTGGCGGGACGCGATCGGGGCGGAGCCGCTGGAGCGGTTGCGGGACCTGCTGCTGGCCGCCGTCGACACTGAGCATCAGGACCATGATTACCGGGCCGTCACCGTCGGGGACCTGGATGCCTGCTCGGCTGACGGGTGCCTGACCCGGGTGCCGGACACCCCGGCGAACCGGGCCGCGTTCGGGTCGGCGGGCACCGCCGACGATTCCTCCCCTTATCCGCAGCTCAGGGAGGTGCGGTTCGGTAACGCCTCCACCCGCGCGACCCTGGCGGTGACCTCCGGGCCGTCTGGCGCCGCCGCCGGCGGGGAGCGGGATAAGGGAGAAGCCGAGCAGATCCTGCTGGACAAGGCCCTGGAGCAGTATCCGCAGATCTTCACGAAACAGCGGATATGGGTAATGGACAGAAACTTCCCCGGAGTCCCCCGCATCGCCCGGATGCTCGCGACCGGCACGCACCTGCTGATCCGCCTCAAGAGCGACATCCCGCTGAAACGGACCGGGGACTTCCTGCCCGACGGGTCCTACCACGCCGAGATGTCCGGCGGCGGCGCCGCCCTCACCATCCGCGTCATCGAGTACACGATCACCGTCGCCGGCGCCGACGCCCCCGAGATGTTCTGCCTGATCACCGACCTCCTCGACCACGCCGCCTACCCGGCGGGAGAGCTCGCCGCCGCCTATCACTGGCGCTGGATCGGATCAGAGACCGCGCTGAAGGAAGCCAAGTCCGCGATCACCGGCTCCGGGCCGTCCACCGGAGCGATGCTCCGCTCCGGGAATCCCGCCCTGATCGCCCAGGAGCACGCCGCCTGGATCATCTCCGCCGAGCTCACTCGCGCCACCGCCCGGGCCGCCGCCGCGATCGCCGTCCCCGCCCGCAAGGGACGCCGGGCTGGCCAGCCGGTGCACCCCCGCGAGATCTCCTTCACCGCGGCCCGCCGCGCGATCATCGCCACCACCCGCCACGGCGCCGCCACCGCCAGCCTCCCCGCCGCCCTGACCACCGCGAACCGCGACCGGGCCCTCACCGGCCTGGCCCGCTGCCGCGTCCAGGTCGACCGCGACCGCCACCGCGACCGCAAGACCAAGGCCCGCCCCGGCTTCCCGCACGGCGGCCCCAGCCTGCCCACCCGGACCGCACCCGCCGAGATCACCCTCTGCGGCCCCGCCCCGGCCCAGGAGTCACCCGCCCGGCTGCCCGTCACGCCCCAGCCGCCACCCGCCCGGACTACCGGCTGCGACCCGATCGCCGCCTGACCACCCGCCCGCAGCCGTCACTCTCCGTCGAACACACCGCCGCCGAAGGCGGCCAACACGCCCCCAGCCCCGAACTCCCGAACAGGCTTATCTAAACGGCATTGGCCCGCAGCTCGGCCGCCCGCTGGTGGACCGGATCAGATGATCGCGGTTGCACAGTTTGAAGGAGCTGCGCCCGGGCTCGAGCGGTCGTAGCGAAGTACGGATCCTGTTTTATCTTCGATCCGGTGCGCAACGCGGTGCTGGTGGTTGCGGGCGATAAGTCGGGCCGCTGGCAGGAGTGGTACCTCGAAGCGATCCCGGTGGCGGAGGCGGCATGCGAAGGCTATGTGAAGGAGCAGTGATGAGCGAGCAGGGGCAGTCCTTCACCTATACGCGCGATGAGTTCGTGGAGGAGTTCGTCCACCCCGACGACCGCGCGGCGGTGGAGGATGCGCGTCAGCGGCGATAACTCCAAGTCCGGGCCGAGTACCTGGCCGAGATGCGCAAGAAGGCGGGCTTGACCCAGGCCGAGGTCGCGGAGGCCATGGGGGTGTCCCAGCAGCGCGTCTCGGCGATCGAGAGCGGGGCAGTCGCGGAGCTTGCCACCCTAGGTGATTACATCCGGGCGCTCGGCGGAGAGCTGAAGGTCATCGCTGATTTCGGTGACTCATGGCGCCGGGTTGCCTGACTAGCTGCGCGGACGCGTGACATGGCGCGGAAGCGGGGGCACACGGGCGTCCCTGCCAGGACCCGCGCCCGGCCACGGCGGCCTGGCCGGCGACGGCCGCCGTTACCCCGTGGAATTGCGAACTGCCTGGTGGCGCGTTATGCCTCCCTTGCCATGCCGACCAGGGCCCAGAACCGTGGGCCAGCACGAGGTGGCTGCCGGGCGCGAGCGCGTCGCGCAGGGCGGCCACGATCCGCCAGGGATTTTCGGCATCGGCGATGAAGTGCTGGACCATGACGAGCAGCAGCCCGGCCGGCTGGCCGAAGTCGATTAGCCGCCGGACGGCGATCTTCAAGGCCCCGCGCTGCCGCCCGGGGAGGCTTACCCCGGTGGTCGCTGAACCGCGGCATTCGGGCGACGCGTGCCGCCCCTGCCTGCCGGACGGGCAGGGGCGGTGACCGGTAGAAAAGGAACTGTCGGGTCAGCCGGTGATGCTGGCCTTGCCGTCTTCGAGGTGGCCGATGTAGCGGCGTGACCAGGAGTCG
>Ga0307375_10003440_pt1 | contig 15588 bp, 11 predicted proteins | sample TR1MG_FD_202531 | JGI IMG/M metagenome (GOLD analysis project Ga0307375, IMG submission 202531) | Soil microbial communities from Risofladan, Vaasa, Finland - TR-1 | ecosystem: Environmental > Terrestrial > Soil > Coastal area > Acid sulfate soil | place: Finland: Risofladan, Vaasa | collected... | reverse complement strand
CGGGGGACAACGTCAGTATCACGGTGAACCTGATCAACCCGATCGCGATGGAAGAGGGTCTGCGCTTCGCGATTCGCGAAGGCGGTCGTACTGTCGGTGCGGGTGTGGTTGCAAAGATTATTGAGTAACTTAGTCGTTAGCCATTGGTTGTTGGCTGTTAGTCAGGGTGATTTCTGCCTAGGGATGGAATGAACTGACGGCCGGCGACTGGGGTTTGCGGCTATATTTTTTAGGCCAGTAGCTCAATTGGTAGAGTATCGGTCTCCAAAACCGAGGGTTGGGGGTTCGAGACCCTCCTGGCCTGCCAGAAAAACAAGTTATAAAAGTTAATCGGAATAATCGCGCATGGTAGATAAGATAAAATTGGTCGTAGCTATTTTGCTGGTTGCTGCGGGCATTGCAGGCTACTACTACTTGCAGGACAGTCCGTCAGTGCTCAGGGTGGTATCGGTGCTGGTTGGTTTGCTGTTGGCAGCAGGTGTGGCATGGACCAGTGAACCGGGCAGGCGCTTTTTTGCTTTCGGCAGGGATTCTGTTGCCGAGGCGAAGCGCGTAGTTTGGCCGACGCGCAAGGAAACAATCCAGACCACCGCCATTGTGATCGCTTTCGCGATCACAATGGCGCTATTTTTGTGGGCCGTGGATGCTAGTCTCATGGTCGTGGTGAACAAGATAATGGGGCGGGGTGAGTGATGGCTATGCATTGGTATGTTGTCCATACGTACTCGCAGTTTGAGAAAAGCGTGCAACGCACGTTGCTGGAACGTATCCAGCGCGAAGGTATGCAAGACAAATTTGGTCAGATTCTGGTTCCGGTCGAAGAGGTGGTGGAGCTGAAATCGGGACAAAAAAGCATATCCGAGCGCAAGTTTTTCCCCGGATACGTGCTGGTAGAGATGGAAATGACTGACGAAAGCTGGCACTTGGTGAAAAGTACACCGAAGGTGACCGGTTTTCTGGGTGGTTCGGCGATGAAGCCAACGCCGATCAGCGAGAAAGAAGTGCAGAACATCATGCAGCAGATGCAGGCGGGAGTTGAAAAACCGAGGCCCAAGGTGTTGTTCGAGGTTGGTGAATTGGTGCGCGTCAAGGAAGGCCCGTTCACTGACTTTAATGGTTCGGTTGAGGATGTTAATTACGACAAGAACAAGATACGTGTTGCGGTGACCATTTTTGGTCGTTCGACACCGGTAGAGCTGGATTTTGGCCAGGTAGAAAAGGCCTAGCTGTAATGATTAAGGAAGTACGGTAGCAGTTGTCTCTAACGGGGAGCGTGCCGGAGTAGCAAGCGGTATGCGTTAAACCCACTGATAAGGAGTAGTAACATGGCAAAGAAAGTTGTCGGCTACATCAAGCTGCAAGTGCCTGCTGGCAAGGCAAATCCAAGTCCACCTATTGGCCCTGCATTGGGTCAGCGCGGGCTGAATATTATGGAATTCTGCAAGGCGTTCAATGCGCAAACCCAGGGTGTTGAACCGGGTTTGCCAATTCCGGTGGTGATTACCGCATTTGCGGACAAGAGCTTCACCTTCATCATGAAGACTCCGCCCGCGAGCATTCTGATCAAGAAGGCCGCCGGTATTCAAAAGGGCAGCAAGACGCCGCATACCGATAAAGTGGGCAAGTTAACCCGCAAGCAAGCGGAAGAAATCGCAACAACCAAGATGCCCGATCTGACTGCTAACGACATGGACGCCGCAGTGCGAACCATCGCCGGAAGTGCGCGCAGCATGGGCATTACAGTGGAGGGCGTATAACATGACATCAAAACGATATAAAGCAATTGCGGCAAAGGTCGATCGCAACAAGCTGTATCCGCTGAATGATGCGCTGAATCTGGTCAAGGAAAATGCCGTAGCCAAGTTTGATGAATCCATCGACGTTGCGATCAACCTCGGTATCGATGCGAAGAAGTCGGATCAATTGGTGCGTGGTTCGGTCGTGCTGCCCAAGGGAACAGGTAAAACGATGCGCGTCGCAGTGTTCGCGCAAGGCGCCAAGGCTGAAGAAGCCAAGGCAGCCGGCGCAGACATTGTCGGTTTCGAAGATCTGGCCGAATCGATCAAGGGCGGCAGTCTGGATTTTGACGTGCTGATCGCCAGTCCGGACGCGATGCGTTTGGTTGGTCAGTTGGGGCAGATTCTCGGCCCGCGCGGGCTGATGCCCAACCCCAAGGTTGGCACAGTTTCTGCCGATGTGGCGGGTGCGGTCAAGAATGCCAAGGCGGGTCAGGTTCAGTACCGTACCGACAAGAACGGTATCGTGCAATGCACCATCGGGCGTGCTTCGTTCGCGCCTGATGCGTTGCGTGAAAACCTGCTTGCGCTGGTTGATGCGCTGAACAAGGCAAAGCCGGCGGCTTCCAAAGGGGTTTACCTGAAGAAGCTATCGCTCTCCAGCACCATGGGTGCGGGCGTTCGTGTTGAACAAGCCAGCTTGATTGCCGGCTGATTTGCAAAGATTTGAATTTGTCGGCGAGAAGATTTCTCGCCGACATATGTTTTTGGACTGCTGGCGGGTATGCAGCATCCAAGACCGGTGGAGCCGAAAGGCTTAATGTTCGGCTGGTAATTGATGGGGTTTTGGAATTATTTTCTTCCGGCCCCTGTCTGCTATCTTCCGATTCCCCCGTAGATGGTGTGTCCGCGAGCGGGAATTGCTGTTTTCCTGGCTCATGGTCGCTGTTGTAAACGATGGAATGTGCGCGAGTGCATTCCGGATACTGGAGGAAGACTTGAGTCTTAATCTGCAAGAAAAGCAAGCCGTGGTAGCGGAAGTTAGTGCACAAGTGGCGCAAGCTCAAACTATCGTCTTGGCAGAATACCGTGGCATCCAGGTCGCTGATATCACCAGGCTGCGTGCCAATGCCCGCAAATCGGGTGTGTATTTCCATGTGTTGAAAAACACCCTGGCTCGACGCGCGGTTCAAGGAACGCCTTTTGAAGCGCTGGCTGAAAAAATGGTTGGCCCTCTTGTGTATAGCATGAGTGCTGATGCAGTTGCCGCGGCGAAAGTGGTGTTTGATTTTGCCAAGACCAATGACAAGCTGGTGATCAAGGCCGGCGCAATGAGTGGTTCCCTGATGTCTGCGGAACAAGTTGCTGTGCTAGCCGCTACACCAAGCCGCGACGAATTGATTGCGCAACTGATGGCAACCATGAATGCGACGACTGCAAAGTTTGTGCGTACCCTGGCTGCGATTCGCGACAAGAACGAAGCCGAAACTGCCGCTTAATATTTTCGAAATAACTGAACTAGGAGAACAACATGTCTGCAACTAATGCTGATGTAATGGACGTAATTGCCAAGATGACGGTGCTGGAATTGTCCGATTTGATCAAGCAAATGGAAGAAAAATTCGGCGTTTCTGCAGCCGCAGTCGCTGTTGCAGGGCCCGCTGCTGGCGCTGGCGCTGCCGCTGCTGCTGAACAAACCGAGTTTACCGTGATGCTCAAGGGCGCCGGTGACAACAAGGTGAACACGATCAAGGCGGTTCGCACCATTACCGGCCTTGGTTTGAAGGAAGCCAAGGATCTGGTCGATGGCGCCCCCAAGGCTGTCAAGGAAGGCGTGTCCAAGGCTGATGCCGATGCAATATTGAAACAATTGATTGAGGCTGGCGCGGTTGCCGAGATCAAGTAAGGTATTACGCCGTGGAAAGGCTGGCGGTTTACCGTCAGCCTTTTGCCGCTTGTAAGAAGGCAGCGGCCAGGTAGCCTGAAATGGTTCAAGCAGGCAAGCCACAAAGTGGCTGCTCGCAAAATGTTGCCTGTCCCATGTCTTTTGTTCCGGTATAACCTGCTGTTATGCCTGCTTTGCAACTTTGTTTTCCCTTGATCGTGGAGATTATATGAACTACTCTTTTACCGAAAAAAAACGTGTCCGTAAAAGTTTTGCGAAGCGTGTTGGTGCTTTGCCGGTTCCATTCCTGTTGTCCACCCAGCTGGAATCTTACGCTGCATTTTTGCAGGCTTACACCCCGCCGGAACAACGCAAAAATGATGGTCTGCAAGCGGCTTTCAACGGCATTTTCCCGATTCACAGCCATTCCAAGAATGCGCGGCTGGATTTTGTCAGCTACCAGTTGGGTATGCCGCCTTTCGATGTGAAAGAATGCCGCCAGCGCGGCTTGACCTATGCTTCACCGCTGCGTGCGCGCGTGCGCCTGACCATAATGGACAAGGAAGCCTCCAAACCAACCGTCAAGGAAGTCAAGGAGCAGGAAGTCTATATGGGAGAAATCCCGCTGATGACCCACACCGGCTCTTTCGTGATCAACGGCACCGAGCGTGTTATCGTCTCGCAGTTGCACCGCTCGCCGGGCGTGTTCTTTGAGCATGATCGCGGCAAGACCCATTCTTCCGGAAAGCTGTTGTTTTCCGCGCGCATCATTCCTTACCGCGGTTCGTGGCTGGACTTCGAGTTTGATGCCAAGGATTACGTATATTTCCGTATCGATCGCCGCCGCAAGATGCCGGTCACCATATTGTTGCGTTCGCTGGGCTACAGCAATGAAGACATGCTCAAGATGTTCTTTGAATTCGACGCGTTCCATCTGAGCAAGAAGGGCATACAGTTCGAAGTGATGCCAGAGCGTTTGCGCGGTGATACGGCACGTTTCGATATTCTGGGGAAAGCCGGCAAGGTCATCGTTGCCAAGGATAAGCGCATCACCGTGCGCCATATCCGCGAGATGGAAGAAGCGGGAATTACCAAGCTTGATGTGACAGAAGAATTTCTGGTCGGCCGCGTGATTGCGGAAAATGTGGTGGACAAGGAAAGCGGCGAAATCATTGCGAACGCCAATGACGAAATTACCGAGGACATGTTGCACGCACTGCAAGAAGCCGGGATCAAGAAAATCAGCACCTTGTATACCAATGATCTGGATCATGGCGGATTTATTTCCCAAACTTTGCGTACCGACGAAACCACGGATCAATGGACTGCGCGCGTGGCGATATACCGCATGATGCGTCCCGGCGAGCCGCCCACCGAAGAAGCGGTGGAGAACCTGTTCAACGGCCTGTTCTTCAATGAAGACCGCTATGACCTTTCAATCGTGGGTCGGATGAAGTTCAACCGCCGCGTTGGTCGTGAAGAGCTGACTGGCGCATCGATATTGTCCAATGAAGACATCGTTGCGGTGGTGAAGATTTTGGTTGAATTGCGCAATGGACACGGCGAGATTGATGACATCGATCACCTCGGCAACCGTCGAGTGCGCGCCGTGGGCGAATTGGCCGAAAACCAGTTTCGCGCCGGCCTGGCCCGTGTAGAGCGCGCCGTCAAGGAGCGCCTCGGCCAGGCCGAGACCGACAACCTGATGCCACATGACCTGATCAATGCCAAACCGATCTCGGCGGCAGTCAAGGAGTTTTTCGGTTCCAGCCAGCTGTCACAGTTCATGGATCAGACCAATCCTTTGTCGGAAATAACCCACAAGCGCCGTATTTCAGCGTTGGGACCGGGCGGCTTGACCCGCGAACGCGCTGGTTTCGAGGTTCGTGACGTGCATCCAACCCACTATGGTCGTGTGTGCCCGATCGAAACGCCGGAAGGCCCGAATATCGGGCTGATCAATTCGCTGGCATTGTATGCGCGCACCAATGAGTACGGTTTCATTGAAACGCCGTACCGCAAGGTGTCCAAGGGCAAGGTTTCCGATGAGGTCGATTATCTGTCGGCGATTGAGGAAGGTAAATTCACCATCGCGCAGGCGAATGCCGAACTCGACAAGAAAGGTCATTTCACCAACGATATCGTTTCGGCGCGCCATCACAACGAGTTTGTGCTGTCGGCACCGGATCAGATGGAATACATGGACGTGTCCCCATCTCAGGTGGTATCGGTGGCCGCTTCGCTGATCCCGTTCCTGGAGCATGACGATGCCAACCGTGCCCTGATGGGTGCCAACATGCAGCGCCAGGCTGTGCCTTGCCTGCGCGCCGAAAAGCCGCTGGTGGGAACCGGTCTTGAACGCACCGTGGCAGTGGACTCCGGTACCACCGTACAGGCATGGCGCGGTGGTCGCATCGATTATGTCGATGCAGCCCGTATTGTGGTGCGCGTCAACGACGATGAAACCACTGCCGGTGAAGTCGGTGTGGATATCTACAACCTGACCAAATATACCCGTTCCAACCAGAACACCAATATCAACCAACGGCCGCTGGTCAAGGTGGGCGATGTGATCGCGCGCGGTGACGTAGTGGCCGATGGCGCTTCCACCGACATGGGCGAGCTTGCTCTGGGCCAGAACATGCTGGTCGCATTCATGCCGTGGAACGGCTACAACTATGAGGACTCGATTCTGATTTCAGAGCGCGTATCTGCGCAGGATAGATTTACTTCCATCCACATCGAGGAACTGACCATCGCCGCCCGCGATACCAAACTGGGTGCTGAAGAGATCACCCGCGACATTCCGAATCTGGCCGAAGCGCAGCTGGCGCGTCTGGACGAGTGCGGTATCGTGCATATCGGTGCCGAAGTCGCGGTGGGAGACGTGCTGGTGGGCAAAGTGACACCGAAAGGGGAAACCCAGTTGACCCCGGAAGAAAAATTGCTGCGTGCAATTTTCGGCGAAAAAGCTTCCGACGTAAAAGATACCAGCTTGCGTGTGTCAACCGGCAGTTCCGGCACCGTGATCGATGTGCAGGTATTTACGCGCGAGGGTCTGCAGCGGGACAAACGCGCCCAGCAGATCATTGATGACGAACTGAATCGCTACAAAAAGGATTTGGCAGATCAGATGCGTATCGTGGAAGACGACGTGTTTGCCCGTCTGGAAAAGTTGTTGCATGGCAAGGTCGCCAACGGTGGCCCGAAAAAGCTGGCCAAAGGCACCAAGCTGAGCAAGGAATATCTGCATAGTGTCGAGCCTCACCAATGGTTTGATATCCGCGTCGCCAGCGATGAAGTGGCTGCGCAGATGGAGCAGGTCAAGGAAGGTCTGGCACAGAAGCGTGCCGAATTCGATGCCGCATACGAACTGAAGAAAAAGAAGCTGACCCAAGGCGATGAGTTGCAGGCCGGTGTGCAGAAGATGGTCAAGGTATATGTCGCAGTGAAGCGCCGTTTGCAGCCGGGCGACAAGATGGCCGGTCGTCACGGTAACAAGGGTGTGGTGTCGCGCATTGTGCCGGTAGAGGACATGCCATACATGGCGGATGGTACACCGGTGGACGTGGTGTTGAATCCGCTCGGCGTGCCGTCGCGGATGAATATTGGCCAAATTCTTGAAACCCACTTGGGTTGGGCCGCAAAGGGATTGGGCAAGAAGATTGACGAGATGCTGCAAACCAATGCAAAGATCACCGAAGTGCGCAAGTTCCTCGGCAAGATATACAACCACCATAATGGTCAAACCATCGATCTTGAAGCATTCAATGACGACGAGATTATTGAATTGTGCCGCAACCTGAAGAGCGGCGTGCCGTTTGCAACACCGGTATTCGATGGCGCCAGCGAGGAAGAGATCAAGTACATGCTGGAACTGGCGGAACTGCCGACATCGGGCCAGACCACGCTCCATGACGGCCGTACTGGAGAGGCATTCGATCGCAAGGTGACGGTCGGCTACAAGCACATCCTGAAGCTGCACCATTTGGTCGACGACAAGATGCACGCGCGTTCCACCGGCCCATACAGCCTGGTCACGCAACAGCCGTTGGGCGGCAAGGCGCAGTTTGGCGGCCAGCGCTTCGGTGAAATGGAAGTGTGGGCGTTGGAAGCTTACGGCGCGGCCTATACCCTGCAGGAAATGCTCACAGTCAAGTCGGATGACGTGGCCGGACGTACCAAGGTCTATGAGAGCATCGTCAAGGGAGAGCACAAGATTGATGCCGGTATGCCGGAATCATTCAACGTGGTCATCAAGGAAATCCGTTCCCTGGCGATCGATATGGATCTGGTGCGTCACTGACAATAACCCACGGGAAAAGTCACGCGGGTTATTAGGATAATTTTTTTGCCGCACATTTTGCTGACACAAGGCGAATAGGAGTCTCAAATGAAATCACTATTGGATTTGTTTAAACAGGTCACACAAAAAGAAGAGTTCGACGCGATCAAGATCGGCCTCGCTTCTCCGGAGAAAATCCGTTCATGGTCCTACGGTGAAGTAAAAAAGCCGGAAACCATCAACTACCGCACCTTCAAGCCGGAGCGCGACGGGCTGTTCTGCGCCAAGATATTCGGGCCGGTCAAGGATTACGAGTGCCTGTGCGGCAAGTACAAGCGACTGAAGCACCGCGGAGTGATCTGCGAAAAATGCGGCGTGGAAGTCACGTTGTCAAAAGTGCGACGCGAGCGCATGGGGCATATCGAACTGGCCAGTCCGGTTGCGCATATCTGGTTTTTGAAATCCCTTCCTTCGCGTCTCGGCATGGTGCTGGACATGACCCTGCGTGATATTGAACGCGTGCTGTACTTCGAAGCCTATGTCGTGACCGAGCCCGGCATGACCCCGTTGAATCGTGGTCAGTTGCTGTCCGAAGATGACTATCTCGCCAAGACCGAAGAATATGGCGACGAATTTTCCGCGACCATGGGTGCGGAAGGTGTCCGCGCTTTGCTGGCAAATCTGGATGTCACTGCCGAAATTGAAACAATACGCGCCGAATTGGCGGCAACCGGGTCGGAAACCAAGATCAAGAAATATGCCAAACGGCTGAAAGTTCTGGAAGCGTTCAACGCATCCGGCATCAAGCCGCAATGGATGGTGATGACTGTATTGCCGGTACTGCCGCCGGAATTGCGCCCGCTGGTTCCGCTGGACGGCGGCCGTTTTGCGACTTCCGATCTGAACGACCTGTATCGTCGCGTGATCAACCGCAACAATCGTTTGCGCCGGCTGCTGGAATTGAAGGCGCCGGATATTATTGTGCGCAACGAAAAGCGCATGCTGCAGGAGGCGGTTGATTCGTTGCTGGACAACGGCCGTCGCGGCAAGGCGATGACCGGCGCGAACAAGCGCCAGCTGAAATCCCTGGCAGACATGATCAAGGGCAAGAGCGGACGTTTCCGCCAGAACCTGCTGGGCAAGCGCGTCGACTATTCCGGCCGTTCCGTGATCGTGGTGGGCCCGCAGCTCAAGCTGCATCAGTGCGGCCTGCCCAAGAAGATGGCGCTGGAATTGTTCAAGCCGTTCATTTTCAGCCGGCTAGAGGCAATGGGTCTTGCAACTACGATCAAGGCCAGCAAGCGTATGGTGGAATCGGAAGAGCCTATCGTGTGGGACATCCTCGAGGAAGTGATACGCGAACATCCTGTGATGTTGAACCGTGCGCCGACCCTGCACCGTTTGGGTATCCAGGCATTCGAGCCTATCCTGATCGAAGGCAAGGCAATCCAGTTGCATCCGCTGGTGTGCTCCGCATTCAACGCCGACTTCGACGGCGACCAGATGGCTGTGCACGTACCATTGTCGCTGGAAGCGCAAATGGAGTGCCGTACCCTGATGCTGGCATCCAATAATGTGCTTTCACCTGCCAACGGCGAGCCTATCATTGTTCCGTCGCAGGATATCGTGCTGGGTCTTTACTATATGACACGCGAAAAAGTGGGCGCATTGGGCGAAGGTTCGATGTTCGCCAACATCGCCGAGGTGTCGCGCGCTTATGAGACTCGCGAAGTGGAACTGCAGGCCAAGGTAATCGTGCGCCTGAAGGAAGTGCAGAATGACGAGTCTGGAGTGGCGGTAGAAAAATTGGTCCGCTATGAAACAACGGTTGGCCGTGCTCTGTTGTCCGAAGTGCTGCCGGCAGGTCTGCCATTTGCCCTGATCAACAAGACGCTCAAAAAGAAAGAGATTTCGCGTTTGATCAACGCCAGCTTCCGCCAGTGCGGGCTGCGCGATACCGTGATCATGGCTGACAAACTGATGTATACCGGTTTCACCTACGCGACCCGCGCCGGAATATCGATATCAGTGGATGACATGTTGATGCCGCTGCAGAAGAGTGAACTGATCGGCTCTGCCGAAAGGGAAGTCAAGGAAATTTATACCCAGTACACATCCGGTCTGGTCACCGATGGCGAGCGTTACAACAAGGTGGTGGACATCTGGGGTCGCACCGGCGACATCGTGGCCAAGGCCATGATGGAACAGCTGGGCAGCGAGCCAGTGGTTGATCGTGTTACTGGCGAGCCGCGCATGGTCAAGGGCAAGCCGGTGATGCAGGAATCATTTAATTCCATCTACATGATGGCTGACTCCGGAGCGCGCGGTTCGGCTGCGCAGATACGCCAGCTGGCCGGGATGCGCGGACTGATGGCCAAGCCTGATGGATCCATCATCGAGACCCCGATTACCGCGAATTTCCGCGAAGGGTTGAACATGCTGCAATACTTCATCTCCACGCACGGTGCGCGTAAAGGCCTGGCCGATACCGCGTTGAAGACGGCGAATTCCGGTTATCTGACGCGTCGTCTGGTGGACGTGACTCAGGATCTGGTGGTGATAGAGGACGACTGCGGAACGACCAATGGTACGGCTATGAAAGCCATGGTGGAGGGCGGTGAAGTCATCGAGGCATTGAGCGAGCGTATCCTTGGTCGCGTAGTCAGCGCCGATGTGGTCAATCCGGAAAGCGGCGAAACGCTTTACGAGGCCGGCACCCTGCTGGATGAAACTGCGGTTGAGCGCATCGAGACACTGGGCGTCGACGAAGTGCGCGTGCGCACCCCGTTGAGTTGTGAAACGCGTTTTGGTTTGTGTGCCAAGTGCTATGGCCGGGATCTGGGTCGCGGAGGTATGGTGAATACCGGGGAGGCGGTCGGCGTTATCGCTGCTCAATCCATCGGCGAACCGGGTACCCAATTGACCATGCGCACCTTCCATATCGGCGGAGCTGCTTCGCGTACGGTAGTGGCCAGCCAGGTTGAAAGCAAGTCCAACGGCGAGTTGAAATACAGCGCGAACATGCGCGTGGTGACCACCGTGCGCGGTGAAGTGATCGTGGTGGCACGCAGTGCCGAGGTGATCATCGCCGACGATCATGGCCGTGAACGCGAACGCCACAAGGTGCCCTATGGCGCGACCTTGACGGTCAAGCAGGGCGACAACGTGCGCGCCGGCGTGGTGCTGGCGACCTGGGATCCGCATACCCGCCCGATCATCACGGAATATGCCGGCACGATCAGCTTCCAGAACGTGGAAGAGGGCACGACCGTTGCCAAGCAGATTGATGAGGTGACCGGCCTGTCGACGCTGGTGGTGATCGATCCAAAACGTTCCACCGCGCAAAGCAAGGGTGTTCGCCCAATGGTGCGTCTGTTCGACAAGTCGGGCAATGAAGTCAAATTGACCGGCACCGAGACAGCGGTCAGCGTGACCTTTCAGACCGGCTCTATCATCACCGTTGAGGACGGCCAACTGGTGGGCGTGGGCGATGTGCTGGCGCGTATCCCCCAGGAAAGCAGCAAGACGCGCGACATCACCGGCGGTTTGCCGCGTGTGGCCGAGTTGTTCGAGGCGCGCATACCCAAGGATGCGGGCATGCTGGCTGAATGTACCGGCACGGTTTCGTTCGGCAAGGACACCAAGGGCAAGCAGCGTCTGGTGATTACCGATGTGGACGGTGTGGCCAATGAATTCCTGATCCCGAAGGAAAAGCATGTGCTGGCACATGACGGACAGGTGGTTAATCAGGGTGAAATGATCGTGGACGGTCCGGCCGACCCGCATGACATCCTGCGTTTGCTGGGCGTGCCGGCACTGGCGCGTTACATCACCGATGAAGTGCAAGAGGTGTATCGCTTGCAAGGCGTGAAGATCAGTGACAAGCATATCGAAGTGATCGTGCGCCAGATGTTGCGCCGTGTGCAGATCACCGACGTGGGCGATACGCGGTTCATTACGGGTGAACAGGTTGAGCGTGCTGACCTGTTGATAGAAAACGAAAAAATGTTTGCTGAAAAGAAAAACCCGGCAAGCTTTGTCGATGTGCTGCTTGGCATTACCAAGGCATCGCTGTCCACCGACTCGTTTATTTCCGCCGCTTCCTTCCAGGAAACCACGCGCGTGTTGACAGAAGCTGCGATCATGGGCAAACGAGATGATTTGCGCGGACTAAAAGAGAATGTCATTGTCGGCCGTTTGATTCCGGCCGGTACCGGGCTGGCCTATCATGTGACTCGTCGCAAGCAGCGTTTGGGAATCGATATGGCCGAAGGGCGCGAACTACTAGACGGGGATACGGTTGGATTGGGCGAATTGCTTGACACTTCCGGGGTTTCTCTCTAGAATTCGCAACCTTTTTTCCGTCGCAGCAGATGAAGCTATTGCGAATTGCTGCGACGGTGTTTTGTTTTTTGATATTTAGAAATTGCAGAATTATTTTAGGAAGTATAAAAAATGCCAACCATTAACCAGTTGATCCGTAAGCCGCGTGTAGCGATTGTAGAAAAGAGCAAGGTGCCGGCGCTGGCCGGTTCTCCGCAAAAGCGCGGTGTGTGTACGCGTGTCTATACTACGACGCCGAAAAAACCAAACTCCGCGCTGCGTAAGGTGGCCAAGGTGCGTTTGACCAACGGCTTCGAGGTGATCAGTTATATCGGCGGCGAGGGCCATAATTTGCAGGAGCACTCGGTGGTGCTGCTGCGCGGCGGGCGTGTAAAGGATTTGCCGGGTGTGCGTTATCACATGGTGCGTGGAAGCCTGGATACGGCCGGCGTGAAAGATCGCAAGCAGGGTCGTTCCAAGTATGGTTCGAAGCGCGCCAAAAAGGCTTAATTTCCAGCGGTAATATAGCTAGCTTAATTTTAAGAATTCATTCGAGGTTGATATGCCAAGACGTAGAGAAGTCCCAAAACGCGAAATTCTGCCCGATCCAAAGTTCGGTAACCAGGATCTGTCCAAGTTCGTTAATGTATTGATGACTGCCGGCAAGAAATCGGTGGCCGAACGTATCCTGTACGGTGCTCTGGAGCAGATCGTCAAAAAGACCAGCAAGGATCCGATCGAGGTGTTCAATTTGGCGCTGACCAATGTCAAGCCCCAGGTCGAGGTAAAAAGCCGCCGTGTCGGCGGAGCAAACTACCAGGTGCCAGTCGAGGTGCGTCCATCCCGCCGTATCGCGCTTGGTATGCGCTGGCTGAAGGATTTTGCGCGAAAACGCGGTGAAAAATCCATGGGTATGCGTCTGGCTGGTGAGTTGATCGATGCTTCCGAGGGTCGCGGCGGCGCAGTGAAAAAGCGCGAGGAAGTTCACCGTATGGCTGAGGCCAACAAGGCGTTTTCGCATTTCCGCTTCTGATCGGATAATAATTCCGATCGGGTTGTGGCGGATTTAATCCCAAGCATTTACCAATATAATTCATAGTTAGGCATCTACCGTGGCACGTAAAACCCCCATTGAGCGTTATCGCAATATCGGTATCAGCGCGCATATCGACGCAGGCAAGACCACCACCACTGAGCGAGTCCTGTTCTATACCGGTGTCAGTCACAAAATCGGCGAAGTCCATGACGGCGCCGCTATCATGGACTGGATGGAGCAAGAGCAGGAGCGAGGAATCACGATCACCTCTGCTGCGACCACTTGCTTTTGGAAGGGGATGGACAAGTCTCTGCCGGAGCATCGTATCAATATCATCGATACTCCCGGTCACGTGGACTTTACCATCGAGGTAGAGCGTTCCATGCGTGTTCTCGACGGTGCCTGCATGGTCTATTGCGCCGTTGGCGGCGTGCAGCCGCAATCCGAAACGGTTTGGCGTCAGGCAAACAAATACCGCGTGCCGCGTCTGGCGTTCGTAAACAAGATGGATCGCCAGGGTGCGAACTTCTTCAAGGTTTACGACCAGATGCGTACGCGTTTGCACGCCAACCCGGTTCCTATTCAAATACCCATTGGATCTGAAGAAAAATTCGAGGGTGTGGTGGATCTGGTGCGCATGAAGGCAATCTATTGGGATGAAGCTTCGCAGGGAATGAATTTTGAACTGCGTGATATTCCTGCCGATCTGGTTGCGAAAGCCAATGAATGGCGCGAAAAGATGGTGGAAAGCGCCGCCGAAGCATCCGAAGAAATGATGAACAAGTACCTTGAAGAGGGGGACTTGTCCGAAGCGGATATCAAGAAGTGTCTGCGTATCCGCACCATTGCCAGCGAGATCGTGCCGATGATGTGCGGCTCGGCGTTCAAGAACAAGGGCGTGCAAGCCATGCTGGACGCGGTGATCGATTATATGCCCGCGCCAACTGATATTCCGCCAGTGAAAGGTGAATTGGCAGACGGCACCATAGGCGAGCGTAAGGCTGCTGACGATGAGCCTTTTGCCGGTTTGGCTTTCAAGATCATGACCGACCCGTTTGTGGGGCAATTGATTTTCTTCCGTGTTTACTCGGGAATGCTCAAGTCGGGTGACACAATCTATAACCCGATTAAAGGAAAAAAGGAACGTATCGGCCGTATCCTGTTGATGCATGCCAATGAGCGGGAAGAAATCAAGGAAGTTTTTGCCGGTGACATTGCCGCCGCGGTAGGTCTTAAAGAGGCCACCACGGGCGATACCCTGTGCGACCCAGCCAAGGAAATCATCCTGGAGCGCATGATATTTCCTGAGCCGGTGATCCACGTGGCGGTTGAACCCAAGACCAAGGTCGACCAGGAAAAGATGGGCCTCGCGCTGAATCGCCTGGCGCAGGAAGATCCTTCGTTCCGCGTGCGTACCGACGAAGAATCCGGCCAGACCATCATCTCGGGTATGGGCGAATTGCATCTGGAAATCCTGGTCGACCGCATGAAGCGCGAGTTTGGCGTGGAAGCCAACGTGGGTGCGCCGCAAGTGGCTTATCGTGAAGCGATCCGCAAGCCGGTCGAGATTGAAGGTAAATTCGTCAAGCAGTCCGGCGGCCGCGGCCAGTATGGCCATGTCTGGCTGAAGATGGAGCCGAACGAGGCGGGCAAGGGCTTTGAATTCGTCGATGCGATCAAGGGCGGCACGGTGCCGCGCGAATACATTCCGGCGGTCGAGAAGGGCTTGCGCGAAACTTTGCCGAACGGCGTGCTGGCAGGCTTCCCGGTGGTGGATGTCAAGGTCACCCTGTTCGACGGTTCGTACCATGATGTGGATTCCAATGAAAATGCCTTCAAGATGGCGGCTTCGATGGCGTTCAAGGATGGTATGCGAAAAGCCAGTCCGGTTCTGCTCGAGCCGATGATGTCGGTCGAAGTGGAAACACCGGAAGATTACACTGGTACGGTGATGGGTGATCTGTCATCGCGTCGCGGTATGGTGCAGGGCATGGACGATATGGTAGGTGGCAGCAAAGTGGTCAGGGCTGAAGTGCCGTTGGCGGAAATGTTTGGGTATTCTACCGCGTTGCGTTCAGCAACCCAGGGTCGTGCGACTTATACGATGGAATTCAAGCACTATTCCGAAGCGCCGAAGAATGTCGCTGAAGCGATAATGAGCAAGAAATAAATTTTTAGATTTGACTGAGGGATATTAATCATGGCAAAGAGCAAATTTGAGCGCACCAAACCGCACGTCAACGTAGGCACGATAGGCCACGTGGATCACGGCAAGACCACGCTGACCGCGGCGATCACGACCGTGTTGGCCAAGAAGTTTGGC
>Ga0307375_10003439_pt1 | contig 15588 bp, 13 predicted proteins | sample TR1MG_FD_202531 | JGI IMG/M metagenome (GOLD analysis project Ga0307375, IMG submission 202531) | Soil microbial communities from Risofladan, Vaasa, Finland - TR-1 | ecosystem: Environmental > Terrestrial > Soil > Coastal area > Acid sulfate soil | place: Finland: Risofladan, Vaasa | collected... | reverse complement strand
GACGCAATCTTGGCGGCATCTGTGTCTAGTCCAACGACCGTAAAACCAAGTTCTGCCATGCCTGCAGCATGCGTGGCGCCAAGGTAGCCGGTACCTATCACGGAGAGAGTCAGCACTGGCTTACGCTATCAGTTGAGGCCTATAGAGCATTAGACTTTCAATGTGTCCTTTGACCTATACAACCTTCCAGATGAGTACGACGAGTTGCGCCGCACAGTCCGCGCCCTTGCGGATTCTCATATCGCCCCCCATGCCGCCGAAGTTGACGAAAAGAGCGAGTTCCCGCGAGCCGCATACGCGGCCCTTGTCAAGGCAGATTTTCATGCCATGCACTTGCCCGTCGAATATGGCGGCGCTGGCGCTGATGCCCTGGCGGTGGCCATCGTAATTGAGGAAGTGGCGCGCGCCTGTGCGTCGTCTTCTCTGATCCCTTCGGTCAACAAGCTGGGTTCGTTGTCGGTCATTGAGCAAGGGACTGAGGAACAGAGGCAGCGATGGCTACCGCGTCTTGCTCGTGGCGAAGTGATGTGGTCTTACGCCTTATCAGAGTCTGAAGCCGGTAGTGATGTGGCTTCGATGAAGACGCGAGCTGTTCGCGATGGGGATTCATGGGTTCTTAATGGCGCCAAACGGTGGATTACAAATGCTGGCGTAAGTGAGATCTATACCGTTTTTGCCACTGTCGATCCCGCTCTTCGTGGCAAAGGAGTAACGGCTTTCCTCGTCGAGAAGTCTGATCCAGGGGTGTCCTTTGGCGCCCCTGAGCGAAAACTCGGCATCAAGGGGTCTCCGACGCGCGAAGTCTATTTGGACAATGTACGGCTCAGCGATGATCGAGTGATCGGTGGCGTCGGAGAGGGTATGAAGATCGCGCTTGGCACCTTGGATCACACCCGCGTCACGATCGCTGCGCAAGCCTTAGGCATCGCACAAGGTGCACTTGATGCAGCTGTTGCTTACGTAAAAGAGCGCAAACAATTCGGGAAGACGATCGCCGAATTTCAAGGCGTCCAATTCATGCTCGCGGATATGGGAATGCAAATCGAGGCCGCGCGCGCACTCACTTATCGAGCTGCCTCGGCAAGCGAAAGAAGCGCTGCCGACCTCACTTACTTAGGCGCCGCTTGCAAGTGTTTTGCCTCAGATGTTGCGATGAAGGTCACCACAGATGCCGTACAACTTCTAGGGGGCTATGGCTATACCCGAGACTATCCCGTCGAGCGGATGATGCGTGATGCTAAAATTACACAGATTTACGAGGGAACTAATCAAATTCAGCGAATCGTTATGGGCCGCGCGCTTTTAAGTTAGATTCTGGCGAGATTCTATTTCACAGTGGTTTCGCAAGATATCCATTTGACGTTCCTCGAGTTTGGGTAATGCCACCAAATTCATTGAAGATATACTCGCATGGTGGCAAATCTGGGTAGAAACAACATGCTGATAAATGATTTACTCAGATTCTGCAAACGTATCTTTCATGGTGTAAAGGGACTTCTTCTAACACCTTTTTATTTTCTCAAGGAAAGATCGGAAGGTAGGGCTTCCAAGGAATCGACCGCGGTAAAATCTAAGTTGATATTCGTTCTATCGTTCCCTCGTTCTGGAACGCATGCATTGGGAAGTTTTTTGTCTCAACCTGAAGCCGAATTCCACTATCACGGAGAATTCTTTGCCTTCAATGCCTGGAGTGCAGACATTGAAAATATAAACAAGAGATATCCATTCTTCTCGCTTCGCTTTTTCTTTAATTCGAGGAGACAGCGAAAGAGTTGGCGGAATTATCGGTTCGAAACTTCCTCATTGGATCCGCAAAAAGCAATTAGAAGTATGTTGAAGATTCCAGGAATTCACATAGTGAAGATTTTCCCCACGCATCTACATGACGCGACTTTGCAAAAGTTGATTCTAGAATTCAAGCCGCAAATAATTTTTCTCAGAAGGAACCATCTCGATCGTCTGGTTTCCCACAGGAAGGCGAATCTCTCGGGAAATTGGCATACAGTCACTTCCGACCATTTGACAGTAGATATTAGCGTTCGCGAATTGGATCAATACATAGGGCGATTCACGGAGTTTTATCGCAACTATCTTGAATTTTCCACGAAATCGGGATGCGAAGTGCTGGATCTGGATTTTGAGCGCATGCTTGATGAGTCCCAGATTTTGAAAATTTACAAATTTGCCACCTGGGCAGGTTTTGATGACTACTCACGCCTGATATCAAGCCCGAAGACGGTCAAGCAGGATTCGAGCGACGTAAGCCAACAGCGATTCCTGGCGTTGGCCAGTGAGGACGGCGACAAAAAGGAGATTTCCGACTTTGATTTCGCCCGCATCAAGATTTCTGGAGCGTAGGTGGAATTGAATCAGCTTTTGGTCGCCCCAGGCCTCTCGGTTCGTAAATACCCGCCCACCGATGCAGATTCGCTATAATGAAGCGGTATTCGACTTCGAGATCCCCTTACCTGGCCATTTCGTTATCATTTTTTAATGTAATTCCCAGTTATTCGGTAGCATTCCACAATGCGCGTTGACTCTAAAATCCTCAGTTCACTCGAGGATGAATCTATCGAAATCTTCAGGGAGAGCGCCGCCTCGTTTCGTAAGCCCGTAATGATGTACTCCATTGGGAAAGATTCTTCTGTGCTTCTGCATTTGGCGAGGAAGGCGTTCTATCCGGCTCCTATTCCCTTTCCACTTTTGCACGTAGATACGACTTGGAAATTTAAAGAGATGATCTCCTTTAGAGATCGCGTTGTATCTGATTTGGGTTGTGATCTCATTGTGTTCACAAACAAGGAGGGTGTGGCAGACGGCGTTAATCCTTTTGATTTCAGTATTTCCGAATACACGCGAATCATGAAGACAGTTGCCTTGCGCCAAGCGCTCGATGCTTATGGCTTTGATGCGGCGATTGGCGGATCTCGTCGCGACGAGGAGAAGAGCCGGGCCAAGGAACGAGTTTTTAGCATTCGAGATGAGGGGCATACCTGGGATCCGAGAAACCAGCGGCCCGAAATGTGGCATTCGTACAACACTCGCTTGAAACAGCAGCAAACAATGCGTATTTTTCCGCTCTCAGATTGGACTGAGTCTGATATCTGGCACTACATCTATGAAAAGGACATTGAGGTCAACCCGCTCTATTTTTCAAAGATGCGACCAACTATCAGGCGCGGGGATCAATTAATTATGGTTGATGACGAGAGGTATCCACTTTTAGCGGACGAGATACCCGAAATGCGACAGGTTCGTTTTAGAACGCTGGGATGTTACCCGCTTACCGCTGCCGTTGAATCGGATGCCTCCACAACTGCTGAAATTTTGGAAGAGGTATTGGAAGTGAGCCTGAGCGAGCGAGCAACCCGTCTGATAGATGGTGAGGACGAAGACTCGATGGAGAAGAAAAAATCAGAAGGTTATTTTTAATGGATAACTCAGTAGTCAGACTTCTAACTTGTGGAAGCGTAGACGATGGGAAGAGCACTCTAATTGGGCGCCTATTGGTGGACACCGATAGCGTTCCGCACGATACCGTGGGAGCTGCCAGGAGAGTACGCAGAAGTGGTTCGACAATCCCGCACGGCGATATTGATTACAGTTTGCTTACTGATGGATTAGAAGCTGAGCGTGAGCAAGGGATAACCATAGATGTCGCTTATCGATCTATGTCTTTGCCTGATGGCAGACGCCTAATCATTGCAGATGCGCCTGGTCATGAGCAGTACACAAGAAATATGGCCGTAGCGGCATCGCGATCAGACGTGGCGCTGGTATTGGTGGATGCGACTCGCGGACTTCGTACACAGACTTTTCGACACCTTATGATTTGCTCGCTCATGGGAGTCAGTCGAATCATTGTGGCCATTAACAAGTTCGATGCGATGGAATACAGCAAGGCCGTCTATCAAGAAATCTCGGGCGAGATCCATGACGCATGCGAGCAACTAGAACTCACAGATGTTCACCAAATCCCAATCAGCGCACTAACTGGCGACAACATTATTGCCATAAGTGAAAACATGCCCTGGTATCAGGGATCAACTTTGCTGGAATTGGTCCAAGATTGGACACCACCTGAAAACGATTCCCGAAGCGCTAGATTCAGGGTCCAATTAATCTCACGGGCCGATGGTTTCAGAGGCGTTGCGGGCTCCGTACGCGACGGACAGTTTGATCTCGGTGACGAGATCTGCATTATTCCGAGGAACCAGAAAGCAAATATCGCAAAGATTTTAACCTTCGAATCTGAACTTGATTCAACGGCAGGCGCCAGCGCTGTCACATTCGTTCTCGAGCCAGACGTTGATGTTGCTCGCGGAGACATTATTACAAAATCCTTCGACGACCTTAAGTTGTCGGATCGATTCTTCGCTCACATGGTGTGGCTTGATGAGGAGCCACTGGTTTCTAATCGTTCCTATTTGCTCATCTCGGGCTACTTTCAAACGCCTGCAATCGTAAATGACATCAAGCATGCGATCGATGTAAATACGACTGAGAAAGTATCGGCCGACAAATTGATGGCTAATGAAATTGGTCTGGTTGAAATTACGACAGACTTTTCTTTTGGTTTTTTGCCGTACAAGCAATCTCGCGAATTCGGCAACTTCATTCTGGTTGATCGACTCACACTGAGGACTGTCGGTGCGGGCATGATTCAGGAGTCGCTGCAGAGAGTCTCAAACGTTACTCATCAAGATTATGAAGTAAGTAAAACCCAACGCGCTGCCCAGAAGAATCAATCCCCTCGGGTTATTTGGCTTACGGGCCTTTCTGGATCCGGCAAATCAACGATTGCCAACGCTCTGGAGAAGCAGCTCTACTCCGCCGGAATGCACGCATATGTCCTAGACGGGGACAATCTAAGGCTTGGGCTCAGCAAAGATCTTGGCTTTACCCAGCAAGATCGCATAGAGAATGTTAGAAGAGTTGCTGAAGTTGCCAAGATCCTCGCAGATGCAGGACTAGTAGTCATCGTTGCTCTTGTTAGTCCATTTGAAAACGATCGTAGGCGAGCCCGAGCTCTCTTTGAACCCGATGAGTTTTTCGAGGTTTTCGTCGATACCCCTATTGACGTCTGTATTTCAAGAGATCCAAAGGGTCTCTACCGAAAATCGGCGGAGGGAAAGATTCTCAACTTCACCGGTGTTGGTCAAGAGTACGAACGCCCGAGCAATCCGGATCTGGTTATTGATGGAACAGCGAGTGTCGAAGAAGGCGCCCACGCTATTGTGAAGTTGATATTCTGAGTTGGAGTTTCTAGATCACCATGTGGTTTCAAGGCACGTTAATTTCTGTGTTCTGCGATTAGTTCTTACCGATTACGTTTCTCATGGAGGGTTTAGAACATGAAAGTCACTCACTCAAGATCCCTTTTGAAGGCGATCTCATGGCGAATGGTTGGAACTGTAGATACGTTCGTGCTCTCCTATTTGATTACGGGGAGGGCTACTCTCGCTTTTGCAATATCGGGAACTGAAGTGCTCACCAAAGTCATTCTTTATTACAGTCACGAGCGTGTTTGGAATCGAGTGTCGTGGGGCAGATTAGGTGACTGACAAGAATTATTTCTTCGAAAACCTTGCGCTAAAGATTTTGTAGGCTGATTGAAAGAGTCCCCTGAGTTGCTCGATCGATCTAACTTGAAAGAGCCTCCGAATCGAATATTTGCCAAACGGTATAACTCGAAAATACCAGTTCCGATAAGGCTTATTTAAGGCATCCAACGTGTTCCAGTGGACTCCCCATGTTCGCTCGAGGTTCTTATAGGTGTCGCCTGAAAGCAATTTGGCCCGAGCGACGGCGGGTGCAAAAAGCATGAAAATACGATTGTCGATTGAGTCCACGGCCCCCTCAAGTCCGGTGCCGGCTTTGAGCAAACTCGCCTTCAGGTTTCCTGCTTGAACTTTGGTCCCGATATTTCCTTCGGCAAAAAGAATAAACGGCGTAGATAGAATTTCGATGAAGTCAAGTATCTCGTTAATTCGGAGAATTGAGTTATCTCTGGTGACAATGAAAGAGAAACGGGGATCACTTGAGACCCATCTCTGTATTTGGCGGAGATCTCGGTTTGGATCATCCGTGAACTTATAGCGAGTCTCAAGTTCTGGCCATGGTCCAAACAGGTGGAAGATAGCCTGCCCCTTGACGTCTGAGGTTAATTGCCCCACCAAAGACATGAAATCCTTGAAGGTGATGTCGCGGCAGTCTAAAAAGACTTCCGTCTCCGGAACTGCCCAATGAATTCCAGACTTACCACGAAGATGGGACAGTTCTGGGATGTAATTCGCGAGATTGGGATTGTTGTGCTCAAGCATTAACTCCCGATTATTTTCGAAGGTGGTGATGCCCAGATGCCAGGACTTGGCCGCACCCTCTGGGACAAAGCGCATGCCATGAAGCATCGAACGCCAGCCCAATTCGTTGTCTTCTGCAGTTCTGAAGTCCGGGTTATATCCGCCTATTTCATTCCAGTTTTTGCGTGTCATGGAAAAAGTGGCGCCCACCAAGGCACGGAAACTTTCTAGGCCAGGGTTGCGCAGCTGGTCGGTGCTGTCTACCCGCGCTTCCCAATAATCGTGTCCGAGGCTTTCGGAGTGCAATGAGTCGAATTCGTTGTTGATGAGCGATTGGTGAAGAGTATCAGGGTGGTAGTCCCATTGCTCGACGAAGCGCTTCCACCCCAAAACAAGGTAGTCATCGCTTTCGTGATGCCATTTCATGTGATGTGCAAGGTGGTCTGGATGCACAACCAAATCGGCATCAATGAACCAGAGCACATCTTCGGTACAAGAAAGAACTTGAAAGTTGGAGGCGGCCGCCTTGCCCCACGCTGACCCCTCGTTGGGGAAGTAAGTCAGATTCGTATGCGTAGGACGTACGTCAGGTAATGAAAGTTTTGGATCGCTGCCATCATCAACGACGTAGACAGTGTGAAGATCTGCTGGGTAATTAAGAGCCGCAAGCGACGCAAGAGTTAGATCAAGTTTGGCCCGACCGCCACGGCAGGCCACGATAATCGCGACGGATAATCGTGGCTCACTCTCTAGGTCAAGGCCCTCGGGGCGGGAATATCGAAATGCATCGCTCATTGAAGATCCGTTCCGAACTCTGGATCGATCCAAATTCCAACTCTCTGATCTCTTGCGCTCTTGAGATATTTGGAGTAGTTGGTTACGTAGGTATGCGAGGTTGGGCGGCGACGATATACGTAGCCTGTTCCGAATGTGCGCCAAATTCGGCCACCGTTTTTCATCACTCCATTTAGCAAAAATCGATCTACTGCACTCTTTCCTTCGCCAAACCACCCACCCTTTTCGGCAAGGTCGCGTTTGACCAAAATTGTGCCGCCGCAAACCCAGTCTGCCCACAGTTCAACCGCAGAAGTTCCGCCCTCGCCAGCCCTGCGGACGGTTACGTCTAGCGCCTCGAGGTAAACATAGTTCATCGCTTTTCCGACTGCGTCTGCCTTGTTTGCCAGAAGTGAATCGAGTAGATCCTTGAGGTGTTCGGGGCCGTAGATGTCGTCATCATCCATTTTCGCGATGAGGTCGCCTGTCGAAGATTTAGCCAAAGTCGAAAGGATGGTGCCAAGGGTGTGGTCGGCGGCAAAATTTTGCATGGAGACCCTGATCGCTCGTTCCTCAAGTTTCACAATTTGGTCGCACTGATCGCTGCTCAACGCAAAATTATGCAGGCCAATTAGTAGTTCAAATGAATCAAGACTCTGCTGGTGCACCTGGCGCAAGATGGCGGAAAGATCCGACGGTCGAGCTGTGGCGATCAGAACGCTGACCGAAGGATATTGACTTATCGCGGCCCGGCGAGTGGTGCGGAGTTCCTTAAGTTCGCACCACTCAGCGTCTATTTCGAAGGTCTTTTTCGGCTTCCTCATTTAGTTGGGCCACCCCGGAATTTGCATGCGCTCAAAGTACCTTATGAGCCTGGAAATACGGCGAACTCGAGACTTCTCCGAGCACGAGTTCAACATTTGCGAAGAATGCCTATTTGCAGAGCGCATCGGTGCCGGACTGAACCGTAAAGGGGCTTGTTGTGGCCGGGGTTGGCATTTTGGTCGGCATGGCCGAAGAAGCTGGTCCTTGATAGTCGGCACTCAGAGTAATGATGAAAGTCTTGCCCTGATTTTTCTTAGCGATCAGAACACTGTTTGGGAGTGCTGCGTGAATTGTTCGCAGCGATTCCGAGTAGACGGGATCGTAAGTGATGGTTGTCTTGGTCACTTGCGATGAAGCTGTCGTTGGCGGCCCGATCGCTACGAATCCGATCTTCGTTAGGTCAGCGGTTGCCTTCGCTGCTAGACCGTTCACGTTAGACCCATTTTGAACTGCTATATCAATCGCAGAGGGCGGAATGGTCAACGGTGAGTTTCCGTTTGTCGGAGCGGGTGTCGGAACTATTGGGATATCCAATCGAATCCGTCGCCAGAGTTCAGGGGCGAGAGTTGGATCCCAGAGGACGGAGTCATATACGCCGTCCGCGGAGTAATTGATGTTCGAAAATGGCACCGTGAGCATATGAAGACTTGAGACTGAGAGGCCTTTAAGTTGGGTGGCCAGAGTTAGCAGATCGTCTCGGGTTAGGTTGGGATCAGTCGTAACTGTTGCCAACGCCGCGTTGATAAATGAGACGAGTTTGATTGGGTTTAGAAGAGTTCCGGAACTGGTTGCGGCGCTCAGCATCGAACTAATGAACTTCTGTTGGCGGTGCATCCGGCCGAGGTCTCCAGTCCCGTCGAAATATCGGGCTCGCACATACTTGAGAGCGGTAATGCCATCAAGTTTCTGCTTGCCGGCTGGCAAATCGACGTGGCTTTTACTGTCTTTGACCGCAGTGTTCAAGCAGACGGTGACTCCGCCCAAGGCGTCGACCATATGGGCAAAGCCGGCGAAGTTCACTTCAACGTAATGATCGATCCGAACATTGGTCATCGCTTCAATTGTGGCTATCAGTAGGGGAGCACCGCCCAAGCCGTAAGTTTCATTGATCTTGCGGTGCGAGGGAGGGTGTGCAACACCCTTGCTGTCTGTCCAAGCAGGAATAGAAGCGAAGGTGTCGCGCGGAATTGAAATGATCGTGGCTTTGTTTCGATCTTTATTTATGTGAATTAAAATTATGGTGTCCGACCGTTGACCAGCGGCTGTTTTTACACTTCCAACCTGTAACTTTTTCAACTCCGCCTTTGAAAGCCCTTCTCGGGTATCCGAGCCCACCAGCAAGTAGTTGACCGCGGAGTTCGCAGCTTTGACCGGACGTGCCTTGAGGCCGGCGAATACGTCGGAGCGGTGGATAGATGAGGTGACGTGATTAAAGCTGGCCCAGGACATAGTTGCCAGAAGCACGACGGAAATAGACAGTCCGGCGGTGAATTTGAACCATTTTGTGCTGCCTCTACGACGCGCAGAGAGGTGGGAAGTCACGCGCATAGCCTAAGGGACGCTAACGTTTGCAGGTCATGACAGTCGATTTCACCACTCCGGTATCTGTAATCATGCCGGTTCTCAACGAGGCGCCCTATTTGCAAGAAGCAGTGGCTGCCGTCCTGGCCCAGGACTATCTGGGTTCAATCCAAGTGGTCCTCGCTATGGGTCCCTCCAAGGATCACACCGATCAAATTGCTCAGGTTCTGGCTGAGCGTGACAAGCGCATAATCCTGGTGACAAACCCGAGCGGACGGACCCCGACCGGTCTCAACCTGGCGCTAGCGGCCGCAACGGGCCAAGTGATCGTCCGAGTGGATGGGCATACGAGATTGCCCGCAGATTACATAAGCACTGCGGTGCAGGTTCTGGCCGAAACGGGCGCAGTCAATGTTGGCGGCGTAATGGCAGCCGAAGGGGTTAGTGCTTTCGAACAGTCTGTGGCGTCGGCGATGCGCAGTTCGCTGGGGGTTGGTTCGGCTCGGTTCCATACGGGGGGTGAGGCTGGGCCGGTGGAAACGGTCTATCTGGGGGTTTTCCTAAGGTCCGCGCTTGACCAAGTTAACGGTTATGACGAGCGATTTATTAGAGCACAAGACTGGGAGTTGAATTTTCGGCTCCGAAAGAGCGGAGGCTTGGTATTTTTCACGCCAAAATTGAGCGTGACCTACCGCCCCCGGTCTTCCATCCGGGCGTTGGCTCGTCAGTATTTGGAGTATGGCCGCTGGCGTAGAGCCGTTATTCGGGCCAACCGCGAGACGGTCACATTGCGCTATCTAGTGGCCCCAGCCGCGTTGCTAGGCGTTTTAGTTGGCCTGCTCGGTGGCGTGGCGCTGACCCCGCTATTTTTTGTGCTTCCCGGCGTCTATCTAGCCTTTCTAGTGGTGGCCAGTGTGTCGATCCGCACACCTCGCCGGTCTCGCCTGCTCCTCCCACTGGTTTTGAGCGTGATGCAGATGTCTTGGGGCCTGGGTTTTCTGACGTCGAGCCGAAAATTGTTACCAAAATCCGTGAGAGAATTCCGATCGTGACTTCCGGGCAAATCCAGCAGGCGGCCAAGATTCAAATCTATGAGCCCCACAAAGCCTCACTGCCTCCCCTCAGACCATATTTTCGCGAGTTATGGCGTCGGCGTCGGTTTGCCCTGGAACTGTCTCGATTCACCGATAAGGCCGAATACCTAGAATCGCCGCTGGGCTCTATCTGGCTCTTGCTCAACCCCATCATGCTGGCCATGGTGTATTTCTTGCTGGTGTCGTTACTTCGTGGCTCGGGCAAAGGTACGGCGTCGGGCTTTGACACGCTCGCCCATATCTTGATCGGCTTATTCACTTGGTACTTCGCCCAGAATTGCATGAATATGGGCGGTTCTTCGGTGACCGGCGGCGGACGTCTCATTCTCAATCAGGCTTTTCCACTTGCTCTACTACCCCTTTCCTCCGTGGTTAGTGCCTTTCGGCAATTCGTTCCAACACTTCCTATCTATACGATCGTTTATCTACTCGGCAGTACCCTCGATAGTAAGAGCACGCTTTCTGGATTGTCTTGGCACAGTCTTTGGATTATCGCGATTGTGGGTCTAGTAGCGATAAGCGGTTTCGGATTGGCATTGCTTTTTGCCACCATGAATGTCTATTTCCGAGACACTTCGAAAATCCTGCACTACGGCGGGCGGATTTGGCTCTACATGAGCCCAGTTCTCTGGATGCCAGAGCGCTTACATGGCTGGCATCGAATTGTTCTCTGGGTCAATCCACTAGGTCCAGTGTTGTCCTCGACATCCACAGTGTGGATTGACGGCCGATCTCCTAGCCCGGCGCAACTTCTCGGCTCACTGGGCTGGGCAATTGGTTTACTGGTTATTGGTGGATACTTCTTTATCTCAAGGGAGCGCGATTTTGCGGTCCGCATCTAAGCCACTCCCACAGATGCCAGAGGATCTCGCGATCCGCATCGAGAATCTTTCACTTCGCTACCGCGTTAGCGTCGAGGCCAAAGTTACGTTGAAGAACGCCATTATGCGCGCCGGCAGACGCGAACGTAGGAGATTGCGAACCATTGAAGCGATCAAGAATCTCACCATAGATATCCCACATGGCTCGGTCGTTGGCGTAGTTGGCGCAAATGGCGCCGGCAAGTCAACGTTGATGCGATCGATCGCTGGAATCTTGCCTCCAACCGAGGGACGAATAATCGTGAATGGCAAGGTCTCGACGCTTCTGGCGCTCGGCGTCGGATTCAATGGCACTTTGTCGGGTCGAGACAACGTCATCCTCGGCGGGCTTGCGGCAGGCCTTGATAGAGATGTTTTGGAATCCAAGTTTGAAGACATCGCTGCTTTTGCAGACTTGCCCGATGGGTTCATTGATATGCCCATGCGCACCTACTCCGCCGGTATGTATGGGCGGCTCGCCTTCAGCGTTGCGGTCAACATGACTCCCGATATTCTGCTTATCGACGAAGCGCTTGCCACTGGAGATGCGGCATTCAAAGAGAAATCATTCGATAAAATGCGACAAATTTGTGATGAAGCGCGAACGATTGTGATCGTAAGCCATGCCCTTGGCACAGTTAATGAGTTGTGCACGTCGGCGATGTGGCTAGACAAAGGTCATATGCGTGCTTTCGGCGAAGTCCACAAAGTAACCGAAGAATATATGGACTTCTTAAAGATCCGGAAGGCAGCATCTGCCCTAGAGGACTTCTAGGCAACCTTGAACTTTCAGCCTGTTACCGTCGAAAGAGATTTTTCAAATCTCTAAGCATTCTCTATGTGTTGCCCGCCAAAAGTCCTTATAAGAAAAGGTACCTTTGACATCGTGATGACCGCTCTCGAAGCCGAAAACTCTGCACTTCGTATCAAAACATGTTTTGTCCATTGGCAGGTGCGACGTGTAAGTGGAGCGCCGTGCAATTAATGCAGTTCAATTCGCGCCGCGCATCATCACAAATCAGTTCCCTAATCATCGGTGCCCTACTTCTTGCTGTGAGTCCGCCAGCGATAGCTAGCGACATCCCCGCCTCATTCACGTTTACGGGAGCTGGGCTCGGTCATGGAGTAGGGATGAGCCAAATCGGCGCTGAGGGTATGGCGCTGGAGGGGCGATCAGCTTCAGAAATTCTCCAGTATTTTTATACGGGGACCAGCGTCTCACCCGTTCCTGATGAAACCATCCTCAGGGTAAATCTCTTGCACCAAGCGCTATCGACCACAATTCGTCTCGAACCGCTGCCAGCGGATGCGGCCCAATTGCCGTGGTCGCAGCCTGACCCTCTTCCATCGGCAACGCCGACAGCTACGCCATCGGCGACTCCGATAGCGACTCCGATAGCGACGCCGACAGCGACTCCGATAGCGACGCCGACAGCTACTCCGACAGCTACTCCGACGCCGACCTCCGTCGAACCTACACCTCTCTCAGCTCCGATCGCCCGACTAAGTGCTGCGGATCTGCCGTCAAGTGTTGGGTCATCCACGGTCTCGGAGTTGTCTTTTGGCCTCGGAGATTCGCTAGCACTGGCGGCCACCGAACAAGGCGTCAGCGCCACTATCACCACTGCCGTGGGTACAACGATCCTGAGTGCTCCAGCATTCACACTTCGCTGGAGTGGAACTCGTTACCTCGATGGGTCTAGAGCGCTAATTAATCTTGGTGGTGGGATCCATTCTCCTCGATACCGCTACGGACAAATTCATATCAAGGCGGTGAAGAGCGCTGCACTTGGATATCGCCTTGAAATAACGGACGACCTTCGACTCCATGACGAGTATTTGCTCGGAGTCGCGGAGGTTCCCTCGTCGTGGCCGGAGGCTGCACTCGAAGCTCAAGTGATTGCCGCTCGTACCTATGCACTTACAAAGGCTGGGCATATTCGAACCGAGTGCGATTGTGACCTCTACGGGCACTCCATCGATTTGACTTACGCGGGTTGGGCCAAAGAGAGCGAGCCGCGATGGGGTTCGCACTGGATCGCGGCGGTCGCAGCGACTTCGCCAGATTCGGCTGATGGCCTTGCGGTTCTCTACAAAGGTAAGCCCATCACGACGTATTTCTTCTCCTCCTCAGGAGGTCATACGCAGAATGTGGCAGAGGTTTGGGGCACGCCTGCCGCTTGGTTAAAACCCGTACCGGACCCATGGAGTGTGGATCAGACCCTAAATCCAAAGTATGCGGCTTGGAAGAGATCCGTAGCTGAGCCGATCGTTGCAAAGGCCTTTGGGCTCCCAGATGTTGTGAGCCTAAGTTTCCCTGATCGTACTCAAGGAGGCGGGGTTAAGACTGTCATAGCGGTGGCGAGTAATGGCAAAAGCTCGACTCTTAAGGGTGAAATATTCAGGTCGCGTCTTAATCTGCCCTCAACTTGGTTGCAACGGCCAGTAACGCGAAGAAGCGGAGCCGACGAAGTCGCGCTTTCGATCTCAATTGGTAAATCTTTGTGGCCCGGAAGTAAAAGCGTTGTACTTGCGGTGGTTGATTCGGGTTCTCTTGCGGCCGCTGTTGCGGCGCCGCTGTCATTTGCTAAAAAGGCGCCGTTGTTGATTACTTCGGGGCAGACCCTTGACGAAAGCGTCGCTTCGGAAATTTTGCGGCGAGGCGCGAAAAAGATCTATCTAGTAGGCATGAATGTTTCACCGACTTTGATTTCTGAAGTGAAATCGCTAACCAAGGGTTCTGTCGTATCACTTGTTGGCGCGAAGCAGTATGCAATGGCTTCTCTGGTGGCCGCGCTAGTCCCTGGAGCTCCAATTCTGATGGCTAGCTCGGATATGCAGCTACTGGATACAGTGGCTGGCGATATAGCGGCGGCTAAGCGGCCAATCTTGTTTACTAATGCGGTCAATCTGCCTAAACGAAGTGCCCGTTTCCTCGCCAAGGCCAAATTGCCGGTCACTGTTATCGGAACTCCCAACTCGATTCAGGACGCACAATTAGCAGGGCTGAATATCGATGATGAGCGTCAGGCGACGAGCGAACAAATGCAGACGACACTGCTAAATCTCTTTGCTCCCGACGCTCAGAGCCTTCAATTCATTCCAGCGACTTTCGATCCACTATTACTAGCCGGCGCGGGGGTCCCAAGTTTCGCCCTTGATGCGCAGGGACAAGTAGGTTCAACAGCCAAGAGTTTCATTACCGCCTATCCCTCGATCGGCGCGATTACAGTTCTCGGTGATAGTACGAAAGTGAGTGCAGATTCCTTTAACGAAATCGCCGCTCTTCGCTAGCGATGGCGTATTACACTTTAAGATTTTGAAAACTATAGGAAACGTACTTTTATCTGCGACAGGTTATACGCGTTTTTCTGCCATTCTCGGCGCGACCAAGAATGTTGATATGCCACGACGGCTGCAATGCCATATCGGTCCGCGTTTGCTACCAACCAAGCAGCTAGTTGGCCATTTTTTGCCCGCGAAGAGGTAATTGTCAACAATGTTGGCTGGACTTCTAGGACGTCGGTAAATGGGAAGAGGTGTTTCACCTCCGTGACTAATGCGGCTTGCCTCTTGATTATCGAATCCGATGGCGTGGCATAGCGGTGCAAGTAGCAATTGAGCGAATATGAATCGGTATTTAAAACCTCACTCATTACTCGAGCCTGTGATTCCCAAATCGCATACGCACTTCCGTCTGCCGAGCGCTGCACGGCTTGCGCTGCGTCGGCTATCGGCAGACTCTGCCAATCTGGATTTCTGGAGAGAGCAGCAAAAAATTTGTTCGAAGCGTAGATGGGGTCGACGAGGGATTGTCGCGGCCCCCAGCCTTGCGATGGGCGTTGTTGGAAAAGCCCAACTGAGTCGCGATCGCCATAGTCTAAGGCGATTAACTTTGATTCTTGTAAAGCTGCTGCAAGCGCGACTGTTGTTGCCCGTTCTGGCAATTTCCGGCGCTTGGCCACCGCTGCAATCGTCGCGGCATTTCCAGCCTGTTCGGGAGAGACTTCGTAGGTAGCGCTTGGTCCTGCAAAATCACATCGCTGGATTAACGATGCATCACTGATTCGACTCCATTCCCATTTTGCAACAGTTCCTACCGTGCTTACCGCAACCACGATAATGATCGCTACGGCTAGATTCTTTTTGCGCACCTAGTTAAGTCTTTTACTACTGGTTAGCGTGCAAGGCGGCATTTAGGCTGCCCCAGGT
>Ga0307375_10003437_pt1 | contig 15590 bp, 14 predicted proteins | sample TR1MG_FD_202531 | JGI IMG/M metagenome (GOLD analysis project Ga0307375, IMG submission 202531) | Soil microbial communities from Risofladan, Vaasa, Finland - TR-1 | ecosystem: Environmental > Terrestrial > Soil > Coastal area > Acid sulfate soil | place: Finland: Risofladan, Vaasa | collected... | reverse complement strand
GTGAACTTGCAGAACGCACCGGACTGAATATCGTTACAAATACCGGACAGTATAAGGGGATCCACGTTCCCTCAGCGAGTATGGGCATGAGTGCGGAGGAGATTGCCCGGGAATGGATCGGGGAGTTCGCGAATGGAATCGAGGGCACCGGTATCCGCCCCGGTTTCATCAAGACCGCCGTCGATACGGGTGACCTGACCGAAATGGAAACCAGGCTCCTGACGGCTGCGGCGCTCTGCTCTACGGAAACCGGTATGGCAATTGCAACTCACTGCGGTCCGGTCGGAAAAGGACGAAAAGTGCTTGATCTTCTGCGTAAGTATTCGGTTCCTCCAGAAAAGTGGATCCTCGTCCATGCCCAGGCCGAGGAGGACGCCGACGCGCTGGCTGCCTTCGCCGCCACCGGCGTCTGGATCGAGCTCGACGGCCTCGGCTGGGGAATGGACGACCGGCACGAAGCGTATGCTCTCAGGCTGATTCGCGACGGCTTCGCGGACCGGATTCTCCTTTCGCACGACGCCGGCTGGTACCACGTAGGCGAGCCGGGCGGAGGAACACAGAAGCCGTTTACTGTACTATCTGACACATTTCTGCCCCGGCTCCGGGCAATTGGCGTATCCGACACCGATATCGAACGCATAACCGTAGAGAACCCCGCGCACGCCTTCGCAATAGTATAGTTTATAACTGAAATGTAGCGAGTCCTTTGTAGACGCAGATAGGGTTTTTCGGTAATGATACAGGTGAAGTCGCCGGAGGTAAGGTGGAAGTCTTTCTTGGCGGTGGAAACCGTGAGATACTCAGGGATGGTGAGTTTGTTCGTCGACCTGCAGGACCGTGGTCTGCGACAGTGCATCGGCTGCTGTCTCACGTTCGCGCGCACGGTTTCGATCGGGCCCCATTCCCCGTCGGGTTCAGCGATTCCGGAGAGGAGATCCTCACCTTTCTTCCGGGCACCGTAAGCAACTATCCGCTTCCTGATAATGTCAGATCGGAGGCTGCACTTATCAGTGCTGCCAGACTGTTGCGCTCCTATCATGACGCAACTGCGGACTTTCTCCATGAGGGCGGCACCTGGCAGCTGAAGCAGCGTTCTCCGGTGGAAGTCGTCTGCCACGGCGACTACGCTCCTTACAATGTCGTTTTCGATGGAACGAACGCCGTAGGAATAATCGACTTCGATGCCGCTCACCCGGGTCCGAGAACCTGGGATATAGCATACGCCCTATACAGATGGGCACCCTTCACCAATCCGCATAACACTGATGGATTTGGAACTCCGGGCGAACAGATCGCCCGTGCACGGCGGTTCTGTGATGCATACGGTCTTGAGCCGCAGAAACGCCGCGGTTTGGCGGAGATGGTTGCCGAACGGCTTCGGCAGCTGCTCGATTTTCTTGTGAGCGGAGCGGAAGCGGGCATCGAGGCGTTCAGGAACAACATGCAGGACGGACATCATCTGCTCTACCAGCGCGACATCGAATACATAGAAATGCATCGACAAGGCATTGATTCGGGTCTCTATTCCGGCACGTAGAAGGAGTGTGTCATGATTGATTTCACAGTTTCAGTTCTGCCTCTGATTGTGTTAGCGCTGGTCAATTTCATATTGAGCTGGGTCTGGTATTCACCTCTTTTGTTTGCGGTACCATGGATGAAGGCACGCGGCGTGGATCCCAAACATGAAATGACCGAGGAAGACAAGAAGGGCATGCCGATGCTGTTTCTGAACGGCATTATCGCATCACTTCTTCTGGTCTATGGCATGATGGTCGTGGTGCATAGTGTGAAGGCGGCAAGTTTCGGCGCGGGATTGCTCGTAGGGATTGTGATCTGGGCGGGGTTCGCGCTGACGCACAGTCTGAATACCCTCTGGGAAGGCAGAAAGCCGGTGGTCCTTGTTATTAACAACGGACTCTTTCTACTTACCTACGCCGTCTTCGGCGGCATCCTCGCCGTCTGGCGGTAGAGGCACCGCCGCTGACGGCGACCACCCGGACTGGTAGACTGAAAGAACCTCTTTCGCCTTCTCACTCAGAGCGAGTTGCAGAGCTTCAGGTTCTACAACTCGCAGCGAGGTTCCATACGAAATCAGCACATCCGGCAGATACTCAATAGCTTCTTCCGGCTCGATCGCGAATCCGAGCGAACTCATAGTCTGCTCGCGGATGAAGTTGCGATAGTACCAGTGGCGCGACAGGCTGTCGATCGCCCGTGCCGTTCCGGCGATACGAACCGTGACCGTGTCGGCAAACGAATCGACGGGTACCATCTGGCTCAGAAAGTACTCTCGGGCCGAGAAGTTGCGCGGGCGGGAGAAATGTGCGTCATCTGCAACAGTGTCGATAATCCGGTCGCACCGGAACATTCGAATATCCTGTCTGAGCAGACAAAAGCCAATGAGATACCAGGTTTCATGCCAGTATATGAGTCCGTACGGATCGATCTGTCGCGACAGAGGTTTCTCGGTAAGGTCACGTCGGTGGGTGATCGTCAACCGTCTGGCATCGGCAATCGCCTCCTCCATGACACGAAGTCTCACTTCGACACCGTGTCGGGACCGATCGTTGAGGGCATCTGTTGAATCCTCACGAGCTAAGGTGATCTCCGCGTTCCCGGGTTCGATCACGTGAAGACCCGAAACGTGCTGCTGCAAGTTTGAAAGCTGTTCCGGACTCATGCGTTGTTCCATCTTCTCCAGCGCGCTATTCAGCGCGTCTGAAAAGGGATACCCCGCGCGTTGTGCGAAAAGGGAGGCGTGCGCAAGTGCGACTCGTTCTGCTTTTGTGAAATAGAGCGGCGTCTCGCGGAACGTGTCGAGTAGAGTGTAGCCGCCGTTCGGGCCGGATTCTGCGATGATCGGCGCACCACTTGCGGAGAGTGAGTCGATGTAACGGTACACGGTCCGAACGTCTACATCGAGCTCCTGCGAGAGCTCAAGTGCAGTCATCTTTCCCCGTGACTGCAGCATCCAGAGAATTGAGAGAAGACTGTCGGACTTGGCCACGCCGCGCTCCCTCATTTCGCAACAGAGAGCTTGAGCAGTCGTCTGAAAAATGGAGAAAGACTTCTGCGCCGACTCTCACGTTTGCGAATCGACCTGCCTGCTTCCGCCATCCGCATCCGCTGCGCATGATCGAGCAGTTCCCGTTGACGATCCTTACCCATGTTATACAGTACGTACCAGTTCATGTCATGACCTCCTCGGGAGTTATCGAGGGCAAGTATGACACTTCATTACTGACAGTTACGGTCAGCTATTTTGAGGAACTAATCGATATTTCCTTGATCCACTAATCAGTCTGATAGGTGCTTGCCATTTCAACGCTGCTGAGTTCGACCGAGGCGTTCGAGTGTTCGGTTGCCAGTCCGTGCGCAAGTGAGCTTGCCAGGATATGTTCGACAAGTTTCTTGTCGATGATGAGATCGCTCATCTCACGCGAGCGCGCCTCGGTACCGGTGGCTTCATGCGCGTACTGCTCGAACCGGAGTGCAGACAGCGTTGCACCTCCCGCCCCGGCATCCATTGCCCTCCGCACCAGATCCGCGGTGTGACCCTCCACGTCGATAATCGTGTAGTTCGCAAGTTCGGTCAGCATGGGAAAGCGCTTTTTTCCCCATAAGCGGCGGGATGCGGCCGTGCGTCTGCGCCACACTGCGTTCCCGGAGAGCTCGTCAATCGCGGCGACTATCTGCTCGATGCTGGCAACCTGTTCAACAGCACCGCGGTGAATCTTCGTGTTCAGGACTGCGTTGCGTATTGGAAACAGGTAGATGAAACCGCGGCCCGGATGTTCGAGCCGCGCCTTGTCGCTGACGAGGCGGAGCACCTCTTCGGCATCCTGCTTGCTGACAACGAAGTAGATCACCTCTTTATCCACCGGAATAGTGATGCGCAGGAGGCCGAGCTTGTCGCGAATGCCCATTCCTTTGCCGTAGGTTACCACCGGTACCGAGAATCCCATCTCCAGAATCGAACGGGCAAGAAGATTCCCGTCACCGCGCTGGACTATGCAGCAGATGCCGGCGAAGCCAGTCTGGATGGGAAGCCGGGCCTGATCGAGTTCCTTCAGCACGGAATCGTCGAACTCCAGCTCCGTGCGGCGCAGCAGCGTTACCTCTTCACTGTAGATCGAACCGCGGCCAGGCATGAAAAGGTCTGCACGGGTGGCGACGGTCGACATCACCTGGAGTTCGTACTTCTGCGGCACGTAGAACCGGTAGATGTCGCACAGGTTCTCGTCGAGTCGCGTCTGGGACCGCAAACCGAGGAGGCTGCGTTTCGATTCAAGTACGACTGAGCGTGCGGACTGAAGGTAGACTTCCGGAAGTGCAAGTTCACGCATCACTTCGTTGACATACGGGGAGAGATTTCGATAGACCCAGCAGGTGATTTTCGAGAGTTTTTGCCGCCGAACGAGTTCTTCGTACATAACGCCTACTCCATCGCCTGCAGCGCGCGCGCCTGTTTGCGAGCCGTCCTGAAACCAACCAGCAGCACACTCAGCACGGGAAATGCCGACGCCATGGCAAGTATTCCGAACCCTTCAGTGATTCCCATCTGCTGGCTGATCCCCGCGCCGGTCGCGAGTACCAGCGGTACCGTCACCGGCCCTGTCGTTACGCCGGCACTGTCCCAGGCAATCGCAACGAACTCTTCGCTCGAAAAAAGTGTAAGGATAGCAAGCAGTATGTAGATCGGAACCACCAGCCAGATCATCGGGAGATTCCAGAGGATCTTCGCAAACCCGACGGTCATCCCCGCGCCGACTCCGGCTGCGACCGCCCGCACCAGCAGGGCGCGGGGAAAGGTTCCGACAGTCAGATCTTCGACCGTGATTCCCAGAGCTGAGAGACTTGGCTCCGCCATCGTTGCACTCACCCCCAGGAGAAGCGCAAACAGAAGTATGACCACAAAACCCAGCGGATCCGAGCGGGAACCGAAAAGCGGTCCACGCGTTGGATGGTAGTGGTATTCGGACCGGTATCGATCGTACCCCGCAGGATCATAGGGTATACGAATCACGCTTCCGCCGTTGTCGAGGTAGAAGAACCTGACGCTCTTTCCAGTCGGGGTCACGGCGGTCTGCACGATCGATGGATCGAAGTTTCTGATTACCTGTGTTCCTCCGTGTGCCGGAATCGCGGTGAACGACGCGGGCAGACTACTCCCGGCCTGTCGGCCTATGTTGGCAAGACCTATCTCCATTCCGGCGTTGAACAGGAATAGTCCCACGACCGCCAGTCCAATGCCGAACGCTATCTCATCTACCCGCGGTAGACGCTCTCTGAGAATGACTACAATGGTCAGCACGAGTAACAGTGAGAGGGGAAGGATGGCCTGGACGGCCGATCGCGCGCTGTCACGCAGAAATCCGGATGCCCCCTGGGCCACCGCCGACGAGACAGCAGTTCCGGTCTCGCCGGAGCCTATCTGCGCCAGGTACTCTTTCATCTGCGCCTGATCGGAGAACAGTGACTCGACGACTGCGCGATTCTGCGGCGCGAGAAACGCATCCTTTGTCATCGGCTGCGGCGCATGGTGGGAGAGAACCATCCCCAGGGCCATAACCGTCAGGATAGGAAATGCCGAGGCAAGCGCGACGACGCCGAAACCTGAAAGACGGTTCGCGCTGCGGGCAGTGACACGCGAGATTCCGACTCCCAGCGCAAGGACGAGAGGAACAGTTACCGGCCCCGTCGTGACAGCTCCTGAGTCCCACGCAAGATCGATGACCGCTTTCATTCCCTGCATCCGCCAGGCAACGAGCGTCATCGCAATCAGAAGCGGCACAGTAACCAGGAGAAACGGCTTCATCGGAAGATCGTAGATGAAGCGGAGCACGCCGAAGAGTACGGCGATTCCCACTCCACCTCCGATCGCGAGCACGAGCAACAGCGCGTATCTATTCAGCAGCGCAAACAGAAGCGGAGCCTTCCACGCATCGAGCGAAGCGCCCGCCTGACGAAGGAAACTGATTGCGGGCTCTGCGAAGGTCGCACCCACGCCGAGCACGAGGCCGAAGATCAGAATGAATGCAAGGGGCATCCGTTGTGGCAGGAACAGACCGCATGCCTCACCGAGTGGCATTATTCCCAACAGGAGACCCTCGAGGAAGAATGTCAGTCCGAAGATGACACCCCCGACGCCCGCGCTGACCAGGAGCGTATCTCTGAGTGGAATGCCCAGTACCAGGACCTGAAACAGCACCATGTAGATGACGATGAAGGCAACTGTTGAAAGCTGTGCCTTCAACCGTGTACCGACATAGGGCAATATCATCCCAAGCGCCTGTCGCCGTGGTATTCGCACGCGTTCTGACTTTAGCATGAAGAAAAGCAACTCCCGTTCGTCAGGTTAGGGGACCCGGGGATTGCGATCCGCGCAGCATGCACGGGCATTTCCCCGGCCGCCATTGTATCGTGGCAGGGCCTCAGTTACCAGCGCAAAGTCCGACGCCTGATATCGCCTTCGTCAGGCCAGCAGGCGCGAACAAGCTGCTTGCGGACATGGTGCGTCACACGCGACAGGCGGGGTGTGATCCGGAATGAGCACGCCGTTATGTTCGCTTTCCCGGAAGGTTCGGAGGATCCGCATCATATCGATGTCGCCCTGTGACGTGAACGACGATCTGATCGTAGGTCATCGCTTCACCCGAAATCCACGCACCGGGTGCAGTCGCTCTCGCCTTCTTGCAGGCGAGGGAGAACTCGGTGTTCGGCTCGGAGTGGACCGTGCCGTCGATGGTCGTCTTCTCGAGGGAAAGAAAGGCTCCGAGCACGGTGGCGGCGTCATTCAGCTTGCCGGAAGATAGAAATGCGCGACCGAGCCAGCCGAGCATTGCGATGGTGTTTGTTCTGTCACCGAGCTCCGAAAAGTGTCCGATGCTCTCACGAATACACGCGCACGCACTCTCTGCGTCACGGTTGAGCAGGTGCACGCGGCACAACCCTTGCAGGGTCCACGCCATAAGCCATCGGTCCTTCAGTATCCGGAATCCGTCGAGCGCCTGCTGGTAGTGCGGTAACGCATCTTCCGGTCTCCCCATCTCGGCAAACAGGTCTCCCAGTCCATCATGTGCGTGCGCCTCGCACCAAAGGTCTCCGAGTCGGCGAGCAAGTTGAAGTGCTTCGTCGAGCTCGGCGACCGGCGGAGTTCCGTCATACTTGCCCCCTCGGGTGGCGTGCGCCCATATGAGGGAAAGCGTGATAAGAAGAGGATCGCGGAGGGAACGCGAAAGTGAGACCGAAGCGTTCGTGTGAGCCCGACCTTCAGTATGATTGCCTATCCAGCGCTCAACGGCCCCGAGGCCTGAAAGTGCGAGCGTCTCGTTCTTCCGATCGCCTGACGCCCGCGCAATCTTCAGTGCCACCTCATAGGTCTCTCGCGACTGCTCCCAGGCACCGCCGACAAGCTGGAACCACGCGAGGCAACGGAGCGCACGGCCTTCAGACGCCTGTTCCGAGGGGGACCCGTCGTGACGGTCGGCATGAACTGTTTCGGTGAGCCACTGGTTTGCTTCGCGCACGTGTCCGTATCGATACCAGAACCACTCGAGCGCAGTCGCCATTGCCACAGCATTTTCGGACATTCCTGAATCCATGAGCCAGCGTAGCGCCTGTCGTATGTTCTCGTGCTCACGCTCAAGCTGGTCAAGCCACGCTATCTGGTCGGCCGAGTGAAGTTGCGTCTCTGCTTCAATTGCCATTGTACGATAGAATTCCGCGTGCCGTTTCCGTGCACTATTCTCGTCGGGATGCTCTCTGAGCATCAGGGCAGCATACTCCCTGATTGTCTCGAAAAAGGAGAAGCGCTTTTCGCCGCCTGCGTCTACTGAACGGAGGAGGCTCTTGTCGACGAGTGACGCGATCGCCGAAAGCACATCTGGCGCTTCCGGATCCGCCGTGTCAGTGCAGACAGATTCTGCTGCCTCCAACGTGCAGCCGCCGGAGAACACCGCAAAAAGAGTGAACACGCGTTTCTCATGCGCGTCGAGCAGGTCATAGCTCCAGTCAACCGCGCTCTTCAGCGTCTGCTGCCGTTCCGGCAGATCCCTCGGCCCTGCGGTCAGCACCGCGAACCGGTCACCGAGCATGTGAAGGAGTTCCGGTGGCGTGAAAATCTTAAGACGTGCGGCCGCAAGCTCGATGGCAAGCGGAAGCCCATCGAGCCGAGTGCATATCCTCGCCGCAATCTGCACGGTGGCGTCGTTTGCTTCTATTTCCGGAACCACAGCACGGGCCCGATCGAAGAAGAGTCGCACCGAATCTGTTGCAAGAAGCGAGGCCGACGGGGCATCGCAATCGGGAACCGTAAGCGGCGAAACACAGTACTCCCGCTCCGCGCGGATGCCCAGTCGCTGTCTGCTCGTGACTACGAACTTCACACCCGGCGCCGCGGCAGCCAGCGTACTCACCCAGGTCGCAGCCTGAATGAGATGCTCGAAGTTGTCCAGGAGCAGGAGCATCCTGCGGCCACGCAGAAAGTCGGTCAGTGTCCGGTCCTCCGAGGACGCGATTCCCGACGGTGCATGAAGTGCAAGTGCTGAGCATATTGCGGCGGGCACGGACCGCGCATCCCGAACGGATCCAAGGTCGACGAAGAATGCGCCATCATCAAAATGATGTATGAGCCGCGCCGCCGCCTGCAGCGAAAGTCGCGTCTTGCCGGTTCCCGCTGGACCGGTCAGCGTGATCAGCTGCGCAGTGCCCGAAACGATAAGTTCCTCGATTTCAGCAATTTCGTCGTCGCGACCGATGAATCGGCCGGTGACCTCCGGCAGATTATTCGGTCGGCTGTCGACTGTCTCGAGTATCGGCAGCTGTCTGATATGTTCCGGGTGAATTACCTGGAATATCTGCTCTGGAGGTCCGAGATCGATCAGCCGGTGATATTCGAGTGAACGCAGGGATACTCCACGCGGGAGCCGCTCATGCGCCCGGTCCGCAGCCGTTGAAGAAAGCAGGATTTCCCCGTCCGGGCAGGCAGAAAGCAGGGCCATGAGTCGATCCATCGGTGCGTCGGCGCGTGCAACATGTATTGCGATGTGGAGCGGTGCACCGTTATCGCGCTCGAAATCAATCGCCGCTTCGATAGCCGCGCCGACATCAGGTAGCTTTGCGCTGAGCATCCCCTCACACCGCTCAAGTACGGTTCCGCCGGCGGTATCGATTGCCCGCACCAGGGCTGCGGCAGCGCAGCCGTTCGCATATGCCGCAACGAGAAACGCTTCCGCATCGCGTTGATGCAATTGAACCGGTAGAGTACCTGCCGTCGAGTACTCGTCGGAAGCAGGGATACGAAGCGGCGTTGAGTCGCCTTTCACGAATGTCCTTTCCCGAATTGAGTGAACAAGTTCAATCGTCGACGGATCCGGTTCAGCATCAAGCTCATCTTTGAGAAGCTTCACGCAGCGATCGTACTGCCTTATCGCAGCGGCCCTCTGGCCGGCAAGAGCAGAGAGTCGAATCAGTATTCGATGGGAACTTTCCTCAAGCGGATCGAGTGCAAGGAGCCGTCGTGCGTATCCAAGAGCCTCGGACGCAGCTCCTTCCTGCTCCCAAAGCCGGATGAGTCTGTCAAGCACATCCGCAAGTTCAATTCTCAATCGTTCGCCCTGAAGAAGTTGCCACTCATCGAAGTATGTGCAGTCGGGAAGGGTGAAACCAAACAGAAAGTCATTCGAGTATAGTTCCTCGGCCTGCCGCAACATCGTCGAGCACGTTTCGCACGGTTTCTCGCGGTCATGCATGCCGCAGCCGGCGGCAAGTCGCCGGAACTCATCGACGTCGGTCATCAGGTTCTCTGACCCAAGGTTCAGTGTGTCCTGATCGGAGGTCAGGACTCCGTGACCGACCGCCTCATTCACATCGAACAGACAGCGGCGGAGATTTGCCCGTGCGCGGGATTGACCGTATTCCGGCCAGAACAGGGTTGCAAGTGCGTCGCGGCTGTGTGGATGACGATCCACAGCGAGATAGGCAATGAGCGCCATTGCCTTGCGCCGGAGATTTCCAACCGATCTGCCGTCCACGACCAGAAGTGGCGGTCCCAGCAGGTGAAGCGTGAGCCCGGACACAGCAGGCACCCCCCGTTGCGTTTCCAGAATGCTGCTACCACACCGATTGCCCCAGCCACTCCCTAGTATAGTTGATTTGCCACCAGAATGCGAAAAATCTGCGATTCATGGTCTAATCGCAACGATCCGGCAACGCCTTCCTGCTACGTTGAGGCATGAAGAATCATGAGTCGTCGCGTCAGGCAGTTCGGCGATTGCTTGATCGATGCGCTGAAGCCCTTACAGCGGAAGACTGTCAGTACCCCGCCTCTGTCTGGGACGAACACGCGGTTCACTTGCCACCCGGCGCGCCTGCCCTCTTCGGCAGTGAGGCCATTTCGGAATATCTCACACGCCTGGCACGTGAAGGTCGATGGAAGGTGGCAGTATGTACAGAGGATGTTCGGTTGGCAGGAGAACTGGCCGTCGCATGGGGCACGTTCGTCGCCTCTGTCGTGCCCGAAGGCGGCGGTGGCACCGAGTACTTTGACTGCAAGTTCCTCGTGCTATGCAGGCGGCAGGAAAATGGGCGTTGGTCCATTCTGCGCTCCTGTTACAACTCAAATTGAGCTTCTGGTGGATTCGTACGTCGCAACGTTCTTGCAACGCCCGCCTGCGATGATAGTTGCAGAACCTATTCCTATGAGGAGGAACAAATGTGTAGACGAACACTTCACGTGATCATTGGTGCCACAGTTTTCGTGGCAGTCGCTCTGACAGCCGGATGCCAGGGGACCCCTGCATCGATGGCCTCCGGTGCGAATGCGATGGAGAACTCAGCAGTAACCGCCTCGGTACGTCAGGTATTTGGCGATTACGTCGCGAACGTCATTGCGGGAAATGCTGACCGTTGGCTCACGCTCTGGGACGCATCAGTCGTACAGCTTCCGCCGGACGCTCCCATGGTAGTCGGAAAGGACGCCCTTGCTCGAAAGGTGAGGGCAGGATTTGCACCCGGCGTTTGTGCAGACATGAAGATCACTATCCAGGAGGTAAAGACATCAGGTGAGCTGGCATTTGCGCGCGGGGTTTTCACCAAAACGATGAGCAAGTCCGCGGGAGGCGGAGGTGTCGACGGCAAGTTTCTTACCGTGTTCAAACGCCAGACCGATGGTTCCTGGAAGATCTTCCGCGATTGCTTCAATTCAAACGTCCCCCCTGCCAAGTGAACTCCTTCCGGCGCGGCAGTTCATCCGCGCCGCACAGTGCGAGTCAATCAACTCCGAAGAGATCATTTGAAGTTTAAAATTGATAAACTTAGTCAGCAATGATAGCCTTTCTTTATGCCAGGAGGGCTACGGTCATGAGAAGGCGTGCTTTTCAAGCATGGGTAACCGCGGCTGTCGCAATCCGTGCTATTTTTATCTCTTTCCCTCATGTGGCAGACGTGATACAATTACAGTATCACCACACTCTCTATATGGAGGAGACCCATGGCTGAATGCGATTGTCTTGCTGGTTGTCCGTTTTTTCATGACAAGATGACGAATATGCCGGCGCTCTCGGGGATGATGAAAAAACGCTACTGCCTTGATGACTTCATGGCGTGTGCGCGTCACCAGGTCAAGGAGGAGCTCGGGAAGCAGACGGTACCGTCGGATATGTATCCGAGCCAGTTCGCGCGCGCGCGACAGATGATCCTCGCTGCGAGACCTGCCAGCGCACCGCAAAGCCCGGTCTGATCGGACTCCCCAGTATCGCTGCTCCGGTCACCCGCTACAGGAGTTGTGCATGACGGCTGAACTATTTATTGATACCCGACGGGTGACCGGGCTGCGAAGCCCCCGAATCTACGGACACTTTCTTGAGCATTTCCATAGACAAGTCTACGGTGGAATCTACGACCCAAAGTCGCCGTTCGCCGATTCCGACGGCTTACGCGAAGACGTGATTTCGGCAATCCGCGCGATCGATCCGGCAGTCATCCGCTGGCCGGGCGGATGTTTCGTCTCGGGATATCACTGGCAGGATGGCATCGGGCCCGATCGCCGTCCGCGTTTCGACAAGGCATGGCGGGTCGAGGACTCGAATGAGTTCGGAACTGATGAGTTTGTCAACTTCTGCAGGCGGGTCAACGCCGAGCCCTACATCTGCACGAACGCCGGTACCGGCACCTCTGAGGAGATGGCGGACTGGGTCGAGTACTGCAACCTTACCGAACATGGGCGCTGGGCGCGATTACGAGCTCAGAATGGCCATCCGCAACCGCACGGTGTGAAGTACTGGAGCATCGGGAACGAGAATTACGGAGACTGGGAAATTGGGGCGAAGTCGGCGACCGAATGGGGCCGGTTCGTGAAGGAATCTGCAAAGATGATGAAGGCCGTGGACCCATCTATTGAGCTCATGGCGGCAAGCGTTGCAGAGCTTGATTGGAACATCAATCTTCTGAGGGAGGCCGGTCAATACCTCAACTGGATATCCATCCACGGGTACTGGGATGCACTTTGGGAAGTGAACAATTTAAGTTCCTACGAAACTTGCATGGCTCATTCGACGAGAATCGGCGATCAGATCGAAACGACCGAGCACATTCTCGGCGCACTCGGCTTACTCGGGCGTGTTCGGATTGCCTTTGATGAATGGAATCTCCGCGGCTGGCACCATCCGAAGCGCTGGTCTGCGACCGAGGACTTCCTGACTCCACGAGACAAGAATGATGATAACTCGACCTACACCATGGCGGATGCGGTATTCAATGCCTGCTTTCTGAATGAGTGTCTTCGCCACTGCAACACCGTAGGAATGGCGAACTTCGCTCCATTGGTGAATACACGTGGTGCTATTTTCACCTACCCCGAGGGGATCGTGCTGCGCTCAACCTACTTCGTTTTTGCCCTCTACACACGGCACATGGGTGATGTAGTCCTCGACTCGTGGGTTTCCGGGGAGCCAGGTTTCACCGTATCGATGCCTGAAGGCGATCAGACTGTTGCGGCAATAGACGCTGTGGCAACGCGAACTTCAGGCAGGCATGATCTGCGCATAGCCCTCGTGAATCGCCATCCTGAAGATGAGATGGTGATCTCAATCCACAGCAATCAGATTCAGGAGTTCTCGAACGCCACCCTCCATCAGCTCCGTGGGCCATCGAGGGACGCGTACAACGATGTTGATTCACCGAACAGAGTTGGCGTGCACAGCGACTCGTTTCGTCTGTCCGGTGAATCACACACTATGCTTCATCTTCCGCCTCATTCGGCGAGTGTGCTTGTGCTTTCGGATTGAGAAATTCACTGTTGCAACGCGGATGTCGATGCCTCAGAACTAAAGCAGCGCCTGGTAGGTGAGCTGGCCGAAGTCCTCCACAATCGGAATCGTAAAGCCGGGCATGTACTGGGTCATGAACAGGCACAGGAGCTGCTCCTGTGGATCAATCCACCACTCGGTGTTCGCTGCGCCTCCCCATCCGAACCTGCCAACTGAACCGGGTTGATGCAGAAGCCCCGGTTTCAACAGCACGGAGCCGCCCAGTCCAAAGCCGAGTGCAGGATTCCCATTGGCAGTAATTCCGTCAGGCAGATGGTTCTGCAGCATCCATTCCACCGTCTTGCGGCCGAGCAGACGCACCCCTTCAAGCTCTCCCTGGTTGAGCAGCATCTGTCCGAAACGGAAGTAGTCGCTCACCGTCGAAACGAGTCCGCCGCCGCCTGACGGGTTACGCGTCGGGTGGGCGTACCGACTGCTTGCCGGTTGATCGATCGGCTTCAGTCCTCCAGATTCTGCCGGGCCATAGACGGTTGAAAGGCGGCTGATCTTCTCTGGTGGTACCGTGAATTCGGTGTCCGGCATCCCGAGCGGATCGAAGATGCGTTCCTTCAGGAATACGTCAAATGGCTTCCCGGAGGCAACCTGCACAATGTAGCCAAGGACATCAATAGACATGCTGTAGCGGAACGCTTCACCGGGGTGGAATGCGAGAGGCAGCCCCGCAAGTACCTGGATCAGCTCCTCAAGAGTAATCTGCGGGTTTTCTTCGATCCGTCCCCAAATCTCCTTGCGATACATATCATCCAGGCTGGACTGTGAGTCGAATCCATAGCTGAGTCCTGCCGTATGGGTGAATAGATCGTGAACCGTCATTTCCCGTCGTGCAGGTACAAGTTCATAGTCGCAACCGTTTCGGGAGGTCATCACCTTTGTATTTTTGAATGCAGGAATGTAACGGGACACCGGATCGACGAGTCGCACCTTGCCCTCTTCGCAGAGCATCATGACCGCTGTGCTCGTGATTGGTTTGGTCATTGAATAGATTCTGAAGATCGTATCCAGTTCCATCGGTCGATGTTCTTCGCGACTTTGGCTGCCGAACTTCTGGAGATGGATGAGCTGTCCCTTTCGTGCGATCAGCGTTATTACGCCGGCGAATTGTTCCCGGTCGATATAACCCTGCATTACCGGATTGATGCGCGCAAGTCGCTCAGTTGAAAATCCAACCTGTTCCGGCTCAACAATCTTCATGGAATCCTCCGCCTCAGTCATTGTTCGGTGCCTTTCTTCGGATTGTAACCGTCGGCCGGATTCGTGGCAAGCGCGACTGCGTCGAGTGTCAAGTCAGCATTGAGTGAGCGTGCACCTATTCGCTTCGCTTCTGTTTGTTCAGTGCGCGGTCAAGATTGTACGCTGCGCTTATCAGCGCGAGGTGCGTGAAGGCCTGTGGGAAGTTGCCGAGCGCTTCGCCGGTCAATCCGGTCTCTTCCGAATAGAGGCCCACATGATTTGCGTAACCGAGCATCTGCTCGAAGATGAGCCTGGCCTCTTCGAGCCGTTCGGAATTGGTGACGCCTTCCCGTGTCATCGCGTCGACAAGCCAGAAGCTGCAGATGTTGAAGGTTCCCTCCTCGCTGCTGAAGCTATCGGGACTGCCGTCGACGTTGTATCGATATGCGAGGCTGCCGGACACGAGGCCTCCTTCACGCGGTGATTTCAGTATCGCGTCGAGAGTGCCGACCATCCGTCTGTCGGTGGGGGAAACGAAGAAGACGAGCGACATGACCAGAAGCGATGCATCCAGGGAGTCGGCTCCGTAATACTCGACGAACGCGCCGCGCTCTTCGTTGTACCCGTTCTCCATCACTGATTCATAGATCTCATCACGCACCGACAACCACTTTTCACGCTCAGCAGGATAGGAGAGCTGATCGGACAACTTTATCGCCCGATCAATCGCAACCCAGCACATGAGCTTTGAATAGGTGAAATGCTTCTGCGTCCCACGGAACTCCCAGATTCCCGAATCTTCATTCTTCCAGTTTCGGCACACCCAGTTTACCATGCGGCGCAAATCGATCCACAGATCGTAGGAGATGGGTGCGGCATGCTTGTTGTACAGATAGACTGCGTCCATGAGTGCGCCGTATATGTCAAGCTGTGTCTGATTGCTTGCATCGTTTCCAATACGTACCGGTTTCGAACCTCGGTAGCCCTCGAGGTGGTCAAGGTTCGTCTCGGTGAGATCATGTTCTCCATTTACGCGATACATGATCTGAAGTGTGCCGTCGGGGTCCATGTCGTGAGCCCTCGTTTCTATCC